>Ga0105055_10009227_pt1 | contig 12643 bp, 9 predicted proteins | sample BON03_FD_78090 | JGI IMG/M metagenome (GOLD analysis project Ga0105055, IMG submission 78090) | Freshwater microbial communities from Lake Bonney liftoff mats and glacier meltwater in Antarctica - BON-03 | ecosystem: Environmental > Aquatic > Freshwater > Ice > Glacier meltwater | place: Lake...
ACCCCCAAATACGTATGACGTTGTCGTCTATTTGCGATTTGAATACTACCCAAAGGGCACAATAGTTTCCATTCCACAATTCTCCCCAAACAATTGTGTTGGAAATACTGCCGGACGAAAAAGTCCCACTAGTATCGTTTCCTAAGCTAAGCTGTCCCTGTGAACCACTATTTGCAAGTTGAACGGTCCATTTTGTGCCTTTAAGTGTGTTAACTGTTGCCATTTTGTTTCCTCCTTTAGTTTAAGTGGATTATTATTGTAATACAATATGAAATACAGAAAAGTAATTGATACTACCAAAAAAAAGAAGTGTTACGTGTAAATTTATTTAGCTACAGGGTAAATCCGTTGGGGACAAAACAGGCTGTCTTACTTTATATTATATATAATTATGAATTGAATATGCTATGCTTAACCGCTAGATAGCAGTGAGCCGAAAGTTGTCTTAATTCAAGCTGTTTTTTTGAAAAAATCTGACTACGGTGGAGCCCGGTCGGAACCCCCTTTGATCACGGATGGCATCGAGCCAAGAACGCCTATGGCGCGTTCATTGAACTATGCTTGTCGGTGATAGGAGTCGAAAATATTAGAAAGCCCAACGAATTTTAGCCTGCGGGATGGGCTGAAAGAAACACGTAATTTAGCTAATTGTCTAGTTTCGGATAAGTATATTGTAAAAGAGTCAAATTATAAAAGAGTCGAAGTCTTTTTTGTCTTTACATCCGTAAATATTTATAGAGAAATACCCTTAAAAAGAGCTTAGTTCAATACAAATTCTATAACTGCGTAGTAGCTTTTGTAAGCTGCTTCTTCCCACGGGCCGGTGCTTTTGTCGCATTCATTTAACTTGGAGATGAAAAATGAGGGTTTTCTTATGTCGGACTTACAACGGCGTTTAAAAGATTTGGGAACAGACTAGCCCCAGCAGTATTGTAAAGGGAGAGTGGGTTTTGCGTTGCGTGCAAATTTGCCCGCTGCTAATAATTTAAACTAAGTCCGACCCCAAACCCCATGTCGCTGTCATAATGTGTTCTCACACCTATATTTTTATTTATGATATAGCGTAGTTCGGCCATATACTCTTTGTCTGTATTCAACATAAAACCAGCCCGCATTCTTTTCGAAATGGGAATATCTTTGCGCATCAAAGACAAGCGTACAATAGCATCATGGTATACTTCCGCTTGAAAGTTTACCAACATGGGGAGGGTATACACCACGCCTAAGCTAACAGCACTCCTATTATCTTTTTTATTGATCTGACCAAAAAGGTTTTTTTCTTGTTCGTCAATGCCCATTTTTCTATAACGCCAATCAAAGCCAATAAATGGCATGAGCCATTGCATTTTTCCAATATATCGTCCAATATGTGTTTCTGTTTCGTAGCCATGCATATCGTTGTAGCCTAAACGCCATTCGGTGCCCATGCTCCAGCGCGTATTTTGGAACATAGCCAAACCATCGTTGCCATTTGAAGCAAAATCATTGTCTGCCATAAAATGAAATTTTCTGTCATCGGCAAATAGTTTTCGTTGGGCTAATTGGGGGTTTGGGATTAATGGATTTGGAGCTTGATTTTCATAGGTAAAAACCCTACCCATGCCACTCATCATATGGTATAAAATATGACAATGGAAAAACCAATCCCCCTCAACATTGGCGTTAAATACTATGGTATCGGTTTCCATGGGCATTATATCTATGACATTTTTAAGAGGTGCATAATCATTTTGTCCATTCAATATCCTGAAATCGTGACCATGCAAGTGCATCGGGTGACGCATCATGGAGTTATTGTATAAGATTATTTTGATGTACTCTCCTTTTTTAACCAGTATTTTATCAGCTTCGGAAATTACTTTATTATCTAAACTCCAGACATAGCGGTTCATATTTCCGGTAAGTGTAAAACGCAACTCTCTTATGGGTGAATCTGCTGGAATCGTCGTTTTTGTTGTCGATTTAAGCAGCGCATAATTTAAAGTAATAATATCAGAAAGGGCGTTGGAATTATATTGATTTTCGGAACGATCTGAATGTTTCATGGTCATTTTTGTATCATCCTTTTTATCTCTATTTTTCTTTTTTAATGCACCCGTAATTTCAGGATACATGACCACATTCATGTCCATTTTATTCAGGCTCATTTGCATGCCCATATCGTCTAAATCGCCATTCATTTTCATCATGCCGTTCATCATTTTCATCCCTTCAAAATATTTCAGTCTCGGTTGGGGTGATTTGAGCTGTTTAATGCCCTTGCCAATAAAAAGGGATGCAGAATTTGTGCGGTCTTCAGTGGTTGCCAAAAATTCGAAGGCCGTATTTTCGGCGGGAATAGTTACTATAATGTCGTACGTTTCCGAGACTGCAATAATTAATCTGTCTACTTCAATGGGTGTTACATCGTTGCCATCGCTGGCAACTACGGTTATTTTTCCACCGGCATAGGTAAGCCAAAAATAGGATGAAGCTCCTCCATTCGAAATGCGTAGACGTACTTTATCACCAGCCTTTAGTAGTTTGTCGTCAATCGCAATCAAATCTGTGTTCGGCCGACCATTCATGAGTATTTTATCATAATACACATCGCTAACATCCATGGCCAACATACGCTTCCATTCGTTTTTCAACTTGACTTGAAAATACCCTTGCTTTATGGCTTCAGCATAGCTTTGAGTTGTATTTTTTTTGATTGATGCCCAATCGTTGCCACTATGTAACATACGGTGCACGTTTTTGGGGTCAAGGTCGGTCCATTCGCTCAATACAATTGGAATGGATGGTAAATCGTCTATGCCTTTTCTAAAACTGGGATCACTCCCCTTTTTGAGCAAAATTAAGTTACCGTACATACCTATTTGCTCTTGCAATCCCGAATGACTATGATACCAATGTGTGCCGCTTTGAATAATAGGGAAACGATAGATGTGCGTGGTATTGGGTTCGATGGGCATTTGCGTAAGGTTGGGTACGCCGTCTTCTTTGTTGGGCAAAAACAATCCGTGCCAGTGGAGGGAAGTTGTTTCTTTAAGTTGATTGTGAACGTAAATTTCTGCCGTATCTCCTTCTGTAAATACCAGTGTGGGCATTGGTATTTGACCATTCACAGCAATAGCCCTTTTATTCTTCCCTGTAAAATTTACCACGGTATCTTTTACATATAGGTCGTAGCGGATAACTTTTTGTGCGAACGCAGTAGTCGTTGCCAAAAGCAATAAAACTATCAGCAACGAACTATTAAATATTACCTTGGATTTTTCCATTTTAAGCTACTCTTTATTTAATTGTTTCGGTCGTTTTACCACACGACAGCATTTTTTCTCCGTAATATGGATTTTTAATCGCGTTTTCTTTGCTCAACCAATTAGCACCTTTACCGTCATTGTACATAGGGCAGTGTTGATAATAAACGGGTGCTGTTTGCTGAGAAACTTTCATCAAATCGTACATATTTGATGATAAAATCATAAAAGCCTGCCGCTGCTTTTCAATACTTGATGACGTAGCGATTAAGTCAGTGTTCGCTTTTAAACTACGCATTACTTTCATCCAAACAGTATGTTCATCTGTCGCAAGTTTTTCCATTTTTACTGCGTTAATAGTTGAGCGCAATTCTTCTGCGCCAGAAGAAGCTAATTTTTGGTCCGACTGTATCAGTGCGTCTTTAATGGAGAAATAGTTGTCAAAAACCATCTTCAGTTGATTTGTTCCCTGTTCTTTTTCGTGTGTGGTAGGGTGGTGTTCCATAGCGTGTGGTGCTTTTGGCTCACTTTGTATGGTCGCCGTTTTGTTAACTCTGTCGTATTGGCAGCATTTAGGGAGCTTGGTGTATACGTCGTCGGGGGCTAAAAATTGATCACTATCATACCCTGCTAAGGCGATTCGTTTTAATATTTCAGCTCGGTTGGTTTTGCTCGTATCGTAAGTAAGCGTGGCCATTTTGGTGTCTTTATTCCAATCTACTTGGGCTGACTTTTTTAGGTTACCGGCATTTTCTATAGTGGTCTCGCACATGCCACAGTTGCCATATATTTTTACACTTTCCGTTTGGGCATTTTTTATCTGTGCAGTACAAACTGAAACCGTAAACAAGAAGATAAGTGACGTCGAAGTATTTAATAATAAGTTCATAATATTATATTTATTGATTTAATGATTCAATTTTAAATCCAGCTGCTTGTACTTTTTGAATTACTGCTTTTTTGGTAATTCCGTTGGATTGGACGGTGAGAATTTTGTCTTTATTGGTTGTGTCCACTTCCCATTGGCTAATGCCTTCAGCTGCATTTAGGAAAGGTGCTACTGTTGCCAAACATCCACCACAGTTGATGTTGGTCTTAAATTGTAAGTTTTTATTTTCGGGATTCATTTTTTTATGTTTAGATGTTTAGTATAAAAATTGCTATAATTGATTTTGCTGTTTTATATTGTTTTGGAATCTATTTATGATGTTTATTTATCTACTTTTTCCATTTTAAGCGCAAGCTGTTACTCACCACGCTCACGCTGCTTAAAGCCATTGCGGCACCTGCTATCATCGGATTTAGTAAAAAACCATTGATAGGATAAAGTATGCCTGCAGCAATAGGAATTCCAATTAAATTGTATATAAATGCCCAAAAAAGATTTTGTTTTATAGTGGCTACCGTTGATTTTGATAGCCGGATGGCATCTGGTATCTTATTCAGATCTGATGAAATAATTGTCATTTTTGCCACATCTATAGCAATATCGCTGCCTTTGCCCATCGCGATACTTACATCCGCTTGTGCCAAGGCAGTGCTATCGTTAATGCCGTCGCCCACCATGGCGACAACTTTACCCGCTGCTTGTAGTTGTTTTACAAAAGCTGCTTTCTGCTCTGGCAATACGCCGGCTTTATAGTGCTGAATCCCTACAGTTTCTGCCATTACTTTAGCCGTAGCCTCGTTGTCGCCTGTGAGCATATACACTTCTATGCCGCTTTGTTGTAGTTTCGCAATTGCGGTTTTAGAATTTGGTTTTATTGCATCTGCAATGGCATATACAGCCAGTGCGTTTTTACTGTTCGAAAACCAAATAACAGTTTTGGCCTCACTGTTCCACGCCACCGCCTTTTTTAATAGAACCGCATCAACTTCAATCCCCTTTTCTTCTAATAGTGTTTTGTTACCTACATAATAGTTTTCTTCTTCAAAAATAGCTTGTGCCCCTTTTCCGGTAATGCTTTCGAAGTCCGAAATTGTCGTTTTTGTCTGTTGGTCTAGGTGTTTAACTACAGCATCAGCAAGTGGATGTTCTGATTGTTTTTCGATACTGTACAAAATTTGTTTCAGTTGAACGTTGTCATCCGACCAATACGCATTTGTTACTACCGGCTTGCCTTCTGTTATGGTTCCTGTCTTGTCAAGAATAATCGCATTTATCCTTTTGGCTTGCTCCAAACTTTCGGCATCTTTTATCAATATCCCCATTTCTGCGCCTTTTCCTACACCCACCATAATAGCCGTAGGTGTAGCCAATCCCAAAGCACAAGGGCACGCTATAACCAGTACGGTGACCAAAGCCAATAAACCTTGTGTAAAGCCGTTCTCGCCACCTAAAATATTCCAGGTAATAAATGAGGCTATCGCAATGAGTATTACGACTGGCACAAATACGCCTGCAATTTTATCTACCATTTTTTGGACTGGAGCTTTGCTCCCTTGAGCATCTTGCACCATTTTAATGATTTGTGCAAGTAGCGTATCGCTACCGATTTTTTCGGCTCTAAACTGAAAGCTGCCTTTTTGATTTATGGTGCCGGAAAAAACTTTTTCATTTTCATTTTTCAACACGGGAATCGGTTCGCCGCTGAGCATACTTTCGTCTACATAAGAATTGCCGTTAATTAATGTCCCATCTACGGCAATTTTTTCGCCTGGTTTTACTAAAAGGATGTTTCCTATTTGTACCTGTTCAATGGGTATTTCGGATGTATTTCCGTCGTCATGTAAGAGGGTGACAGATTTGGGCTGTAGGCCGATCAATTTTTTAATGGCCGTTGAAGTATTGCCTTTGGCTTTTTCTTCGAGTAGTTTACCTAATAAAATGAATGCGACTACTACGGCCGCTGCTTCAAAATATACATGGGCTTGCAAACCTCTTTGGCGCCAAAACTCAGGGAAAACGGTGTTAAAGACACTAAAAACGTATGCTACACCTGTACTTAATGCTACCAACGTATCCATATTGGTAGTGCGATGTTTGGCTTGTTTCCAAGCATTTATAAAAAAATCCCTTCCCAGCCATAATACTACAGGTGTACTCAATAACCACATGATTTCATTCGCATACGGCATATGCATAAAAAACATGCCTATAACCACCAGTGGGGCCGAGAGAGAGAGAGCCCAATACGTTTTTCTCTTTAATAACGCATATTTTTTAAGTTGTATTTCTTCAACTGTGTTGGCCTCATCTTTATTTTGATCCACCAATAAATCGTAGCCTATTGATACAACTACTTTTTTTAAGTCTATGGGTTCAATAACACCTGGAATATATTCCACCATTACCGTTGCTGTGGCAAAATTGACCGCAGCACTCACCACGCCTTGTTGTGATTTTAAGATACTTTCTACACTAATGGCACAAGAAGCGCAAGTCATCTCTATAACGGGGAAAGTCTTTTTGATGGTTGTTACTCCATAGCCCAAGTCTTTAATGAGATGAACCGCTGCGGAAACAACTTCGGCATTGTTGGCTTGAATCACCGCTCGTTTGTTGTTGAGCTCTACTTTATGCGCAATCAGCCCTGTTAGTTTGCTTAGGCCTTTATCTATAATCAGTGCACAATGTTCGCTTTCAACGCCTTCGAGGGGCAGATTGACCTCTAAATCATTTGCCTTTTTTGCCATGACTTTTTGTGATTTTATTTTATCCTAAAAGTCGAAAAAATTTCGTCCGCACCTATTGTGCAATTTTGGATATTATTTATAACATTTACACCTCATCTAAAGGCTTACGTTTATTTTCCTTAATAGTTTTAAAATAAGTAGGCGTAAGGCCCGTCACCTTTTTAAACTGATTGCTCAAATAGGCCACACTCGAATAGTTCATTTGGTCAGCAATCTCACTCAGCGTCAATTCATTGTAAACCAATAGTTCTTTCACCTTTTCAATTTTTTGAGCTATAAAATACTTTTCAATGGTAGTTCCTTCAATTTCTGAGAATAGATTAGATAAATAACTATAGTCGTGATGAAGTTTGCCACTTAAATAGTCAGACAGGTTGGATTTTAGTCCGCTATTTTGTTGTTGTACAATGGCTATTATGGAAGATTTTATTTGCTCTATAAGCCGACTCTTTTTATCGTCTATGATTTCAAATCCGAATGATTTCAAATGTTGGTTGAAGATTTCTTTTTCGCCCAGAGCCAAGTCAGTACCTAACTCCACTTCACCCAAGGTAATATTCAAAGGAGTATAACCGAATTTCTTTAATTCATCTGCTACAACCATAATGCATCGGTTGCAAACCATATTTTTAATATACAGTTTCATAATTTTTACATTGTATAATGGATTGGCCTAGCCGTTTCGGCATAAAGTCTAAAATTAGGGAAAGATTACCTCATTCGAGTCTGCTGTTGAGGACGAATAAGCTGGGCGCACAGGCTTAACTTATATCGTTCAAGCGCCTTTGGCGCTCAATGGTGCATTGAACAAGAATCAATACGCGTTAAGGGCTGCACGAAGTGGCTCGAAGCAAAAGCGCGCGAGATTTCTTGCTCCTCCGGCTTTTGTGATTTCTGCCAAACACGCTACTCGGTTTTGCGCGAAAAAGCGGTACGCAACCCATCCTTACTCGTCTTGCTGGTAAACACTTTAAACGGCTTAAATCAAGGGTTGCAACGGTCACAGAACAGCGGTTCCTCGGCTGTTTTGTTGTGTGGATATAACTCCTCTTGGGTGTATGTACAATGCTGACAAACGGATAAATGACTTAAGGTCGATTGGGTGGGCGAACCACATAGGCTACAGGCCAAACCTTTTTTTACGTTGGTTACACCAAAGCCCGGTAGGCTACATTGTGGACAGCGTGAATTTATTTTAACAAGTAATTTTTGGGTTGCAGTTTTAATGACCTCCAGGCGCGTAGGGTTGTGCATCGCCCTCATGTCGGTTTCGGCATAAACAGACCTAAACGTATCGAACAAGGTGTTGAATGCTTCCTTTAAGTGGTTTATATCGGTAATACCCTTGATAATATCCGTATTGTCCTCTTTCTTTTTGCGTAGCATGAGGCCGTGCGTTGGGAAACTGACCGATTTGGCAAAAGCCAAAAGTTGTTTTTCACTGCTAATCTCTTGGCCATTAAAATTTGTATTTGTACTTAATTCTCTGGCGATTATTTCTAGGTTGTTTTTTTTATCAATAAAGATCAAAAACTCATCATCGGCATTTACAAAAAATAGGGTTGGATGTGGCCCGAAAGAGCCCTCACTGGCAATACCTAAATCGCAATTTGCTAATTCCATTGCCTTTAAACATTTTTTTCGTGCAGTGGCTATGGGGTCTTGCGTACGCGCTATCTCCCCGCTAAATGTGCCGAACATATCGGTATCAAAGGTTTCATCTACAAAACAATGCACGCCCAAGGCTTTTTCTAGCAATGGGGCAATCACCCTTTCTTTGGCGTGTTTTGTGGCAATGATTAATCTTCTGTCCTGAAACATATTAAAGAGTTGTTATGCTGTTTTCACAACCAGCGCCTGCCCTTTTATGCGCTCATCAAAGTGGCCATTGTCATAAACCATATTTCCGTTGACAAAAGTTTTAAGCACTCGGCTGGTGAAGGTTGTTCCTTCTAGGGGCGACCAGCCACATTTGTATAATATATTGTCTTTAGCCACGGTCCAGTGAGCGTTTAAATCCACCAACGTTAAATCGGCATAATAACCTGTTCTAATAAACCCTCTTTTGTCGATACGGTAAAGTATGGCTGGGTTGTGGCACATTTTCTCTATTATTTTTTCTAAAGATATACGACCTGCTTTGTGTAATTCCAACATGCAGTTTAAAGAATGCTGCACCAAGGGCGCCCCCGACATGGACTGAAAATAGGGCCTTTGTTTTTCCTCCAAGCTATGTGGTGCGTGATCGGTGGTAATGAGGTCAATTTTATCCTCTAAAACGGCTTTTAAGAGACCTTCTTTGTCCTTTTCTGTTTTTATGGCAGGATTCCATTTTATCAAATTCCCCAAACGTGCGTAATCTTTGTCCGAAAACCACAAGTGATGTACAGACGCTTCTGTGGTAATATTTTTTTCACTTAATGGAATGTCATTGCGGAATAGATGCGTTTCGGCTTCGGTGGTTAAATGCAAAATGTGTAACCTGGCGTTGTATTTATTCGCCAATGCAATGGCCCGTTTGCTGGCCTCATAACAAGCCTGCTCACTTCTAATGATTGGATGAAACGCGATGGGAACATCTTCACCGTATTTTTCACGGTAAATGTTTTCATTTTCTTCAACGATTTGTTCTTTCTCCGAATGGATGGCGATGATGGACTTGCAGTGCGCAAATAGTTTTTCCATGGTTTCGGGGTTGTCTGCAAGCAGATTGCCCTTTTTGGTGAAATACAAACCATCGTCTGAAACACCGATGAGTTTCGAGGTGTCTGTGTGAATGATTTCATCAATATTATCGCCATTCACCCCTAAAAAGAAGGAATAATTGGCCAACGATTTTTCGGAGGCAAGTTTGTATTTATCGGCAAGGGTTTGTAGCGTCAATACGTTGGGAACGGTATTGGGCATGTCTATAAACGAAGTTACACCCCCTGCGATGGCTGCTTTGCTTTCGGAATACAAATCGCCTTTGTGGGTAAGACCAGGATCCCGAAAATGAACCTGCCCGTCGATAATGCCCGGGAATAGATATTTGCCTGTGCCATCAATGAGGTGGAAGTCGGGTTGTGCTGGTATGTGGCCAACTTGCTGGATAATGTTGTCATAAAAGAGCAGATCGCCTACTACACTTTGACCCTCATTTACAATGGTGGCATTTTTGATCAGATATTTAGTAGTCCTCATTTTTTATGTCTTACGGTGGAGCTTCGAGCGTTTAGTCTGGCCACCTGAGGTAACCTAGCCTAAAGCCCAAACTTAAGGGAAAGACGATTCATTTCAATGTGCTGTTCAGCGATAAGGGAGGTGTATTGTAAATAGGTGACGGAGCTAGTCGGGGATTGCCGGTTTTCCCGGTTTGTATTTTAAAAGCGGTTCGTTTACGATGCTTGGAATGGGTGCGGCCTGAGGATTGGATAGCGGTATATGTAAGAAAAGGAGATATTTTAAGGCCTCACTTCTTGTTGATTTGCGAACGAACTCGTTTAACGAAGAGAATAGTTGTATTGATTGCTGTATTTGATATGGCCAGTCTCGTATGCCAGTTCTATTCTGCCTTTGTTTTAAAGTCGATTAAGTATGCTTTTAAGGGAACATTATTTGCGTTCCTAAAGCCCGAGCCAATGGTAAGTTGATATTGTTTATTCGGTTTTAAATCCTCAATTTCAAAAGTCAAGGATTGGCCGTCTGCTGCATAGCCAATACCATTTTTGATTCTTATACTGGCATCTTCGCCTAGTGGGCCGTAATCAAAGTTTCTAAAGGTTTGATCCATGGGCTCGGAAAACCCAATTGTAATCTGATTCGTTTTTGAGGCTACTTTTTGATTATTGTTTTTAAATGGTTTTATACCAACAACGGTAGGTCTTCTTGTCTCAAAATCTTGATAAAGTGCGCCGAGTGTAGCGGATAAAAAGGGAGTTGAATTCACAAAAGCTTCAATTTCCGTTTCGTTGGAGTAATCTAGTTCTATTAGTTTTTTAATGGTTGCCTTTTTGTTGTGTGCTTGTTCATCGAAGTTTTATCATCGTTGATTCTAACATAGCTAATAATAAGGTCGATGTAAAAAGGGTTATTTTCATATTTGTTTTTACTTTTTGTCTTAACATTTTGCTACAGTATGTTTATTCTTCAATTGACTCTTTTTTGTCTGACTGAACCGTCGGCTGTATTAGTTATAACGGTTTGTGACCGCCCTAAGGGCGGGACTTTTACCACAAAACTTGATTTGAAAAACGTAGCTTCCATCAACTACAAAACTGTCTTTGGAATACGGAATAAATCCGATGAAGATTCTAATTACTTGAAAATGTTTGACCTGTAACCGTACACTACTGATATTTACTCTGTTTTTTAGAATTCCCGTCAACTCATTCATAACATCCATTATACTGCGTTTATGCAACAAATAGCTGAGCGAGATAGCGCATAAATTGCGAATTGGTATTTTAAAGGTAGTATTCGTTTTTAAAGTGACAAGTGGTTGTGTAAATGGGGACTTGACAGACTCATGTGTTGGTTTTGGGATAGGCTGCTTATCTTCGCTGCATGAGTCAATATGCCAAATGGTTGGGTGGAGGATTAGGCTGGGTGCTCGGCGGTCCCATAGGCGCCATCCTCGGATTTGTTTTGGGTAATGCAGTCGATAGTCGCAGCACGGGTAGTGTTCCTTACCAAGGTCCTGAAACTACGCCTTCTGATTTTACAGCTACTTTGTTGGTTTTAGCAGCTGCCGTGATGAAGGCCGATGGCAAGGTGGTGAAGGCCGAATTGGATTATGTGAAGGAGTTTCTCAAGCGCAATTTTGGTTTGGTGCGTGCCAAAGACATGACCCTGATTTTGCGCGATATCGTGGAGAAGGATTTTGATCCGCTACCTGTTTGTCGGCAGATTGCCCAAAACATGCAGCACGCCGGTCGACTCGAACTCCTCCATCTACTTTTTGGCATTGCCCAAGCCGATGGTGGGGTAGATGCCGCCGAGCTCCGATTACTCGAGACGATGGCGCATGCCTTACGCATCAGTCCGGCTGATTTTGCATCCATCAAGGCCATGTTCATCGCCTCCACGGATGATGCGTATAAAATACTCGAAATCAGTGCTGATGTGAGCGACGATGAAGTGAAGAAAGCTTACCGCAAGATGGCTGCCAAACACCATCCTGATAAGGTGGCTACTTTGGGAGAAGAGGTGCAAAAGGCGGCAAATGAGAAGTTTCAGAAGGTGAATGAGGCGTACGAGAAGATTCGCGGGCAGCGGGGGATGCCTTAGCGGTAGCTTGCAGCAGTTACCCAAATAGCCGGTTGCGCTAAATAGCGAATGACAAGTTAATGTGCTGATGTGGCGTTTCGCAGGGCTCAACTTGGGGAATGTGCTGATGTGCTAATAAAAGGTTTATGCGTATGATTTTTTGCTAAGTTTCGCTTCGCTCAACTTAGCAACGAGATTCAATTATACGATAACATCAGCAATGTTTTGCAACGATCAACGCGCACATCAGCACATCAAAGTGCAGCGCCACATTAGCACATCAAAGCGCCGCGCCGCATCAGCACATCAAAGTGCAGCGCCACATCAGCACATCAAAGCGCAGCGCCGCATCGGCACATCAAAGCGCAGCGCCGCATCAGCACATCAAAGCGCAGCGCCACATGAGCACATCAAAGCGCAGCGCCACATTAGCACATCAAAGCGCCGCGCCGCATCAGCACATCAAAGCGCAGCGCCGCATCGGCACATCAAAGCGCAGCGCCACATTAGCACAT
>Ga0105055_10009237_pt1 | contig 12637 bp, 10 predicted proteins | sample BON03_FD_78090 | JGI IMG/M metagenome (GOLD analysis project Ga0105055, IMG submission 78090) | Freshwater microbial communities from Lake Bonney liftoff mats and glacier meltwater in Antarctica - BON-03 | ecosystem: Environmental > Aquatic > Freshwater > Ice > Glacier meltwater | place: Lake...
TCAACGGGTAGCTGGATATGGCGTCTATTCGTTCAGGGTTAATGGCCAGATGCACCACCTGATTGGAACGTTCCCCCAGAGGCAGCACACTCAATGCTCGATGATCAATTACCTTCTTTTTTTTAAACACGGAGGCAGGGAGTGACTTGACGGAGGCCCCTCTTCATTACACATTTAATACAACGGGACCGGGCGCCGCGAAGAGAGCCGCGAAGCGGCTCGTTAATAAATAAGAATATAAATATATGTTTGTCCGCTATTATTGCCTCAAATTTGAATGAGGTCCCTTGCTTTGTAGAAACTTTGTTGGGCCTTCGTGAGTTCCCAATTGATAAGGGTACAATCGAGGACGAGATTTTTTCCCTCTAAATCCAAAAAGGTCACTGAATAGTGAGCTTGGTCGTCGAGGTTTCTTCGATGACGAATCGTCGTTCGATAAATCTTTAGAATTTTTGAACAGTTGAATCATACCCGCATGTCCGAAAGGAAGCAGTTTCGGAGGCTCAATACTTGTGGAAGGCGTTTTTAAGAAGTCAGCCAGACTCATTGTATCTACATCATAAGGAGTTGCCAATGGCTCAACTCCTTGCGCTGTAGGATTTCGAACCGCTACAAGCTTATCTGTGAAAAATAAATGAGGCCTTGTATACTTCACTTTTGTCTCAGGCGATATTTGTGATGTAGGCTTGATTTGGAAAATCCAGAATGGGCTTTTCTTCTCTTGTTGATCTTCATGAATTTCATCCAACTGAGGTATTGCACCAACTGGTTCTTCAACCGTCTCATCAATGTCTGGCATACCTTCAACTTCATCTTCAATTGTTGGCTTCAACTCATCTCCTTCAATTTCGACTGGTTCTTCAACCGTCTCATCAATGTCTGGCATACCTTCAACTTCATCTTCAATTGTTGGCTTCAACTCATCTCCTTCAATTTCGACTGGTTCTTCATCCTCAATTGGTGGATTAAGCTGATCAATTTTTATTATGAATGGTTCATCAACTTCTATTGATGGCTTTAAATCATCATCTTCTATTTCGACTGGTTCATCAACTTCATCTTCAATTGTCGGCTTCAACTCGACATCTTCTATTTTGACTGGTTCATCAAAGTTAGCTTCAATTGTTGGCTTCGAATCGTCGGCTTCTATTATGACTGGTTCATCAACTTCATCTTCAATTTTTGGCTTCAACTCATCTCCTTTTAATATGCCTGGTTCTTCAACTTCTTCAACTTTAGAAAGATACGGCTTCCATGTATTAGCGCGAGCTACGACCGCTTCTTCGTGCCCGTTATTTGCTTGTTGGCTAATGGACGCATCGCCAGCTTGACTTTCCTTGGCTGCTTGAATTGCACCACTACGGATTTCTTCAAAATCCTCAAATGGAGTTTCAATCAATTCCATTGCGGTGGCTTTGGATATGATCGGATGTTTCCCATCTCCTATAAATTCGTGCTCAACAAATTCAAATTCAAATTCCGCTTCAGGGCTTTCTGGCACTCGAAAATTGCTTTTCTTTGTCGATACAGGTGTTGGGTTCGTTTTCATGATTGCAGCAGGATCTTTACCAGATCCCCAACCGAACCAACCCCATCCTTGAGTGTCAGGCTTTTTCTTCTCTCCCACTTGTGCTTCGTCTATTGCACCAGTTACTAAACCAATGAAACATGTTAGATAGACTATATATCTCATGACAAGTTTTAGCTTTGCTTTCGAACTAACCCATTTTTTGAAATGTTGCTGTACAAGTTCAGCGCAAATGGTACTTTCAAATTAGATTATTTAGATATTTCAGATTCGAATTCATTTTCATTATAGGTATTTGCTAGGCGCCCATTTGGGAAAGAATCGGAAAGATACTTCATCAATGGACCGACTACTTTTAGTGGTCTTTTACGACGGTAGAAGAAGAACTTATTGTCTAATAAGTTTTACTCGACGGTATACTTAAACTAACTTCTTTCCAAGCAAGAACCCCCCACTGGCCACCAGCAGTTCATTATGATGGCTTCTATCCTAGTCAATTTTAAAAAGTAATGCAACTAGAAAATCGTTGCGAAGCAAGAAGTTCTTTTTTGTTCTAAAGATGTCAACAATGAAATACCTCTTAAGATATCAGGTTTTGTTCACTGCCATTAGCAGAAAAAACTCACGCGCTCAGCAAAGAAAGATTTGCTGTTGAATGCCAATTCCAATTTTAACTTGCAACCTCTTCATTATTCGTCCACAAATATATATACATGTAGCCCTCAGACCCGAACATTATCAAGATAAAACGACTTTGCAGTGGCTTCGTTTGATTTTTAAATTCAAAAATACTTTTTAAAAATGAATACGTGGCAAAATCAATGTATTGAATCACAGCGAATATTCACACTGACTTGGTTGCCATCTAAAACTGCTTGCAATCGAACAGCTTCTTCTTCTTCCGTCTTCTTCTTTTTTTTAGGACGTCCTCTGCCTCGTTTGGCACTTTGTTCTCCGCGATGATCCAGACAGAAAAACGACGAAGCGGTGTTGTCCCAATTGGTAGACCTGGCACACGGTACATGAAAAGAGAGTTTGCAGTTGTCGTTGAAACATCCCAGTGTAGCGCCTCGTTGATTGCATACAGCGCAGCGAATGAGTCTACCCCGTCGTACGGCCTTCATAACATTGAACCACTCTCCTTGTGCGTTCACGTAAACTTCAGGACTGGACAAAGCACAATCCCGATGCAACCACACATGCAAATCAACAGTACCTTTCTTCTGGATGAAAGGATAAGGGAGAATCGGGTTCTCGGAGTCTCCTTCCACCATGCCTTCCTTCGTACAGAGAGCACAGACCTTGGAAACGCCCTCCTCGTGTTCCCAACTGACGTCAATCAAATCAGCAACATCTGGTTCCGATTTCGGTCGTTTTATTGTAAGAGGTTCTTCGTCCTCGTCGTCCTGCTCGAAATCATCGTCTTCCGCTTTCAGTTTCTTCGCCATGGAAGCTGGTCTACCTCGTTTCTTTAGTAGTATGATAGGAGACCCTGTAGCCTTCGGTGGACGTCCTCGACCTCGCTTGATTGGCAATTGCGATTGCATCGCCTCTCGCAATTGCATATCAAACTCAGAATGCTGTAGTGGGCCCATCTTTCTTTTGATGCTAGTACACGAACATATGACGAGATTCTGGTGCAAACGAAGACAAGTAGCATGATCCACGCAATGATTGTGAAAGCCTCGGGTACATCGAATGCAATGCACCGACACATTTCTGTCTACGTTATCACACACATCACAACGATGTAAAGGACACTTGAATTCTCCTGCGGCCTCATCAATCACTTGTGCTTTAGAAGCTTTCTTAATACACTCCATGTGGTGAAACCTGCCGCAATTCTCATCTACACATTTGTAAACTGCAGTTTCTCCGCTAACACCTGTGTATCCTGTCTTATCACACAGCATGCAAACATGGCAACCAGCCTCGCAGTCAGGACAGAAAAATTCTTGATCATCGCGCAACTTATTCAGCTTTTTTTGAGTTTCTTCTCCCAAACATGCAGGATGAAAGGCACACTTGCATGGCCCATCGCATACCACAATTTCGCCTCCATCAACACAGATAGTGCATACTTCCGTCAAATGATCAGCCATCACATCAGGTTCCGATTGATCGTCGTTCCAGGTAAACACATCGCTCATCGGAGCAGATTTAGCTCGGGGTTTTCTGGTTGTCTCGATTTCTTGTTCTTCTTCTGACGAACTCGCCAAGTCAGAGTACACAGGTGGGGTACAAGTAGGTTGTACATGCATATCTTCCTCAGAGTCCTCAGAGAATAAGTCGTCGTCGGAACTCTCGGCATCCTTTTTCTTCGATTTCTTCACTCTTCGTTGGTTCAGGTTTTCCAATACCATTGCCCATTTATTACACAAATCAACGTAACTCTTCCCTCCTTGCTTTTTCCCCTTGGGACCCTTAAAATTGGCACTTCCGAAAACACCTCGAAGATTTGTTATCTGGAGCAGCAAACCCTTCACGGAATCCATTTCGTGATCTGCCACCAAATTCCCTGCATTCCGTTGAGACACAGTATCTCGAACTACTTGGCGCACGTCTTGCATAAACAGTAAACACTTTTCAGGATGGCGCTTCAACTGTGACACTTCTGCTTGATCGTCCACTTTATTTAGCAATGTATCTGCAGAAAGTGGCTCTGGTAGCACCTTTGACCAAAATTCTGGATCGTTCACATCAATACCATCGTCGTGCTCGGATTTAAAAGTAGACTTGGTGACTGTGTTGTGCTTGAGCTTGTTGAGCAACTGACTTGATTCTTGATTCTTTGCTGAAGGGTCCATGACGATGGTTCTTGCATTGGATTTAAGAATATCTTCAATGTTAGAACTCACGAACGACTTTGCAGCTTCGCCTTTATCATCCTGCAAGTGATAGTAGGCCCCCTCACGCAGCATCTGTTCAAGTTCTTTCGGTGTCATGTTGCGTCCCCCCACACCTTTCGTTTCCACATCTGGATCGAGGTCCTGTCTCACAGATCCAAGCACAGCTCTTTCCAAGCCTAATTTCATAGCTGCTCGTCGCAGCATGGTCTCTTCATACGTGGCTTTTGCAACCTATAACCAAATCAAACTTCAGATACTGCAGTGCAATAAGAAACATTGAGATACTCACTAGTCTATAAATTTTCACTTCTTTTCTTTGACCAATGCGATGACACCTTGCCTGAGCTTGTGAATCATTTTGAGGGTTCCAATCGCTATCAAATATTATCACAGTGTCTGCTGCGGTGAGATTAATACCCACTCCACCAGCTCGAGTCGAAAGTAAGAAAATAAACGAATTTGAATCAGGGTCTGAAAATCGATCAATAGCTCCTTGACGAAGACTTCCTTGAACACCTCCATCCAGTCGTTCAACAGGATAATTACGGGAATGACAGTAATTTTCCAGCTACATTTTAAATCATTAGAGAGCAACATTCGGGAACTTAATAAATACTTACCACATCCAACATTTTGACCATCTGCGAGAAAATAAGCACTTTGTGACCTTCCGATCGCAGTTTCGGCAATAGTTTATCAACCAAAACCAATTTCCCACTGGATCTCACCAATTTTTCAACTTGGATCAACTCTAAAATGGCCTCGAAGTCGTCGCGAGCCTTTGAATCAGTTTTCTCTAAAACTGAATTGATTATTTCCGTGTCTTCGTCACTGTCTTCAGAATCATCGTCCTCCATATCATCCTCTGTTTTCTTTGACGAAGTGCTTTTGAAACTATCTACCGTTTTCTTGGGAACGAATTTTGCCACCGCATTCCTCACCGTCTTACGCAGTAACTTTAATTCATTGTCATGGACACCAAGAATCAAATAGGGGTGGTTGCAACACTTCCGAAGTTCCATTTCCACATTGATTAATTGTGGCTTGTTACCCGATGAACATCCCTTGTACAGCACCGCTCTATTTTTATCAAATATAGCGCGATAGTATCGTTTTTGCAAAATGGTCAGTTCGACATCAATAATTGTTTCTATCTTCGGGGGAATGCTTTTTTCGACATCTTCTTTAACTCTGCGCAGCATGTACGGAGCTATCTCACTTTGTAGTGCATCCAATTGGGCGTTATCTCGCATGTCTCCATAAATCTCCAGGAATCTTTCCCTATTAGAAAACGCTATAGGATCAATGAAATTCAACAGCGAAAATAGTTCTCCAATATTGTTTTGCAAGGGAGTTCCCGTTAGAATAAGACGATGTGGATTTCCTTTCAGGGTACTCAACATTTGCAAAAGTTTTGACTTTGATGTCCTCAGGCGATGCCCTTCATCCACTATCAGGCCCAGCCAAGGGATATCTGCAAGCATTCCAATATCGGCCATGAATGTTTCATAAGTGGTAACCATCACATTGAACTTCATAATATCTTTTCGTCCATCCATACCTGGAAAATACCACTCGAATTTACGTATTGCTTCTCGAGCTTCTGCTCCTCCGGAATCGTAGTACTTGCATAGATTCATATCCGTCCATGTTTCAATCTCCCGGTTCCAATGCCCTATCGTCGACAAGGGTGCTATAATAAGGTAAGGCCCTCGCAGAGACTCTTTCGTACGCAAATGCTCCAGTGTGGCTACCACCTGCACCGTCTTTCCTAATCCCATCTCATCAGCCAAAATGCACGAGATACCCTTGTACCAGTGCTCCAATATCCAGTTGATACCGTGTAGTTGGTACGATCGCAGCATATTGCCTGATTTATATCTCGGAGGGTTTCTCACAGAATAGGGAATGAATTGTTTTCTCCTCAACTGATTCAAAAGCATTCGTTGCTGTTTGAGACCCAGCATCGTTCCTTTTGATTGTTCCGTCTCACTTTGCTTCTCTTCGTTTTGCCTGAAAATTTTCTCCTGTCGCAGCAACTCCCGTTGTATCATAATATCACACGCACCCACATGCGCCCCACGAGGCAGAGGCATGTTGCTTACCAAATACTCCATCGCGAAGTTGCGCTGACGTTCTGTAAAATCTCGTTCCAACTGTTCTTTCTCACTCCTGTGCAAATCATTCCAGTCGGGCAACAGAGTAGGATTGTGTCTGACAACCTCCGGATGCGTGATCGGCCTTCCGAGTTTCAAGTCACGATGATATTGAATCGATTTCCAAACCTTATCGAGAGAATCAAACATCCCCAACTGGAACTCATCCGGTGCTTCCTTGGCAGACCCATCAAATCCAATGCTCGGAATGATTCGAAGTTCTTGATACAACACTTGGTCTCGTTTCGACATCAATTGAGGATTCGAGTCCTCCACACTTGCGATAAGTTCGTCTAGAAGAGGCAAACATTCAACTAGTCGATGAACTCGAAAGTTATCCCGCGTCACATGTCCTTCGTCAGGTTGTTCTTTTTTGCTAGATTTGTTCTTTTCGTAAACTTTTGTAATTCGAAGACTTTTGAAAACGAGATCAATCCCTCGATTTAACGCCTTGAAGTCAGTTTTTTTGAACAGCCAGGAATCTAGACGACCCATACTAACAAGTCCATAAGTGGAGAATTTGTGCACAGAATGCGCTCGTTCAACCATCTCCCAAAGTTCTGCCTCGACTTTCTTCAAGGTATTAAAATCAACTCCATCATCTCCTCCATTTGAGGGCCATCCAGACAACCACCTTCCAAGTTCCATCGGCTTCAAATTCGCCATGACTGACAGCGAGGAAATTCCGTGATCGCCTCCATCCCATGCCGCGAGCAAATCATAAAAGTAAGAAATAATCATGCATCGCAAAGCAGGATCGCAATAATGCGAGATAACTCTTCGTGCTGTGTAGTAGTCGGGAAATAATGTCGCCTCAACAAACACACATGGCAAGCAGCTTTCGGGTTTAGGCACTATCCTCTTGATCTGAGCGTCTAGAAAACTTTTCAACATGAGTCCCAGAGAACCGAGGCCGAAACGCACGTTGTACAGAACTGGTTCAGTGGGGGATCCATGTTTATCAAAACGGAAAACAAATCGTCTAAAGGTAACAGCAAAACTTTTTGATTCCGAGTTTGAATTTCTGAGCTGGGTGATGCGCGCTTGTATATGGCTGGTGACAATATTCAGAGGTTGTCCTTGCAAGGAGATCTGTTCAATGGCTATGATTTCATCGCCAGGTAGAAGTCCACACAATTCTCCTTGTAAAACATAATGCTTGAAAGCTTCAGGGATCGTAACAGGTTCACGAGCACGTGTTCCTTCAACACAAGCAGCAGCAACCGACAGTGCTGTCGATGTCTCTTCCGATTCAGGATTACGGCTAGCAGCGGTCCAGAGCCCAGGCCAAAATTCAAATTCATTTTCAAACGCCGAATGTTTCTTTGAGCTCTTGGTGGTCGTTGGTATTCTATTCCTTCTGTGGAACTGCGCTATTTTGAAATCATCCGCGACATCGAGTTCAAATTCCCATGTCGATTCTTTGTATGATAGTTCTTGCCACTTGACCAAATACAACTTTTTAATCTGCTGATTATGTTGGCCTCTTCCTTGTCGTTCTTCATGATTCAAAAGATCGACCCTATCATCTTTCACCTTTCCTGACAGCCACAAAAAGTGCGACAAATCAGCTTCAATTTCCTCGGAGGGAACGTTGTACACGTTGGTTGTCTCTGCAAGGATCCTCTCTACCAACGTATACCTCGGGTCAAATGGTTCTTCTTCGCCATCCTCGTTGTAATCAATCTTATTTCCAGCTCGCTTGTTCTTGAAGCGTTGTATCACCGTGCCGTATCTAGGATCAAGGTCCTTGACATCTTTCTCGGACAGCCATTCCACGTGCAAATATGATTTACCTCGGAACTTACACAGAAACTCCGTCTCGCCAAACTGTGATTTGCGAAGCGAAAGCAACTTCTCCACGCCCGAAACTTCGGATTTAGGCGCTTCTTTTTCTTCTTCGGAACCTACCAAATCATCCGACTCTTCATCTTCGCAGTAGTTCACCAGCTTAGACGGGCGCGATCGCACTCTGGAGGAGGCACGCCTCTCTTCATCTTCTGGTGTCGCAGCTCCTTCTTCAAAGGCATCATCGTCTTCCATACTGAGGAGAATAGGAGACCAATCACTTGATGGCCTTAGTGTTGATCTTTTTGAAATTTATAAAGGGGGGCTACCCTACTAAGAATGCAAGAAATTATTCTTTTTTATTCTGGTTTTGAATCTGGACATGTAAACTCACTAGTAAATAATCTACCGGCGAGGGGTTCCATAAGCAGTTCAATATTTTAAATTATAACATAGGAAGCTTTTATAAAACGATTGAACAGCGTCTTGGGACTACCAAGTCGTGCCAGGAAAGTAGCACCGTAAAACTTGAAATTGCGATATCATTTTCCTTGAGTCGACCAGAATTCGTAATTGTGGTTTAGATTTGTTGCGAGGGTCTGCATGCTCGAGAATTCTGCAAATGGAACAATAAGAGGTCTACAAACGAAGTCAATAAAACCCATTTGGGATCTGTGAAGCACTACAGTCTCTCGATCACAAAGAGGGTCCACCGACATGTCCATTATCTTCTGTTTGTCACCCTGCAAGAAGAACTCTTCCTGAATTCTATTTGTCCATTCAATATGTCTATCGCGAAGTTTGGCCGGATGAGCAATGTCGGCCACTTTCAACGCGATCTGAAGAAGTAATAATGAATCGTCATTGGACAAATCCGATTTCGAAGAAGACTCGGAGATACTACCATCCATATCATTCTCACGAGCAATCAGCATCTGAAACTGATTGAGGTACTTGCTTGTGTGTGTGAGGTCTGTTGCAAGGACCAGGTCAATGATATTCTGCCTCACCATCAATTGTGTCTTTCGGTCTATTCGGTATAGAAAATTCATCTCTTCATTCTGCATTGCTTGGAATGCCATTGACAAATGGAAACGCTCACAAGGGCTCTGATCGTTATGTAGAATTGAAATATCATGCGAAGTGTGTACAAGAAACGGATTTGTTCTCCCAGGATGATGATAATCGTGGATTGCCGCCGCAACAACACAAGAAAACATATCAGTTCTGGAAATATCGGAATACCTTTCACCTGATAAAATACAGGCGATTGATTGAACCACATCTGCCCCATGAACGTTGTTGTGATATGGGTTCCGATATTGCAAGTTCGTGCTTTCAGAATAACTCGAACTCTGTCGATAACAATACGTCGTATCTATATGCTGCATGTACCGCAAGAGCCTATTTATACTGATATCTTCAAATTGAGTTATGTTCTCAGTCACAACTACATAGTCTACCAACGCAGTCACTGGGTACATGGTTGCTTCTGCCAAACCAAACACATCAAATTCGTCCCAGCTATATGTAAACTTCAGGAACTTGCCTACCTCTGAAGCTAAAAAGACCTCGAGATTGTGGAAGGTCATTCGGCTGGGATAAGAGGCTTGACCATCCTCGGTTTCCACGAGTAAACTTCCTCTCGATCCTTGGTTTGCTTTAGATATTTTTGCACGGTCTTTTCTATCGAGCTTCCTAGCTGCGTCCCAACCACTTGTAAGTTGCTGCAACCACTTTTCCGTACTCTTATCTAAGTTCTTTGCTTTTCCTAGAAAATCAATTTCTTCAAAGTATTCCAATAACACTAGAGATTGCTTTCTTAACCGATTCATTGTTAGATTCTTCCATGATTCTTTTCAGCTCATTGATAGACGCTATTAATGGAGACTCAAGCAGTATGCCATCGTCCTTGTTTTCTGCATCCTGTACTCGTTTAAGCAACTCCTCCTTTTCATCCAGGAGGGTTCGAGTCGTTTCTAAAAGCTTGTTTTCCTGATGCAGATGACGATCAAATGATTCGCGCAATTTGTCTTCTCTATTCACCTGAATATTCAATGATATCATATTCGCCAGTAAGTTACGAGACTGTTTTTCACTCTGATATGAACTAGATATGCAATTGACTAGAAATCCAGTTAAACAAGCTATATCACCAAGATAGAGAGGAACTTCAACTGCAGATTTTAAAACTAGAAGACTGACAAGATATATAAACACCAGCCAAACTACACATAAAAAAGTTTCGCGGTATCTTCGAATCGCACTTGTAGCTACTTCCAGAATGAAAACCAAGAGAAGAAGGAAAAACGAATCTCCCAAGTTAGGAAGAAATCCGTCGGAGGCACAATACAAACTTGATATACGACTGTCCACTTTATCGCATTCCTCTTCAATAGAAAGTCCCGCAATGGCATACACCCGAGTTAACATCGAAAACGCAGCAATAGTGGATTGCAAACAAAATATTTTCAGAGCAAATTTATTGCCGGATCGGTGGAATATAAACATCATCAATTTCAAAACTATCGACAAAGCGAACAATGAAAATCGAATAGCTCTGACGGATTGAGGTCCAGCAATATTAATCATATCGTTGAGGATCATTATGACGTCAATACTCCAGTACATAAAGTAAACAATTGAAGAATCAGTTCGAACTGCGTCTGTTGCCCATTCAGTGAACATTATTTCAACATTTTTATCTGCGAAATGGAGGTTAGGAACGAGCGAGGTCGTTGATTTCACGCGGGAAAAGTCTGCTTGAGGCAATTCCTCCCAGCTCCCAGTTCTCTTTTGCTTCCGTTTCACAGGCAGCAGCACGTGCACCTTGGCCATTAAATATTAATGTGGTGTTCAGAGAGTAATTAGATTCCGAGACGCTCAACCTCCTGTGTCTATACAATCTAGAACCGTTTCAGATTAACTATGAAATCGGTACATTCGCGAACCAGTCCTATATGTATCTACCCTTTACTTATAATAAACATAAATCTCAACGGTTTCTTGTTGTGGGTCCCATACCAGTATGCGCTATGCTATTTACACTTGGAAGGTATTTAATTAAAAATCCCCGTAATTTAAATTTATTGTTACACACTAGTGCATTAAAAACATTAAAATATAATTGTAAACAAAACCATTTTTCAAAATAAAGTATGATGAGGATACAAAAAGTATGAGACAGAACTTCGATTGGAAACGTAACAGGTACTTCAACAGCAATCCAATACAGGACTTGTAAGGTTTTCTCCATAAGATTCTTGGTTCTTAAACTACTAAATGAAATCGGTCGAAGGGTGAGCCCTCCTATTGGTATGCGGAATACGAGCGAGGAGTAATTTGTACAATAATAATGCATCAAGGCAAGAACCAAGTCACTTGATTCGTTTGTTGATTCCAATAATAATGCCTGCACTCTATTTTATCATAAACTTCCACCCATGACGAGTTAGGCAAAGAAGGAGGCTTCGAGGATGGCGGAGGAGGAGGAGGATGGGGTCTCTCCCACACAGAATCTCTGGTGACAGGCTGCAATTACTTGAGAAAGACTGAGACTATGATGTTTCAATCAACTTACATCATAATAGTAAAGTACACCGGAGGAGCGATCCAGACAGACTACCCAACGGCCAATCAGGTCGCCCACTTGATCATCTGAGGCAGAGGAATCAGGCCATCCTCCACTGCTTGGATTTGATGCTGCGGGACGAGAATCAGAATAACTGGTTCTTCGAGCATCATCATGCGGGGGCGGCTTGTTCTTCATCCATGCTGGCAGCACCATGTCTCGACCACGACCTCTTCCACTCATAGTTGCCGATTTCCAAAAAAATAGTTGGATTTTGTGGACCCATTGGTCCTAACAACTTTCAAAAGCGGGTAAATAACAATAAGCAAATGGTTCTTATTAAAGACCTTGATACACGGTGTTTCAGGTCTATCATGGTTGAGCCAGTGTAACGAATATTTAATTTCAAGAAAAGTATCTGGGTTTCTTAATCATTAAGACATGAACTCTCTTGACAGATGTCACGCAAAGACCCAAGATAGATGCCGCCTCTTTCATAACTCCATTATAATTAATTAATAAAATAAAAACTGATTTATTATTAGAGTCTTCCTCGCTTATTACAACACATCCTGGCAACTCTATTGTATTACGGTACCATTGGTTCACGAATTTGAAAAAATGATACAGAGAGAGGAACATCAATGTATAAAGTATTTTTAAATACTTTAGTAGCTACTTCATGGAACGCGTTTGCAGGCGACATAGCTGTCAAGTCGAGGGATGCAATTAAATTACATCAGGA
>Ga0105055_10009243_pt1 | contig 12632 bp, 8 predicted proteins | sample BON03_FD_78090 | JGI IMG/M metagenome (GOLD analysis project Ga0105055, IMG submission 78090) | Freshwater microbial communities from Lake Bonney liftoff mats and glacier meltwater in Antarctica - BON-03 | ecosystem: Environmental > Aquatic > Freshwater > Ice > Glacier meltwater | place: Lake...
GGCCTCCCGTGTGATCTGTTCGGTGTCAATACTTGTAGAACCGCCCAATGCCAAATTAGCTGAAAGAGGAACTCTGTGGATGAGTTTTGACTTACGGTCAGCAAGACGCATGCCTTCAATAATGGTTTCTTTAAACCAATCCTGTCGTTGCTGAGGCGTCATTTCCCACATGGCTTCTCCATGGGTAAATCCTATGCCAGAAAGATCAGGATATTCCTCAAGAACCTGTGTGACAGATTCCCGAGTATATCGTTTCACAATTTCAGAGGTATCACCTTTTGCATGAATATCATGGTCTAGGTTATCCATAGCCACATTATATGCTTTCGAAAGTTCAGGGCTAACATATATATTCCAGTTGACGATGTAAGTGTCAATACCACGTTCCTTGGCCATTCGGAAAATATTACTATACAAATGTTGCCATTCCTTCAGTTCCTGATCGGTAAAAGGGCTTGCTTCCGGGAAGTTCTTAGGTTTGATCATGAAGGTAAAAGGATGAAGGTTCCATAGCGTAAGTGCATTAAATCGGTTTTCAGCCATCATATCCAAAAACTCTTCCCAAAATTTTAAATCACGACATGTTTCGGTATGTAAATCGAGTGCCTCACTTTGTCTGTAAGAATCCCATGGCAAATTAAACTTTATAGCACGAAAGGGTAAATTAGGGCTTTCGCTTCTAGCTTTAATATTTTGAAGTGGAATGCCATTTTGTAAATCTTCTACCAAGGAAAGGCTGCCATAGATCAGACCACTTTCATCGCCACCTGTAACAGTAATTTCTTTTCCATCCAGCAGGATAGCGTATGCCTCGCTACCTAAATTTCCTGCATCCACTGCAAGGCTTATAATAAAATCAGCCTGCTCTTCTTTAAGTAAATAACCCTGCTCCAAGAGAGATTTTTCCAGTCTTTCAGCAGCATATTTTGCCTGAGGCAAAGAATTATCATACACCAGGCTAACTCCTTGAGAAAAGGCTAAATGGGCAAGTCCAATAAAATAAACAATAAAGGATAGTAACTTTTTCATAATTCCAAAATGTCAATTTTCATTATTAATTTAAATTCTATACTTCTAAATATCTGAACTGATATTCATTATTTTTTTTTAACCATTCCGCTTTTCTTTATAAAAGAAAATTAATTTTGCTGTTATTTCCCATGGGCATAACATAACAATAATCAGTGGGCAATATTTATTTGGTTGCAGCTCATACACCTTTCCCCTAAAATTATTGACCTGCTCTGGATTTCCATGAGGACGAAGGCGTTGCTTAACGTGAAGCACACAACTGGACGAAGGAGCCACTATATAATCAACAATCAACCCTTGAAAAATTTTCTATAAAATGATCACTGCATGCTTGTGTTAGATGCTCAAACCCTGAATTTGCCATTGATTGTCCGCAGCAGGTTTGCTTGTGTGGATATACAATATTCACCCCTAAGGTTTGCAGCAATTGTCGTGTAACTATTTTTGCATCGGGATACAATTGGTTAACGTAACAAGGTATAATAAGTCCGACAGTCATAGTGTTATGGTGTGTAGTTTTATATCTTTCATTTTTTGAACTTGTAAAGTAAGATGCCGTACCCAACACCTGCAGGGTCATTGGTGTTTGCTAACTGAAAGGCCATGTATTTTCCATCGGTAGATACCACGGGATTTGAGGCCTTGCCCCCTTCATAATCATTGAAGTGAGTAAGCCGAACAAAATCCTCTGATGTCCCATCAAGTTTTAGTCTCCCAAATATCGATATCCCAAGGACTAGGCCTCCCTCCCAGTGACTCAGTCTGACGGTCTGACTCAACAAGCCTGAAATAATTTGTTTATTGATAGAATAATTTGTTTAGCAACCGTAAAGCTTTATAACAATCCTATTATTCAAATATTTTAGTAATAAATAGGAGGTGTAAAGTTTACAATGGTGCATTTATCACTTGAATCTAAGAATTACCGAATTAATTTCACAAATATATACGGCGTCTCTTTGTCTAAATCGGGATAGATTCTGCCATTGCCATTATTGTCCAAAACTTCGATGAGGTACATGAAATCATGTTTAGGATTGATTTGTTCGGCAGGAACAACTGCCTGGTATGAATCTTTTTCTCCTGTCGGAAGCATTTGCAAGGTCTGGTAATCCTGTTCCTGATTTACACTACGGTAGCGCAAACGAACCCATTTGACGCCCGCAGGAGCGCTTACCTTAACATTGACTGTAAGTGGCTTGCCAACAGGAACACTGGTAACAGACTGATGTGTAATTTGAAACAATTTATCGTAAATTTTATTGGATATTGGTTTATAATCCGGTGCAGTCTTGGCAGTACCTTCAGCTTTGAAGTTCCGTCTTTTCTGCTCCAGGCTTGCAAGCCCTTCTTCTAGGGAAACAAGTTCGTCTTTCCAGTGCCCACAAAGGTTGAGGACACAGACACCAAACTTTAAATCGTCAGCATAGACATCGCCAGCAGCAGCCACAATTTGTCGCCAGGCTTCAATTGCATTGCGTTCATAGGCAATTGCATCTTCCAGGGCAGATACATCCTGGGTGCGTTCGAATAGGCGATAACTCACCGCCGCAGGTATCCTCCGCGAATGATAAAGCGCCAAATTTGATAGAATCTTAAGGTCTGTAATAGTAGAAATGAATTCTTTGTTCCGGTTATTTCCAATAGCATTTTCAGCTTCCGAAACCAACTTATTGATATCCGCTGAAGCCTGCTCAAACCATCCGCTATTCGTTGAAGGCAGAATCTTTGCCGTCTCTCCGCCTTCCAGGATTATTTGGGCTTCTTCATCGAAACTGGCGAATTGCTGAATGTCGCTTCCTTCGTTTTTGGCATAAACTGGTAGATCGCCTAGCCGTTGTCTTTCAGCCCAACCACGGGTCGTGGGGAACCCGCGGTAAGGATAGACTGAGGTAATGATCCGTGGCAATATCCAGCTGGCCTGATGCAGTGCTGTTTCGACGAATGGTCCAGCTTTTTTGCCAAACCGCATTTCAAATTCTTTTTTCCATACATCAGAAGATGTTTCGGGATTATAACCAATCCGGCCAAACACCTGAAAGAAGTGCCAATACCGCTCAAACTCATAATCGTAATAACGATATTGTGGCTTCAATAAATCAAATGGTTCAGCATCGTGAGGCTGGGCTTCCATTTTGGTAGCCAAGGGCTCATTTACTTCATAGCCTTCACCATCGTAAAGGTGAGTGCTTTCGGCAAACCGACGGACATATTCCGGACTACCCCATAAGAGAATTCGTGATGTGCCGCCATTCCAAAGCCTCCAATGTATTTTATATTGTTGCGGATAACGGAGCAGGTAGGCATAACTGTGGCGAATAGCACTCTCTTCAGGATTGGTCTTGGTTGGATGATACGGCATTCCCATCTGTTCCATCCAATATTTGGTCGTAATTCTGAAATTCACCCCCACATCTATAGCACTTTGAATTACCGATTCTGGTAACTCTTTGGCGCGTAGGTCGAGACGCAGATTGGGAGCAGTCTCTTTCATCATCCGGAAAACATCTGACCAAAAACCTAGCTGTTCGCCCTTTTTCAGTCCGGATTCATTGTGCATCCGGAATTGGATAGCATCGAGGTCCGGCACCAACTTGACGAATTTAGCCAAAGCAGTTTTATTGTAAGAAATAAGATTATCGGCATTGACACCCCAAACCAAGCCTTCTACAGGTTGGTTAGGTGCATCTTTTGTTCCGGGGATGCCGCCTCCCTGAACGCCCCCTCTATAAATGTGATCCCATATACCTGCCGTAAATTTGATCCCCCTATCATGTGCCATTTTGATTAAATGATTGAAGACTTCCAGATTACGCTGCTGTTCTTCTGGAGTAATGCCCACCATCCGAACGTCGGGGAAGCTTTCTACATCAAAGAAATAAGGATAAGCAGGTGCTAGGAAGCCGCCATTCTCATACCCGAAAATTACCACCAGTGAATTGAACCGGTTTTGTGCTAACATATCTAGATACCGTGTCCAGTAGGCTTCATCGTAAAACCTGCTTTCCCAATAGGCACGGTTCATGGTATAGACAGAAATTGCACGTTCGCTTACCTCGGGTTTCTCCGTGATTTCTTTCACTTCGCTCATTGGAGATTTCCCTTCGGTGCTCCAGCTTATGCGGTTAGCCACGTCTAACAGGCCATACATAAGGCCCCGATCATCAAAACCACTGATCACCCAAACCGGTTTCTTTTGCCAATCTGTTTTCCAGATTGTTAAGGCCTCTGATACTTCGGGTACAGTGCGGCTTCCAGCTTTCAACATCTGCGCAGCCGCCCCCACTCCAGATGCCAAACCTGTTACAATAACTGTCTTCCCCTGAGCTTCATTCATTGACCCAACTTTTTCGAAGGTGATATTCTTCGCCTGCAATGCATCCGTTAGTTTAGTAAGGCCATGAGAAACAGAAGCGCCAGGTGTTTGGTCCGTTATAATGGATAGCTCCGGTAAATTGGACAGCTTCGAATTTCCTCTGGTTGCACAACTAGTTAAACTTATTATCAGAAGAAATAATAGGGACCTGAGAAATGACCATTTTGTAAAGGAAAATATTGGTTTCATAATAAAATAAATTTAAAGAATTGACAGAATTTTAGCTTTTAGCTAAAGTTGGTGGTTATTAATAATATGTAGTATAAATAATACATAGACTCAGTTTTCATATATTTAATAAATGATATTTGGTTATTACCTCACTTAACTGAAATAAGCATGGTTTTTTTTGCAATCTCAACATCCTTACCTACTTCTGGCCGTAGTACTAAATTCATATATTTCATAAATCCATCTCTGTTTTTTAAATGATAAAAACGATACTTATTAGGAATAAAAAAGTTAGAATGAAATTTTTGAACTTTATATCTTTTCATTATAAATACTATATTTTATGATTTTCTCATTTTTATAATAATTGCATAGCTTAGGAGTATTACTACTCAAAAGTGTATGTTTTGGTTTGTTTAAAACGGATAGTTCCTCAAGAAAAGTCATTTGATTTGCTAAGCTTAACTGGGTTTCCATTTCATATCTATTTTTACAATTTACTAAATTTATTCAACAACATCGTTCTTTTATAGAGCCTAAATCATTTTAATTTATATCTGTATTAGTTTCAACAGACTTATTAAAAAGGTCTTGCTTCCTTTGCAATCTCAATATCTCTTTCTGCCTGCGGCAGGTATTTTATCCATGAAAAATATTGTGCATCCCTGAAAGCTTTCAATGGCGATTTATAGCCCTCAAGATAAGGTACTTCTTTATAATGAGAAGCAGTAACATCACTTATTTTTTTCCAGAAAAAAAGACAGTTGTTAAGCAGGCTAACGGCCTCAGTTTGATGTACCTTATTTCCGGTAAGCCTGAACTGCTGCAATGCAACACCGGCACGAAGTTTATCGGCAAAATAAATACTTAAATATGCCCAGGTTTCAAGATCATTCAGCTCGCATGCCAATGGCGTTACTGAAGCTGTCTGCAAAGGTTTAACAAGCTTTAGCACATCCCTGCCAGCCAGTTCGAGCGAATCGGCCAGCATTAAAGGAGTTACCTTATCTGATGTTAGCGTTTTATTTTCATCCATTGCTTTTACATAATCGGCTATTGATATAAACTTTGGATCTAATACCGGATGATCAATCAGTTCATCTACTGAAATAAAAGAAGACACCGTATCATGCAAGCCTGCATTCGCAGCAAATGGAGCAAGAAATCCTTCAGAATACAAGGTGTAATCCCAGGTGGCAGCAAAAAAAGAGGCCAAACTTAAAGGCATTTGGCTTGCCTCGGTATAAGCTTTAAGTAAACGCGGTCCTTCGCCGTTACCATACCTTGTATTAAAGCCTTCTTCAAACACTTCATTAGGAGTGGAAGGATCGTATAACAGCCGCCCCCATAGTTTATAAAACAACCATTGTTTTTGAAATGCATAATCCCAGTTGCGATGGTTATTATCAATATGAGAAAAATCTTTTGCAGGAATATATCCTTCCGATCCAACAAAATAACCGTTTACAAAATCATGTGTATTCTCAGCAATGTGTGCCCTTATAAAATCAGGCTGTCCCCAACGGAGTATAAAAAAATCTTCATTGCGGATCATCCATTCAATTCTGTAATTAACAGGAAACGGATTCCAGTAGCCGTTGTCTTTTTTTCCGGAATGTGAATCGTGCGTCATAGCCAGCACCGGAGTGGAGTGACCATGAGACCAGTTGAATTTCACTTCTACCAAAGTGGTATCGGGAAGATCAGCATTATTGATCACACGTCTCATTTCAAGAGGGTCAGACGACAACACAGAACGATGAAGCAACTTAATGGGTCTGTTGGCAGTTTTAATTCCTGCTACCACCGTTTCTTCTATCCAGTCTTCGCGATCTTTAGGCGTCATATCTGGCAAATCGCTGTTTGCTGTTTTGAAGTTACTCATCCAGTCAGCAAGTGTAATTCCTATACCTGCCAAATCAGGATATTCATTGATCACCTGCGTTACCACTTCCCGGGTATATTGTTTTACAATTGCAGAAGTATCGTTTCTTTCTTTTACACCATAAGCCTTGGCAAACTCAGGAGACACAGCAATATTCCAGTTTACTATAAATGGTTCGATGCCACGCTCTCTTGCCATCCGGAACAAGGATGAAAAAAAATGTTTCCATTCTTGCATTTCTTCATCCGAAAAAGAATTAGCTGCCGGAAAATTGACAGGCTTAACCATAAATGAAAATGGATGAATGTTCCATAAGGAAAGTATATTGAACCTGTTGTCTGCCATCTGATCTAAAAATACCTGCCAGAAATGAAGGTCTTTACTAAATTCCATATGCTGCTCCATAGCGGGCCCGGAGCGGTACGAAGACCAGGGAAGATTATATTTTATAGCACGTACTGCAAGATGAGGGTTAACGGTTTCCTGTCTGACGTCCTGCCAAACATTTCCCAATTGTATCTGTTCGGCAACTTCAAGCAATCCATACATGGCACCGGTTGTATCAATGGCAGTAATGCGTAATTTCTTATTTAAAAAACTTATGCGGAAGCCTTCCTTCTTTATGGAGGTATCCGCTTTGGATATGATGACCGAAATATCCTGTGCCGGATCTGCAGTTATGTTAGTTGCTATAACCTGCTGCCCCGAAATTTGAAAAGCTTTTTGCAACCTGTCAACACCAAAAGCCAGAGGTTTACTTGCTGTATCAAATGCAACACTTACCTGCGCATTTACTTCTTTTGCAGGTATATCAATCTTCATGGCATATTTTGGTACATTCACATCAATGATGCGGATATTTTTAAACCATGAACTTGCCTTTTCGCGTTCGGGATCGTTACCTAAAAAATGAATTTTAAAAGCAATGTAACCTTCATTGTATTTGGAGTTAACCAGGTGAGCAGTTGGTATACCATTGAGCCAAACTTTTATTTCATTTCCAATTGCTTCTATTCTCCAGTGGTTCCATTCTCCAACAGCTTTTTCTGCATGCTTTGCACGCTTATCCTGCTGCAGCGTATATAACCAGTTCCAGCTTGTTCCAAAATCATCATAAATGCCGCCAGTCCAGTTTCGTGCAGTATGATCCGCTTTTACCTGGTAGCCATTTAATCTTACATGCGCAGTGTCCGAAGCATTTTGCCCACGAAATAAAATCCCATAATGAAATGCTGTATCCCGCCTGACATCCACTTCAAAAATAAAATCCCTATAGATTTTATTGGTACGCAAAAAAGTATGTTCCTGTGTATTTGCTTTCATGTTAAGCACAATGCAACCATTTTCAACCCTTACTTTACCATCACCTCCTGTAATCGTCCATCCATCCAAATTTTTACCTTTGAATAAAGACTTCCAAACCCCAGCTGTCTGTGATGAAACCGGCTGAAGCGTAGCTGATATAACAAATAAAATACCGAATACTATTAAGCACTTTACTTTTTCAGGCAAAGAGCTCCCTTTTAATATTTGTAAAGATTGAATCTTCATTTTTTTATTTTTTTAACCGTATTTCTCATCATTATAATCAAATAAAAACCAGGCAATTACTTCACATCTTTCAATCTGTTTCCTTAACCGGAATATCCATGGGAAGTGCATACTTAGAGGCATTTTTACTGATAATGCGGATGTTTTTAAACATTGCCTGCATCTGATCATTCCATGCAGTATTTTTCAGATAATGAATTTTGAGAGCGATATAGCCATCCTCATATCTTGAGTTAATCATATTGGTTACCGGAATGCCATTCACCCATACTTTAATATGATCTCCAATAGCTTCAATACGAAAGCGATTCCATTGACCAACGCGTTCGGCTTGCTGCGCCCGCATATCACCTGCAAGCGGATGCAACCATGTATTATAACTGCCAAAATCAATAAAGATTCCGCCGGTCCATCTGCGTGTTAGTGAAGGATCTATTTTAACCGTATATCCGTACAAGCTTACAGCGCTAGTATCAGGCGATTTTATGCTGCGAAACAGGATGCCTGAATCAAAACTGGTATCCCGCTTGCAATCAAGTTCCAGTATAAAGTCTTTATATTTTTTATTCGTGCGAATGAACACATGCCTGCTGGTGTTTTTGGTCATGTGAATGAGAAAAGCGCTATCCTTAATAACAACGTTGGCTGGCGAATCAACAATGGTCCAACCATTAAAGGTTTTTCCATCAAAAATAGTATTCCATGCCTTTTCAGACTGCGCGAACAAAGCTGTGTGACTGTAAAAAACAATAAATAAAACAGCTGTAATTATTATTCTTATTCTTTTCATTACGATGATGGATTTAGATGAAGTTCAGAACTCTCTTTGTGTAATCATTTTTTTATATAAGCGTCAGTTACTTTTCTGATCATACCATTTTTAGACATGATGTACAATTCTTTTGCATAAACATCATAACCAATTCTTAGATGCACTCTTTTGGTGTTATTGAGCTGCAGTAGATCTGTAGGCGTATTGTTTTCAACAATCGATAAATCATAAACCGATGAATCGGACAACGGACCATCCATGTTCACGTAAAATAATTTTCCAGTTGCAATATCACCAAAGACATATTTATTTTTTAAAGCATCCAATTTTCCTTCATACACATACCCGCCGCTGATTGCGTTGCCTTCTGTATGATCATATACCGCAAACGGTGCATGATACACAGCACGCTCCGAATCATTTAAAGGATAAATTGTTTTAGGATCTTCCTTTGTTGCGATCCTGTAATTACCTTCCCGCACAGGCCATCCATAATCTTTTCCTTTCTCAATCACATTCACTTCTTCGATATTGGATTCACCAATATCTGCTATCAGCATTCTATTATTTTTTATATCCCATGCCATGCGGTGCGGATTGCGAAAGCCATAAGCCCATATTTCTTTTCTTGTAGCAGGATCGGGATCTTTTGCAAAAGGATTATCTGCCGGAATACCGTACTGACCATTCTTACTGTTTTTCCCCAATGGATTTATGCGGATAACGGTTCCCAATAAAGATTGCTTGTTATGCACCAGATCTGGACGTTTGATATTAATTGAACCACCATCACCTATACCAAGAAACAGCATTCCATAATCCGGGTTTTTTTTATCGGTTGTTGGAACAAAAGAAATATCCTGAACACCATGACCAGTTGTTGGTGTGTTTATACGAAACAGTTCTCTACTGGAACCTTTGAATTTATGCGCTTTGATATCATTGATCTTCCATTCGGAAAGTACCCATTGCAACCCTGGTTCAAAAGTATCGGCAAAATGAAAATCGGATAGCTTGCCTATAAACTGTTCTGCATGGGTAGTATATATTAATCCATTGAGCAAAAAGTCGGGATGAAAAGCAAAACTGCCAAGGCCGGTGCCAATTCCCGGCGTAAAAATAAAATCGGGAAATGCAGCTCTTACATTAAGAAAAGTATCTGCTTTTCCGTTTTCTATTCTATAAATAATTCCCATCTGATCACTTACAAAAAGCGTTCCGTTACCGGCAGGATAAGCCCTTAAAGTAGCAATACCTTTATCGGGCGGATTGCTGTCTGCTCTTGAAATTTTTATAAAATCTTCCAGTTGTATAACAAGGCCTGACTTCTTAATATCAGGAGCATATTTTTCGCTTACCTGGCTTATATTAGCTATAGAAGTATCGACTTTCAGTGGCTCTATTTTTAAAAGCTTTGATTCATTATCTATATAAGCAAGTATGGATTTAATATCATCATCTTTCAAAAAATCAAAAGAAGGCATTACCTGATTGTAACGTTTCTGCAAAATGTTAGCACGTAGATCACCGGATGCAATTATAGTTGCCGGATTAAGAATAAAATCAAGTAGATGTTGTTCTGAAAGTACAGTTGTAACACCTCCAAGCCGGGGCCCAATACCTTCTTCCGAAAGACTATGGCAGGAGAGGCATTGTGTACTAAAAAGATTTTTTCCTTTTGTCAGCGTTTGCTCATCTACCAAATAACCCTTTTTGCTTTTAGATAAAAACATCACTGTGAGTGTAATAATTATTATAAACGTAAGCCCAATGAAAATATATTTTTTACTACCCATAGTGACATTTATTAGACGCTATCTTTTTATTATAAATAAAAGGTTATTTTGTTAATGAGTTCCAATCAGTATCCTGGATTCTGATCCTTTACAGGATCAATCGCCTTATTAAAGTTCATTTCAGATATTGGTATTGGCCATAAATAATGTTTTTGAGCAATTGCTGTTCCTTTCATAGCAAGAATAATTTCCGCTGCTTTTCCGGTGCGTTTCAATTGACTCCAGCGTTTGCCTTCCAACTGAAATTCATAGCCATATTCTTTTACTACTAAGTCGAGAAAACTGGACGCATTGTAATCGGCTAATTTAAAATCTACAGGAGAAGATGTTTTAGTATCATAACCATAACCCCGGCGATGCACCTGGTTAAGTGTTTCCATAGCTTCTGCAGTTAGGCCTCCTATTCTTGCTTCTGCTTCAGCATACATCATCAGTACATCTGCATAGCGGTACCATGGTATATCGTTACCTGCGCCTGAGTTACTTGGTGCGAGTGGATCTATAAACTTTTTATTCATCATGGTCTTTCCGACCAGGCCCATATTAATATCATACCACAATTCCTTACGCTTATCATCATCATCCCAACCGGTATAATAAGGTATTGTGGACCATGAGTAAAGAATAAACCATCCACCAGCACCATGAAACCTAGTATTTGAGTGATTTACATGCATCACAAACGGGGTTCCAAGACCACTTTGCCGGGTACCTTTTGTATAAAATATTTCCTCAAGAGTTGTTACTACATCAGGGCCAAATATTTTCTGAAAATCATCAACTGTTTTAACAGGTACCAGCGCATACTTATTGGAACTAATAACGTCACCTGCTTTATCTCTTGAGCCGGCATAATTACCTGTTTGAAGATAAACATCAGCAAGCAGTGTTTTAGCGGCGTATTTAGAAGGTCTGCCGGAAAGAGCTGCAGTTTCAGGAAGTTTTGCTTCGGCATATAAAAGGTCTGCAATAATCAAATCATAAGTTTCCTGGGCAGTACTTCGTTTAAGATCAACATCAAGCATATTTGTTTCTACACGCAACGGCACACCATCCCAATTTTTTACCAGTTGAAAATAGCTGAATGCCCGCATGAACTTTGCTTCGCCAACATATTTATCAATATCTGCCTGAGAGATATTTTTTCCTTGTGGCGCATACTTAATAACCAAATTAGCATTTCTTATACTTAGGTAAAACAGATTCCACATACCAGTCGTGCGGTTCATGTTTGTTGTACTTAAACCCTGAAAATTGTTAAAGAAAGTATTCCTTCCCACCAAATAATCTGAAAATGATTCCTTAATCGATATATAATCAGCAAGGCTAAAGCTGCTCTGATATGGAAGGTAAATAGCATTTACGCCTCCTTCCACTTCTTCAGCAGTATTGTAAAATGTTTCTGCCGACAACGACTTGGGTTCTTCTATTAATACATTTTCGCAGGAACCCAATATTATCATTAACACGAAAACTGTTATGATGGCATTCCAACTTTTTACAAAATGATTAGCAAAGTAATATGATTTGTTATTATTATTTTTCATACCTAATTTTTTATAAGGAAACTATTTATATTTAGAACAGCAGGCGATTTTTAAATTAAAAACCAGCCCGTATACCCAAAGTTACTGACTTATAATTTGGATAACTGGTAACGTCGAAGCCCTGATCCATTGAATTTGATCCACCTCTTGAATTCACTTCAGGATCCCACCAGGAATACTTAGTAACCGTTAAAAGGTTCTGACCGCTTACATATAACTGTATGTTTCTTATCAATGAAACACCTAGCTTTTTAACGTCGACATTATACGCTAACTGTATATTTTTAAGCCGCATAAAAGATCCGTTTTCTACAAACCTGTCTGAAGCAAGTGTAACCGATTTCTCTGCAAACTTTGGATATTTTGCATTGGTTGCATTAGTTGGCGTCCAGTGATTGAGGTATACATCTCTGGGCATATTTAATCCCAGGCCATAATCTAATGTGCTGTTGATGGAACTAACGTTATAGATGTCATTGCCCTGCACACCCTGTATAAAAAA
>Ga0105055_10009250_pt1 | contig 12628 bp, 5 predicted proteins | sample BON03_FD_78090 | JGI IMG/M metagenome (GOLD analysis project Ga0105055, IMG submission 78090) | Freshwater microbial communities from Lake Bonney liftoff mats and glacier meltwater in Antarctica - BON-03 | ecosystem: Environmental > Aquatic > Freshwater > Ice > Glacier meltwater | place: Lake...
TATATATATATATATATATATATATATATATATATATATATATATATATATATATATATATATATATATATATATATATATATATATATATATATATATATATAAATATATATATCTAATACGCTTCTGTCGTAGTAGTAAACGTAGGTTCTTTTCTTTTCTTGTTTTCAGCCGGCACGCCTCCTGGCCACACTAGAGAGCGACGCGGGGTGTGCCAGCAGCGCAAGCAGTTCCGTCATATATATATATATATATATATATATATATATATATATATATATATGTGTGTGTGTATATATATATATATATATATATGTGTGTGTGTGTGTGTGTGTGTGTGTATCTATATACATATATCGGGTTAACCCTCGTAGTAGTAAACGTAAGTTGTTTTCTTTTGTTCTTTTCAGGCGGCGCACCTCCTGGCCACTCTAGAGAGCGACGCGGGGGGCAGCAGCAGCGCAAGCGGTTCCGTCACACATATATATATATATATATATATATGCATATGTATATAATACGCTACTATCAGTCGTAGTAGTAAGCGTAAGTTGTTTTCTTTTCTTGTTTTTCAGGCGGCGCGCCTCTTGGCCACTCTAGAGAGCGACGCGGGGGGCGCCAGCAGCGCAAGCGGTTCCGTCGGTGGCCCTTCTTCATGCGGGAGCGGAGGAGGGGCGCGTGGCGTGGTGCCGTTGCGGCGTGTGCTGCTCGCACTGCGGCCGGCGCGTCCGTGGGAGGTGTCTAGGCGGTGGGAGGCTGCGTTGGCAGAGTTTGGCGTTTTGATTATTGGGCTTGGCGAGGACTAGTCCACAATCCAGTCGATAGTATATCATCGCCCAAAGCTACAGCGTGGTGGCCTTGCGGCGTGTGCTGCTCGCACTGCGGCCAGCGCGTCCGTGGGAGGTTTCTAGGCGGTGGGAGGCAGTGTTGGCGGAGTTTGGCGTTTTGATTATTGGGCTGGGGGGGGAGGGCTAGTCGATAGTCGATAGCATAGTTTAGTACATAGTATATATTCGTCTGTCTAGAGCTGCACAGATCGTGGGGAGTGTCTAGGCGCTGGGAGGCGATGTTGACAGAGTTTGGCGTTTTGATCGTGGGGCTAGGGGAGGGCTAGTCTAGTGTCTAGTCGATAGTATATCGATATCAATGCCTGCCTGCGGACACGCCGTGGGATGTGGTGTCTGTGACACGCCGGAGCTCTGGCGTGGTGCCGCGGGCCTGTGTGCGCGTGTACGCGCCTGTGCTGGTGCCGTCGAATCTTTACATACCTACATACATACCGATACTATCGCCTAAAGCTACAGCGTGGTTGCGTCGCGGCGTGTGCTGCTCTCGCACCGCGGCCGGCGCGTCCGTGGGAAGTGTCGAGGCAAATGGAGGCTGCGATGGAAGAGTTTGGCGTTTTGATCGTGGGGCTGGGCGAGGAGGGCTAATCTATAGTTTAGTCATACATAGTATATACTCGTCTAGAGCTGCTGTACAGACCGTGGGAAGTGTGGAAGTGTCTAGCTATAGCTAGCTAGGCGGCTGCTAGCAGAGGCGGTGTGTTGGAAGAGTTTGGCGTTTTGATCGTGGGGCTGGGCGAGGGCTAGTACACGGTCTAGTCGATAGTATATCATCGTCTAGAGCTACAGCGTGGTGGCGTTGCGGCGTGTGCTGCTCGCGCTGCGGCCGGCGCGTCAGTGGGGTAGAGTACACGTAGTAGGCAGGTGCTTGAAATTGTTCGGCTAAAAGAAAACTGTTTCGCGCCAAATCGCATTTCTCTTTTTTCAGCTAGTTGAAAACCACAGCTCGCGCGTGGACATGAGCCGCCCTTCCGTCACGCCAGTGCAGACGCCCAACCGGCTGGAGGCGCTCCCGTCGGAGCTCCTACCCGGCATCATCCAGAAGCTGGGCGTGACCGACGCGGCCTGCCTCGCGCTCACCAACACCGTCCTCCACGGCTCGGTCGCCGCGTCACTGGGCATGCTCAATCTTGGACATCGCGACGGCACGGACCACATGCTCTACGCTCTGGCGACTCGGACTACGCCCGGCGCGTTCGCCGATTTCCTCGACGGCGTCTTCGATCCCAACTGCTCCTGCCACTACCGGGCCATGGGCCGCGCATTGCCGCGCTGCAAGGAGCCGCAGCTCTGGACGCCAGCACTCCTCGAGCCGCTCGGCGGACGCACCGCCTTTTCGTTCGATCAGGCCGAGGCGGACGCGATCTTTGGCTCCTACGGCCCGGACGATTACGAAAAGCTCGTCCGACTAAGCATGCTCACCCTGTGGTCGAGTGCAAACTTTTCGTACCGCCCGTGCTCGCGCGACGCGATCCTCCTGACAGCATTGAAGGTCGCCTTCGACCCCAAGAATGACTACGGCACGCGCGAGGGATTCGTTGCCCTTGAGGCTGACGTTGTGGCGCACGTCTCCACGGCGATCGACTGCGGCATCGAGGACGGGTGGCTCATCGAGCTCTTGAGCGAGGACGAAACTGGCACGCTGCGTCTAATATACGAGCTCGAGGCCGACGACAACGACTTCACCTGCCTCTGCTGGCCCGCGTCCGAGTGGCGCGCGCTGGCCGAGCCGCTCGTCGACGAAGGCCATCTCTCGCTTCTCGGACGCGGACGTGTCTGCGAGGGGCACGCCCAAGTCCTGTTGCACGTCTTGCCGCGCCTGTCGATGCCGGTGCAGCGCGCTGTGTTCTGCGTCGAGTACACGTTCGCCCTGCGGCAGGTGGAGCCAAACGGAGCGCGGCAGCTCGCCGAGACGCTCGCCGCCATGGCGTGCGCCACCAAGCCGCAGTCGCCCGACCCTTCGTCTTCCTGTGTTGGCGGCGGCGTGGCCGAGGAGGCAAAGGTGACCACAGCTAACACCTCTTCTTTCTGTTTAAACACTCCCGTTCTGAACCCCAACACGCCCTGTATTCTCCATAGGCGGAGATCGCCGAGATCGCGTGGTGGTGCCTCGCGTGGCTCGTGCACCTTGCTGACGACATGACGCCATTCCACACGCTGTCGGTCATCTGGGCCGAGTCCCTCATCGCCTTTTTCGAGGTCTTTACCGAGCGCACGCACACTTTGCCATTCTTCGGCTACGGGCCGCTGTGGTACGAGTCGCACGCGGAGCAAGTGGTGCTCGATCTATTTCCGCACCTGCACGACCTGCCGGCCCAATACAGTGCGCTAGGTGACATGGCGCACCGCACCTGCCGGTTCTCCCCGCGGCGCGGGTTTGGAGCCGCGCTCGGCCGGTGCGCGGGAATCGTCCGCGTGCCGCACGCGAGCGTGGTCCGGATCCTAACGCTCTACACGACCAAGGCGGACGGGGCCGCGGCGGACCCCAATCTGCGCGGCTCGCCCGAGAACATGGCGGCGCGGATTCGCTGCAACGGCGCTTCTTTCTTTAAAGCCTGGGCGACAGAGACGGGCTTCCCGCGCCTCGCAACGCACGAGGCACGGCACGCGCTCGCCCACTTTCTGCGCCGCGACGGAGGCAGCGCGCTCTTCGGCGGCGCGGCCGACGGGCTGCTGCAGCTGTTGGCCCAAGCGGACGAACTTCATCGGCACCAGTGCCCGTCTCCCCTGGGGTATCTTCATATTCCACTGGCCGAGCCCGCGGGGCGCGAGGCGGCGGACGCGACTCGCACCGTGCCCCAGCAGGCGCCCCCCGATTCCCAAGTTTTTGGCGAAGTCTGCGCGCCCGATGCCGCGCGCTCCGATGGCGAGTCGGCACTGGCTGGTGCGAGCGGTCTCTGCAAAGTCTGCGCACCCGACGCCGCACGCTCCGATGGCGAGTCGGCACTGGCTAGTGCGAGCGGCGCCGGCCAAGCCGAGCGCATCGTGGCCACGTCCCCATCGCGTGGCACAGCTCGTCCTCCTCACGATCCTTCTCCAACTACAACGCGAGCGTCGCGGGCTCGAGTAGCCCTAAACCCTACCCCTCAACCCAACCGCTGCTCTGTGCAGTAGGTGGAAGGAGAGGTGGGAAGCACTGCTGGCGGTGGACGGCGCATCCTTCTGGGCGGCACAGTCAGAACTCAATTCATCTCGATCATCTTTGTGTGCGGTGTATGTGTTTATACAATACACGTGTGTATATACAGCGAGCAGAGGCAGAGGTTTAGTAGATAGAGGGGTAGAGCAGAGTGAGTGCGCGAGTGTTGCGTTGTGTATGCGGTTGCCCCGCACCGCCTGCTATGCGTGCTGCGAGTCTCGGGGAGCCAGCTTTTTGTGTGTTTGTGTCCAGTTCATCATATGGGTTTGGGTTTAAGTTGTGTGCAGCACCATGGCGTGTGTGCTGTGTGGTGTGTGCGTGGCGTGTGGGTGCTATGGTGTGTTTTGTGTAGAGTGTGTGTGTGTGTGTGTTGCTGTGTCATCGTCATCGTCTTCGTGTCTATATGGGTGTGTGCCCGTGTGTTTGTGTGTGTGTGGCCGTCGTCGTCGTAGAGGTTAGGGGGTATCCCGAGTTTTGTTAATAGAGAGTTTTAACTGCATATACATTCTATTGATTTTGAGTTTTTTTTAGCACTTCCAGTGTGTCCAATGTCTGTGCGTGCTCCTCGGCGCTCGCGCCACTGCCACTGCGCCGCTACTCCTATTATATATCCGTCGGAATCCGAGCGGCGTCCGGACTCGGGCATGCAGGAGGTAGGCTCGTCCCTACCTGGGCCTAGTTTTAGGCCACGTGGACGTGGCCACGCCACGTAGTCGGGAGGCGGGTCGATGGCTGGCTTGCGCTCGCGCTGGCCGTCGTTTTCGTATTTTTGCCCAAAGGTGTATTTGAGAGCTAGTAGCCTATTGATTTAATTAAGCAACGTGTAGCTCGGCTTTCAGATGCCAACACCAGCACAGCACAGCCAAGACAAATGTACAACCTGTTGCGACGCGGCGAAGAGCGCAGATACTGGGGTTAACCCGATTACGTGCTGGTGGTAGCTGGTATAGCTGGTAATGGCGTAATAGTAACTTTACAACACACACACACACACACACACACACACACACACACACACACGTGCCGCCGTACGACACGGCACGACACACACATGAGCACACGACACATGACACACACGCACCGCACACGATACACATCTACGTCTAGAAGATAGATCTAGATCTAAAGTGCATCATATGCATGGCATCTAATTTAGATTTAGCTCGAGCTCTAATATTAATATAATTCGAATACTAGCAGTATGATTTGAGATGACATTTTTTATTGCTATTATAATAGTATTATATATAATACGTGTACGGTACCGTGTATGTATATATAAATATTATTATTATATTATATATAATAATAATTTATATACAAAAATCTTAATTATTAAATTATTTAATAATGACATTATTTATTATAATCGAGTGTAAGTTTACTTTATAGTTTGAAGCATAGATAATGCTAATAAAATAGCAATAAGGCTATAATTATACTTGATAATGATAACACCTACACCTAATAGTAGTAGGAGTAGGAGTAGGTGAAAGGCTACAGTATATAGCAGCATACAATGAACAAAATAAAGTAGTGCTCGTCGTTCGTAGTTCGTATAACAATATTCTAAACATAAACACATATAAAACCAGAATATAACATATATATAGCATAATGTATGCTTAGCATACTTATGCAGCATAAGCATAAATAAATCATGGACATGGACATGCGACATGGTAAATAGTGTGTACACTGTGTAGCGTGTGTTCTCGACTGCTCCGGAGACTTCGACTCCGACTGCGCTCGCTCTCTACCCACCGAACGTAGCGAGCGCCGACACAGGGCACAGGGCCAAGGGACACTCGATCACACGGCATATACCCTCCATGCATCCACATGCACACGCGCGCCCCCCGAGACCCATTTTTGCCACCAATCCCGACCGCCGACCACACGGCCTCCTCCCCGCTCGAACCCCCACTCCGTGCCCCCCACCCCCGCATACCGCGCACACACCTAGAAGCCGCACGCTCGTCAGGCAACCCTGATCTACCGCGCAACACACGAACTTCATGTGTCACCACCGTCGTGCCAATTTCGCAGCCAACGCCACACCAGCAGAGGCCTCAGGTAGTAGAGCTGGGACGCCACAGAGCTCCGGATTGTTGGTCGACTCAGATGCCCATGCCGAAGCCGCCATTCTCCAGGAGCTTGTGCGATGCGTAGGCAGAGAACTCGCCAACTATGCTCCGTCCCCACGCAGACTTCTCTACCGCGTCCAAGTACTGCGTTGTTGCCGAGGTGCGGATGTGGAATGGCTTGGAAATTGGAGCGAGAGGGCTCAGCCCAACCTCCCACCCCACCTCCTGCGCTGTGGTCTGCGGCGCGCGGAACTGCTGCTGCGGGCCGAGCACCCGCCGCACGTGTCGATCCATGTCGGTGCGCAGTAGCTCATTCGAGAGGTACTCGCTCGGGGCAGCCGGCTGAACGTTTGCAGCCTGCGCATCGCCTAGCGCAGTGAGCAACGCCTCAAACGGTTGGGGAGCCTCGGCAACGAGGCTGAGCAGGAAGTCCGCATCCGCAGGCGGGTACGAGGGAACGAGCCAGCCCGAGTTGGTCGGTCCCTCGACCCTGTCGCGGTAGAAGCACGCGAGCAGGTCCTTCACCAGCGCCGGTGTGAGCACGCCGGACGTGCACACTGTAGCGAAGCATTTTTTTAGCCACGCGCGGTCAAGCGGGTGGTCCATGTTGAAGATGGACAGCGTCATGCTCGCCTGCCCGTTGGGCGCACCGTGGAAGGTGACCCCGAAAGTGCTCATGGCGAAAAACGGTTGGTGAAACGACGTAACGACAAAAACGGTTTGCCTTCCCTCCACGGTATCTTCTAGCTCTACAGGCTCGTGTGTTGCGACGTAGCCTTTTTTTTTTTTATCATACTGAACGTAGAATGCGGGCTAGGCCGCTTCCCTGTGTGTGGATTGAGGATGTGTGCGTTCGGCGGAGGGCAGATGGCAAGGGTGTCATCAGGGACAAGATGGCCGTTGGTGCCCTGCAGCCAGTTGAGGTAGCAGGCGGGGGGTATGTGGGGGCTAGTTGCTAATTGCTAGTTGCAGGCGCGGAAGGTCCGCGGAAGATTGGATACCGATTGGCGTGTGTATGTGCGCGGGTATAATTGAGAGGGTAGCTGCAGTGTGTCTGCAAAGAGGCTGGGGTCTCCCATCCGCCCACCATGGGGGGCTAACCCTACTCGTATCTTACGTCTCGGTCTTCCAGACAGACCATTTTCATTCACATATAAACAGATCAACAGGTCACACAGACACACACACACTGACAGAGAACAGACCATTTATGTCAAAAGATCAACAGGTCACAGACGGTTTATAATACAAAGGGGTCACACGAGCACACCCGCACAGGAACACACTGAGGGGGCTAGTCGAGAGCGTTAGATCTGTGATATGTGTGTCGCCCGTCCCTACGGGTTGTGTCCCCGTGTCCCAACCCACGGGCGACACACAAGATCTAACAAGAGCGACCAAGGTCACACAAAATTCATGTGAATCAAATTAGTAAATAAAAATAGGCGTGGCAAGGAGCGCAACTTGGCAGCGCGTGCGCGTGGCGCGTGCAGCGGACACGGCCTTAGCGTTCCAAGCGCACCCTAGAAGTCGCTGTAACCTGCCACAGAGCCATCAGCCGCTCACCACGATGTTAAGCTACATGATACGAGCTGGCGAGGAGCTGACTTCGATAGAAATGATACGCTGTTATCTGCTAGGCGAGGAGGTGGATTCGATAGACGCGACTGGTCTTACGGCGCTGATGGAGGCCTGCGCCTGTGGGCATATAGCCGCGATGCGAATGCTGCTGGAGGCCGGGGCAGCGGTGGACTTGAAAGACGTCAACGGGAAGACGGCGCTGATGATGGCTTGCACAGGTGATGGGCGTGTGGCCGCGATACGAGTGCTGCTGGAGGCCGGGGCAGTGGTGGATTTGAAAGACAACGATGGGATATCTGCACTGATGGACGCCAGCGCGGGCGGGCATGAGGATGAAGTGAAAATCCTGCTCGCGGCTGGGGCAGCGGTGGATTTGACAGACCAAAGTGGGGGCACGGCATTGATGGGCGCCGGCAATATCGGGCACGAGGGAGTAATGCGAGTGCTGCTGGAGGCCGGGGCCTCGGTGAATTCGAAAGATACCATCGGGGAGACGGCCTTGAAGTGGGCCAGCGATAAAGGGCACGCAGGCGCGGTGCGGTTGCTGCTTGAGGCCGGGGCAGCGGTGGATTTCCGAGACGCTCATGGCGCCACTGCGCTCATGAATGCCAGCGCTATGGGGCATGTCGGTGCGATGCTGGTGCTGCTGGATGGTGGGGCAGCAGTGGATTCGAAAAACACATTTGGGATGACGTCACTGATGTGGGCCAGCAAGCACGGGCACACGGGTGCGATGCGGGTGCTGCTGGAAGCCGGGGCGGCAGTGGATGTGAAAGAGGACCATGTCAGGACGGCATTGATGTGCGCCAGCGAAGAAGGGCACGAGGGTGCGGTGCGTGTGCTGCTGGAGGCCGGGGCAGCGGTGGATTTGATAGATAACGACACGCAGACGGCATTGATGTGCGCCAGCTTCAGCGGGCACACGGGGGCGGTGCGAGTGCTGCTGGAGGCCGGGGCAGCGGTGGATTTGATAGATAACGACATGCAGACGGCATTGATGAAGGCCAGCTTTCGCGGGCACACGGGGGCGGTGCAAGTGCTGCTGGAGGCCGGGGCGGCGGTAGATTCGATCGACAAAGACGGGAGTACGGCACTTTTCAAAGCCAGCCAGAACGGGCACCCGGGTGTGTTGCGAGTGCTACTGGAGGCCGGGGCGTTGGTGGATCTGAAAGACCACAACGAATACACGCCACTGATGTACGCCAGCGAGAGCGGACTCGAGGGTGTGGCGAGAGTGCTGCTGCAGGCCGGGGCGGAGGTGGATGTGCAAGGCTACATCGGGAGGACGGGACTTTCGTTCGCCGGCCAGCAAGGGCATACCAATGTGATGCGCGTGCTGCTGGAGGCTGGAGCAGCGGTTGATATGAAGGACGAACAAGGAGTGGAGGCATTGGGGTGGGCCAGCGCGCACGGGAAAGTGGGTGCGATGCTGGTGCTGCTGGGCGCCGGGGCGGTGGTGGATTCGACAGCCGGCGACCAGGTGACGGCGTTGATGCGCGCCAGCAGGTTAGGGTACACGAGTGCGGTGCGAGTGTTGCTGGATGCTGGGGCGGTGGTGGATTCGAAAGACAGCACCGGGGAGACAGCGATGGAGGGTGCCATCAATGGTGGGCAGCTGGACGCGGCGCGCGTGCTGCTGGAGGCGGGTGCCGAAGCGCCACCAGCGGTGCCGCCTTTTGGACAGTCCAGTAACCCCGATGGAGGTGCGGTGCAGCGGCTGCTGACCCATCACCGGGACGAGCGCCGGACGCGGGCGGCGGCGGCGAGTAGGGAGGTGACGGAGGCGGCGGAGGCGGCGGCGGCGGCAGCGGCGGATGCCCTTCTGGCGGAGGAGAAGGCGGAGAAGTCGTCGGCAGAGTCGCGGCAGGCTAAGGCGAAGCGAAAGAAGCATCGTCAGAAGACAAAGCGCGCAGAGGCGGTGCCTGGGCCGGCACAGCTGGCGGGGGGCGCACGCGGCGGGCCGGCGTCATCGGGCGAGACTCCACCGGGCCATTCCCCCGCCAGACAGGTGGTGGCTGCGGCGGGCGCGGGCGACGACGATGGGCGGATGGCTGCGGCGGAGGTCGGCCCGGAGGGGGGCTTGGCGGCAGGCGAGGGCGGCGTCTCGTGTATAGCCTCGGGCGCGTTGCAAGCGTCCGACGGCGCGGACGAGCCGGGCTGTGCGGCGGAGGATACGGCTACCTTCGACGTCGTGACCGTCCCCGCCGAGGAGGTGCTCCGCGCGCTCGAGGCGGCTGGCTCCGACGGCGAGGTGGGCGAGGGCGGCTTCGGAAAAGTCGTCGCCGCCTAGCTACCTATCGCTGGCGGCGCGCTGGGGCCGAGTGGCGGTCAAGTGTGCGAGCGGCCTGCACGCGGCTGACATCCTGCAGGAAATGGAGACGCTCCGGCTGTGCCGCCACCGCAATGTGCTCCCTCTCCTCGGCTACTGCGACGACGCGCGCGCCCCGTGCATGATCACGCCGCTGATGCGCGGCGGCTCGCTCGACGACCGCCTGCTGCTCTCGTGCGGCGCGCTCGAGCGCCTGCGCCGTCTCGGCTTCGAGGCGGACGCCTGCCTCGACTGGAAGCGGCGGCTGTCGGCGCTATGCGACGCGGCGCGCGGTCTTGCGCACCTGCACGGCGAGCGCATCTTGCACCGCGACGTCAAGACGGCCAACATCCTGCTCGAGGGCGCGCTCCGGCCGCTGCCGATGGCACACGGCCCGCCCCTGCTTGTGTATCGCGCCGTGTTGAGCGATGTTGGCCTGGCCAAGGTGCGCGAGCCGACGCTCGGCGGCAACACGACGCACGCAACGACGCGCAACCTCGCCTTCTCGATGGGCTTCGGCGACCCCGCGCTCCTCAACTCGAGCCAGCACTCGGAGAGGACCGACGCGTTTGGCATTGGCATCTGCATCCTGATGAGCCTGGTGAGCGAGCCCGCGGCCGGGCTGGTGACCGATCGCGAGGACGACATCTGCGATGCGATGGAGGACGGGATAGGCCCGCTGTTTGGGGCGGCGGTCGCGGCCGCTGGCTGGCCGTCGGACGCGACCCGCGCGCTGGCAGCAGTGGTGCACGGGCTGTCGATTGCATCCAAGAGGAATCGGCGGCCGCTGCCAGAGGCTCTCGTGCAGATGGAGGCCCTGCTAGGGGCGGTGGACGGGGCGGCTGGTGGCAAGGAGGCGGCGTCTGCGGTGGCTGGTCTGGCCTCGTCGCCGCCGTTCGTCTCATCTCGCGGCGCGGCGTCGATGCCGTCCGTGCGAGAGGACGAGCCGGACGCTCGTGCCGCGGCTTCGGCACAGCCGGAGGCGTGGTCCGGCGGCGAGCTGACGCGCATGGTGCGGCAGCTCGAGGTGGGTGACGCCGACACGCCGCTTGCTCGGAAGCGCAAGCGCGTGACCAAGGCGTACGACTCGATGATGGTGCGGCTCGAGCGCGTCTACGCGGCGCAGGGCCACGCGCCGCTGCCGGAGGGCGAGCAGGAGCTGCGCAAGATCGACCTCCTGGCGCCGCGCCACCTCGGCCGGCTCAACGGGCTGGCGCACACGCTGCGCAAGTGGTGGAACGCGGCCAAGCACCGGCGCGACCAGTGGGTCCACCCGCCGAGCGACAAGGAGGTGCAGCGGCTGGTGCGGGGCGTGATTGCGGAGCTCGATAGGTTGGGCTGGTGAGTGGTGAGGAGAGGGGACGGAGACGAGGCGGGCTGGGAGGAGGGTGTCAATAAAGGACCTTGTGCACATGGACCTAGCTGAAGGAAAATGGGAAGTGGTTCGACAAAGGGTGTGTGGACTTCATGGTGAGTGTGGCGGGTCGGGGTCGGCGTGTGGGTGCGGGTTTTTGTGTATTATATATATACAAATGTAATATGACACGCGTACACGTACGTACAATAAGGGTACAAGGCAAAGTGCCCGCCGTGTTGAAATCCTTGTTCGTGTTGACAAGCTTGTTCAGCCTACCTACAACCTAGCTATACCTATACGCGAAACACACACACCATCACACATGGACGCGCACATGCCGTGAATAAAGAGTGCACGGGGTGGCTAGCGTGTAGCAAGTAGAGCAAGCCTTTTTCGTCTTTTATTAATTATTATTTTAATATATATATATTATATACTTTATTTATTTTTATTTATTATATAACAAAAATCCATGATAATAATAAACAATAAACAAAAACGATACGATGACGCGTGACGCCCGCCTCCCGCCTGTTGTAGGGGTAGGGGCGACGGCACGGAATAAAGGTCTCCGCTGTTGTGTGTGAAAGAAAATCACCTCTTGCTATCTCTTGTCGCGACTCGTCGGTCTCTCGTCCATATATGTACTGTGTGGGGGCTTTACATAATTTCTTTTGTAAATACGTATATATATAGATATACAATTATAAATATATGTATATGCTGTAGAAAAAAAATGAGCAGCACAGCGCATCACGCATCTGTATATATGCATATGCGGCATACATAACGTCTAAACGAAATATCACACAACCCACATAACAAATGGGTCCGCTTGCGACCGACTACCGACTAGTCCAGGCGCAAGGACAACGAGTTCCACTCGCGTCCCTCGGACTCCGGTCACCCGCATGTGCACTGCCTCCGAGCCCTCCCACTAGGTATCACACAGGCCCACCAGTCCCACGGGTGGATCCGAGGTCCGTAGGGGTCGTCGGGTGAACCCGAGACGTTAGCCCGCTGGTATAGATACTAATAGCTCGGAGTGACCCGTTGACCCGAAGGAGCAGCGGTCAGTAGACGCTAGTGCTGCTGCTCTCCTCCGGCTGAGGAGCGCAACCAATATCGTAAATATAGATACACATATCTGTATAGATAGATCTCTAGATCTATATCAACTGCAACCTGGTACAGCTCCATCTATCTAACCATTGATAGATCCATAGATATATCGATCGAATTATTTATAACAGCGGCGGGCAGAACACGGAAGTGCTGCTGCTTCCCATCCGGTTGAGGAGCGCATATATA
>Ga0105055_10009255_pt1 | contig 12626 bp, 13 predicted proteins | sample BON03_FD_78090 | JGI IMG/M metagenome (GOLD analysis project Ga0105055, IMG submission 78090) | Freshwater microbial communities from Lake Bonney liftoff mats and glacier meltwater in Antarctica - BON-03 | ecosystem: Environmental > Aquatic > Freshwater > Ice > Glacier meltwater | place: Lake...
GCGGCTGCCGTCAGGATAGTAATGGGTCGGCACGAGATCGTCGTTGCGTGTATAGATCGGTATGATCGGTGCCAACTTCCACAGCTCAGCCGCCATACGCGCCATATCCTTCTCGGCCTGGCGCCGCTCTTCAGGCGTCAGGCTCGGGTTGTAAAAGACTTTGGGCTTTGTCACCGCTTGATCTCCCGAAGTTGTATCAGATCTAGTCCGTTAGGACCGCCACCTGCAACGAAACCGACGAGTTGAAACTCCGTATCGGGCTGGAACAACGCTTCCATGTCGTTGGGATTGTGCGCCAGCGGAGAAATGAACCGACCAGAGTGTCCTTCGATTTCTATGTAGGTATTGCCAGGGTATTTCAAAGCCCGTTCTTTCAGAAGTGATGCGCTCATGAATCCAGGATCGCTGAATTTACGGGATTCGATGATTCCCTTGACGAAGGCGTCGTTCAGGTTCGCAACACGGTAGTAGGTGATCGGCCCGGTTTCGGGCAGCTTGGCGAGCGTGGCCTTGAGTTCCGCGGCCATCGCTTCGTATTCCGCCGGCAGCATCGATCGCAAGACACGCGCCGCAGCGATCTCGCGTCGCACGTTGTCGGCAAAGGCCGACCGCTCGTCCTGGGGCAGCGCCTCCTCGAATGGCTCGAGTGCCCGTCGGGTCAGCACCGCATAGTCCTCGTGCCGGTCGGGGTCGCGCCTGACCTGCGCGATCAGGTCGTCGGCCTCGGCCTCCAGAGCGTCAAGCGCGGCTACCCCGCGGCGCACCTTCCGGGCCTCCATGCCGCGGGCGTGGATCGCAGCGGTCATCGCCGCAAGGCCGCGGTCTGTCGTTGCACGGGCCTCGGGCTCCACATCGGGAAAGTCGCGGACCGCGACATCGAGGGAAGCCTTGCGCGCTGCATCGGCCTCGCGCGAGAAACGCGCCTCGGCTTCCCCGTCGGTCAGGGCGTGATCGTCGAAGGTCGCCTGGCGCACTGCGCCCATTGCCTGCAGGAAGCGGTTGCCCGCCGCACTGTTAAAGCCCGCACGCAGCAGCGCGTGCTCTCGCGGATCTCCTGCCTGGGCTGTGGGTTGCACCTGGCTCTGGCGCCTCTGGTTGGCGCGGAGGATGATCAGCGAGGGATCGTCATGGGAGCCGCGCTCGAGCAGGCTCGTGCGGGCTCCGTCGTCGAACGTGTCGGGACGCGCCATCGGGATTCTCAATCGCTGTGGAATGGGCCGGTCGCGGGAAGCGGTCGCCACACCGCTTCCCGCGCCGGATCGACCGGGCGGTAACCCGGCTCAGTCGACCGCGTAGAAGACGGCCGAACGGATGGCACCGCTCGCGGCGGCGCCGGCGAGCGTCAGCACCACATCGGTGGTGGCGCCGAAGACATGGCCGAAGCCGGTCAGTACGCCGTCATCGACTGCACGATGGTGCCGGCCGAGGAGGTGTCCTGCGCCACCACGAACAGGTTCGGCAGCGTGGCGGTGCCGACGGCCAGGGTCGTGCTCGAACCCAGTGCATCGTGGTGGACGACCAGGTCCAGGATGCGCGCGCCACTGGGCAGGCGCGCCATGGCGATGGTCGAGCCGTCGACCAGACCATCGGCGTCGTAGTTGTCGTACTGCACGCGCATGCGCCCGTGCCAGGCGTTGACGGGCGGCAGGGTTGCCGGCACCGCATCGAGCTTGGAGATGTTGGTTCCCTTGACCGCGGCCATGGGCTCCTCCTTTGCGTTGGTGATGGATCGAAACGAAGACGCCCGCCCCGGATCATTCCGGGACGGGCGCAGTTGGCTGGCCCTTGCTACGGAGCCATCGTTGGCATGCGACGGGTCTTTACTCGTCGCCCGACGCGACCGCGTCGGCGCGCCGACAGGCGCGAAAGCCTGCGTGGCGCTTGAACGCAGGCAGGGCGCATCAGCGCCCTGCCGTCACAATCAGTCCTCCACGCAGGCGATCTCGACGACCTTCTCCTCCTCCAGGCGCGTCGCGCCCAGGGACATGGCGAAGTAGACCTGCGTGGCGTGGCTCTTGTCGGGCCGCTCCATGACACGCGCCTTGGGTTCGGCCGCGATGTTGAGTTGCAGGCCGGTCCTGGCCCAGGCGATCACCTGGCGGTCGTCGTTGCCGTCGGTACCCAGCCGCTCGGTATGCAGGAACGTGAAGCCCATGAAGCGGTTGACCGCACCGTCGACCAGCGCCTTGACGCTGTTGAAGTCCTGGCTCGTCACCTGGGTGGTGGCGAGCAGGTCGTCGAGCTGTTCGGCCGTGACGGCGATGAACAGTTCCTCGTCCTCAGGCACGTCGTTGGCCCGCAGGATGCGGCGCGCCTCGCGCAGTTTGGGCAGGGTCAGGCCGGCACTGTCGGCCAGCACCTTCTGGCTGCCCGGCAGGGCGACCGTCGCGGTGCCCTCCTCACCGGTGTAGGCGGTGCCGAGCGCGGCGGCGATGATCTCGTCGTCCATCGCCCGCCCCATGGCCCAGGCGGCATTGGTCGCATAGGGCCCCTCCATCTCGGCGAGCAGGCGCACCTTGTCCTGGTCGTCGATCAGGTCGGCCCATTCGTAGTCGACCAGGGTGATGCGACGCCGGCTGTGCGGCGTCGAGATCAGCGGCGTATCGGCATGGCGCGCGCTGCGCTTGACCGGTTCGGTGCCGCCGATCTGGTCGACGAAGGCGGTCTTGCCGGTCTGCATGTCGGTGCGCACCGCGGCCCGCAGCACGGAGCCGCGCTGCTGGACCAGATGCGTCACATTGTTGGAAAACTGCTGTACGAAGGCATTGTCGATTTCGAAGGACATGTCTCTCCTCGTGCACACGAAAGTTGGCGTTGTTGCGTGCGGAAAGGCTGCCCACCGCAAGCGATGGACCCGTCCTGGGCGCCTTGACGCGCGCCCTTCTCGGCGGTCTCTCCCGCCGTCGCCCGGACCCCGCGGGGCTGCCCGGAAACCTCTTGGATCAGCGTGCCGGCACGCCTGGCGCCGGCCCCGGATAGGCAGCCTCGAACAGGCCGCGCATCCGGCTCATGGCGCCGCCATGATCGGGATGCAGGCGGTCGCGGTAGGCGGCCATGAAGCCGCTGTCGCCTTGCAGCCGCGCGATCTCGTTGCGCGCCGTTTCGCCCGAGCGAGTAAAACCGTCAGCCGCCCCCGCCTCGGGCGCATCGGCCTCGGCCAGCAGGCGCCCTGCCCTGGCCAGCGCGCGGATCACCTGCGGGTCGTTGCCGATGCCGCTTTCATCGAGGTGTTTCAGCAGCGCCTCGCCGCCCAGCACCCGTCCGGCGCGGCGCGCCTCATCCAGGTTGCGCCCATAGGCGGCACCCCATTCCTTGCGCAGTTCCGTGCCGGCTGCTTCCGCCGCCTGCCCGGCGGCATCGGCGCCCTGGGCCTGTTCGCCCGTGAACCAGGCGTAGAGGCCCTGCACCTGAGCCGGCAGCAGGCCCAGCTTGTGCGCCTGCTCGCGAAAACGGCCGGTCAGTTGCTCGTCCACGGCCAGGCCTTCGGGCGCCCCCTCGGGAAGCGCGAGATCGTAGTCCTCGGGACTCGCCGGCCGACCCAGCCGGTCATAGACCGCGGCCCAGTCCTCCTCGGGTGCATCGGCCCCGGGCAGGGCGACCTTGTCGCGCCCGACCATGCGCTGGGCATGGACCAACATCTTCATGCCGTCGGCCACCGAGCTCAGACGAGCGATCGTGGGATCATCGCGCAGGTTGTCCGGCAACCCGGCCTTCCAGTCGTCGGCCTCCATCGCGGGCGTCTGCGTGGCGGGGGTATCAGTCATGGCTTGCTCCCTGCAAATGGCATCGGTTGCATTTCGTGCATGCTTGGCAATCGAAATATGTTCCTCTATTGTTCTGACCGCCCTTAACTGCTCCCGAGGAATGGAACCGCGGATGGCGAAGGTCCGTACTGTGTTTGTCGCACTCTGGACATGCCTGTGCCTCATGGCAGCAGCACCCTGCCTGGCTCAGGACGATCTCGTGGCAGAGGCCCGCGAAGCGTTGACGCAGGGCGATGCCCAGCGGGCCGTCGATCTGTTCAGCCAGGCTCTGATCGACCCCGGAACCCGTGGCGCCGCCTACCAGGCGATCCTCATTGAGCGCGGCAAGGCCTACATGGCACTGGGCGATGCCGATGCCGCGCTGGCCGACCTCGATCAGGCCATGCGCTACGATAGCTGCCTGCCCGGAGCCACCATCGACACGGCCTATGTTGCGCTAGAGGCGGGACGCCATCCCCTTGCACTCGATCTCGCGGGCCGGGCTATCCGGCTGAGGCCCGACCTGCCCCAGGGCTATCGGGCGCGGGCGGCGATCCTGCGCCGGATCGGCCAAAGCGAGGCCGCCGCGCGCGATGTGCTCCATGCCGAAGCTCTCGATGCCGTCGAATCGTCTGTCCTTGCCGAGAATGCGTGGTGCTCCCTTGCCATGCGCAAACCCGGCAATGCCCTGATGCAGTTCGATGAGCTCATTGCCGCCGGTCAGGGCGATGTCGAAATGCTCGCCATCGGCCACCTGCTCCGATCCTATGAAGATGTCTATGACTCCTGGGAGGCGCTCATCGCACTGACCGACGAGGCTCCGGAGAGTTACGCCAGTCTATGGCTTGCACTCATGGCCGGTCCGGTCGACCGCGATGGATTGCTCGAAGTTCGCCTGCAGCGGGATTCGCTCGATCTGGCGGCAGGCCTGGCGCTGGTCGACGACCAGATCGGCAGGACCGGCGATCCCTTTGCGCGCTGGCGTGCGATCGTCGACGGTCGCCCCATCGATGGCTTGACCGAGGAGGTCTTTGCCCTCGCCGATGCCCGCCCCTACAACGCACAGGCCGCCGCCGAGCTGGCTGCCACCTACAACGCTCTGGCCACGGAACAGGAAGCCTTCATGCCTGCCCGCGCCTTTGGCGCCAGTCTGGTCCTCGAGAGCGAAGGCTACACCGACTTCGCTCGCGAGCTGCGCAAACGAACAGTCTTTTCCCGCCAGGCCTATAGCGACGGCATCATCTATCTCGTTGCCTTCTTTGGTTATGAATAGGTGGGGCCTTGAGCAGGTCTCACCTTGGACACATTCCGGCCATCGGCTTCACCCGGCTCTACCACGCCATTGTCGGACCATTTGCAATGCTGTCCGTGGCCATGCTCGCCGACGACAGCCTGACGGCAGACCAGCGTCGCCTGCTGCTCAGCACGGCCATCACGCCGCAGCCCTACCTGCGCGACGCATTCACAAGTTACCTTGCGATCATCGAGAGGGGGCGGCTGTTGGGATCCTGATCACTCCGGGTTTCCAGACCGAATGCACATGATTGCACAATGCAAATCACGCAACAGGCCAGGAATGCGGCACATGGTTGCGGCCCTGGCCGCCTTGTTGGGCAGCGTTCTCTGCCCCGTTCCGGGCAGCGCCGAATCCCAGCTCATGGACCAGGCCAGCCGCGCCTACCAGGAAGGCGATTACAGCACGACGGTCGAGAGTATCGACGCGGCCTTTCGCGCTGGCGAGATCAGCCAGCTCCTCGCGCCGACAGCGCTCGTCATCCGCGGTGCCGCCCATGCCCATCTCGGCAACGCACAAGCTGCCTGGAAGGATGTCGGCAATGCCATCGAGACCTCGCCCGGCGAGGCCTTCGTTGCCCACCTCAGCGCCGAGGTCGCCAGCATCCTGGGAGAACCCGCGCGCGGCCTTTCCTATGCCGATACCGCCCTGCGCTACAGCCCCGGCACACCTGCCTATCGCCGTCTTCGCGCTGCCCTGTTGCGCGAGCTCGGTTTCGAGGAACTCGCCAGCCGCGACGACGAACGCGTCCGGGAGTTGCGCGACCGCGACATAGCCTGGAGCGAGGAAGAAGATGCCCGGCGCCTGTGTGTGCTGGGCAACGACCAGGGCTGCGTTCAGGGTCTCATCCCTCTGATGCCCGACAGGGTTTCTCCCGGAACCGCGGCATTGCTGGGTTATCTTGCCATCGACCTGGGCGAGGACGCCTGGGGGCGCGAACTTCTGCACGCCGCCCGGCTTCAGGATGCCCAGGCCGTCGAAACCTGGCTCTACACGGGGCTGCTTGCCTACCGTGACGGCGACAACACCTCTGCCCGCAGCGATTTCCTCGAGGCCCTGGCGCGCGATCCCCGCGATCTTCGCGCCGGTCTGGGTCTCATCGCCGCCTCCCCCGGCGATCGCCTCGCCGCCCTGGAAACCTGGCAGGACCTGATCGCCGACCTGCCTCACGGGCCCAACCACGACATGATCTTCGCCCTTGCCGGCACCAGCGACTGGCAGGCAGCGGCAGACCACGCAAAAGCGGTTTTTGCCACCTACGACGGGCCGTTCGTGGCCGTCGCCGTCGCCCTGCTCTCGGAAGACCAGCTTGCCCTGCAGCAGCGCAAGGAACTCATCGGCTGGACCGCCACCTTCCAGCGCTACGGCTTCGACGACTTCTCCCGCCACCTCGCCGACATCGAACGTCGGCGGTTGGGCGAATCGTGACTTCACCGTCCAGCCTGCGGGTGTTCCGGAACTCATTCGCTCTCCGGTGATGCTTCCTCACGCTGCAGGATACGATCCTGATTCGCCTTGATTTCCTTCAGGCCATCGGAAGAACGCGGGTCGGACACCTCCGGGTTCGCGGCAATCCAGCTCGCACCGATTGCCTCCCTCGCCATACCAGACGCCACCGGATCGACAGGCCGAGGCAACGGGTAGTCTTTGTTGGCAAACCGCAAGGCCTCCTCGGCGCTGCTTCCGGCCATCACGGCCTGGTTGATGAGATTGGCGCGCTCCAATGCGTTCGCATCAAAGCGATCCAGAGTCTCGGGCAGGGCATCGACCAGTCCGGCTACGGTGCGCGCAGCACGTTCGGCAGCGTCCGGATCGTTCGAGGCTAGTCCGGCATGAAGATCAGCAAGCAGGGTGGTGGGCAGGATGCGGGTCGAAACAACGAAGTCGGTTGCCTGCTGCGCAGCAGCAGCGGGCGCGACTTCATGCCATGCGCGGCGGTTGACCTCGCGCCAGTAGATTGCGCCGAGAAGCTGATCGTCCTCGCTGTGCGGATCCAGCGACAACCCGCCTTCCAGAGCCCGACGGACCGCTGTGAAGGGTCCGAAACCCGACAGCGCAGCCTGACGGACCGCCTCTGTTTCCTCTTCTCCGACGGACGCCGGCGGCCTCCGCAGCGGAACATGGCGATCCGCCCAGGCAATCGCCTGATCTTCACGCCCTTCGTATATGCCTGCCTCCAGAGCCTGGACGACATAGTCGGCATAGCGTCTCTCGTCGTCGGTGAACGCAGCCATCGACCATGGCTCGCGGCGCAACAGGGTTGTCAGCCAGCGCGCTGTCTCCAGTCGTTTCGCTGGCTCGGCCCCCGGGGCCAGCCCGAAGCGGATACGCCCGCGCAACGCCATCGGCACCGTCTCTAGGCTGCCTACGATGGACGCCACTGCGTCTGGACGCCTCTTTTCATCAAGCGCCTCGACAACAGAACGTCCTATACGCTGCCAGTAGAGTTCGGCCGCCAGGGGCCGCTCGCCCACCGGCAGGGATGGCACCCATCCGTGGCCTGCCGCCGCCTCGCTGGCGACGCTCACACGCATGTCGTTGGCGGCCTTCCGGGTCTCGATACCCTGCCGCAACGCAGCCAGCCGCCGGCGATCCGGCGGCGACAGATTGTCGAGCGCGACACCGGTTGTGGTCTCGACAGCATCTGACGTCGCAAGCTCCTGCACCGCCTCTTCCATGGTCGATAGGCGCAAGGCCCCGGCACGGTCACCGGCGGACCGTTTCGCCTCCGTGATCATCCGCACCAGCCATGCGCCCTGGCCATCGGGAAACAGCGGCGCGCAGGCATCCATCACGGCGCGCGCATCGTCGAAGCGTTCCTGGTCGATCAGTCCCAGCACCTGCGCCTGCCTGGCCTCGCGCGCCAGGTTCGAGCGAAAAGCTGAAAGCTCCTGTGATTCCAGACCCTGCGCGTAGCGCTCCGTCGCCTGATCCAGCAGGCCGCCATAGGCATCGTGACGATCGGGGTCCCGTCGCACCTGCGCCACCAGATCGTCGGCCTCGGCTTCCAGGGCGTCGAGCGCCCGTTCGCTGCGCAAGGTTTCGGCGCGACGCAGTGCGGTGGTGCGGATGGCCGCCATCATGCCGTCGAGCGCACCACGCGTTTCTCTCTCCGCTTCCTCATCGACGGAGCCGATGGTGCGTCGGGCATCATCCAGCGCCTGGGCAACCACCTTGCCTTCCGGAATCTCGCCTTCGGGCAACCGGCCCAGGCTTGCCGTCAGCAGGTTCTCGGCTTGGCTGCGGAATCCGGCGCGCAGGAGCGCCCGATGGCGCGCATCCTCAGGCATCGACGGGATCGGTGCCTTCGGCACTGTCGTCTCCGGGTTGCGCAGGATGATCAGCGATGGATCTCCGGAATCGCCGTGTGACTGCCACAACGGCGCGGGTCGCCGAGGGCCGAATTCCCAGTCGTTTCTCATGTCGTCCTCACGGTTCGAGGGGCGGCGCAGCCATCATCGTTGTTCAGGTGCCGGAATCGTCATCCGCATCGGGCGCGATCATCCGCCGGATGGTGTCCTCATCCAGTTCGAGCATCGCCGCGATGCGCAGGAACACCCGCCGGCGGCCCTCGTTGAACGCGGTCTCGTCGGGCCGTCCCGGCACGAAGCTGGGGCTGCCCATGCCGCAAAAGCGGTAAAGATCGGCCAGCGCACGTTTGCCGGCGGGGCCGGTGAACACGGCGCGGTAGTCCGCACGTCGCCGCCGGCGCGTGAAGGCTCCAGTCATCTCAGACCATGCCATCGCCGCCTCCCTGCGCCTGCGCCATGGCGCCCTGGGCCGCTGCGGCGGCGGCCTCCATCTGCTTCTGTCGCTGGGCGCGCAGCGCTGCGACCGCCTCGCCGTCGCGCAGGATGGTCGCGGGCACACCGTTGACGTCGGCCGCCCGGCGCGCCAGCGCCTCGACGTCGAAGACATCCCACACCGTGGGGTCAAGCTGGGCGAAAGGCGCGACCGTCTCGAAGGTGCGCCCGATGCCCAGGAGTTCTCCCGCGCGCTGCGCTCTCACGATGGGCGAGACGTACTCCACGCGCAGGCCGCGCCCGTCGAGTTCGCCCGGCATCTCCGGCAGCGCACCAGAGCGCAGCAGCAGCGCGAAGACGCGACGCACCAGCGGCCCCAGAAGCTCGCTCTGCAGGCGGCCCAGCACCGGGCTCATCATGCGCATACGCTCCTCGGTCTCCTGCAGCACCTGGGTGGCGGTGCGCTGGGGCGACTGCGGCGTCTGCATCAGGGTCGTGAAGAAGGCATCGCGGATCGTCGCGCGCCGCTGTTCCATCATTTCGAGGCCGATGTCGACACGCGCGCCGGTTGTCAGCGGCTGGATGAGCTGGCGCCCGGACGGATCGACCCCGCCGTAGTTCAGTCCGCCCGGCACCGTCGTCACCGGCTGGATGACGCCGTCGTCGGCCAGCAGCAGCGGCGGATCGACGATCTTCTGCGCCGCCTTCAGCACCGTCTTCGACATCGCGTTCAGCATCTTGATGTCGGGCAGCATGGTCCATGCCGGCGAGCGGCCGAACCGTTCACCCGGCACCTTGGCCCAGCGCGGCACCAGATAGGGAAACTCCTCGAAGCCCTCATCCTCCAGCAGGTGGCGGGCGGCGGCCTCGACATGGACGCTGGCCCAGGGTTTGTTGGCGCCGTCGCGCCGGGCGGGATCGCGTTCGCGGCGCGGGAAGACACCGTGCACGATCTCGAACTGCATTTCCGGGCGCGTCGTCCCGGCGCGGCGCACCGCCTCGCTGACACCCTTTTCGCCCCAGCGCGCGATCATCTGGCGCGCGCTCCAGGCGTAGCGGCGATACACCGTGTCGACCTGCCCGAAGGCGCCTTCGCTGGGAAAGATCTCGCCCAGATGAAAGGTGCGAAACAGGATGCCGGACGGCGCCCCGCCTTCGCCCGGCCGTTCGCCCACGAACATCGCTGCCGTGCCGAAGGCGCCAAGGTCCAGGTAGAGTTCGTGGATCGCTGGTGAAAAACGGCTGTCCGGGCTGGCGAACACCGCCAGCATCCGCCGCTCCACCTCTTCCAGCCACTCGCGCCCGGCGTCGCTTGCCTCATCGGGTCGCCCGGCCAGTTTCAGCGTGAACCAGCGTTCGGCCGGATTGGTCAGCAGGCCGTTGAGGCCCGCCGCCAGCAGCTCGTTGGCGTGGATCGCAGTGGCGTCGAACACCTTGCCGCCCTTGACCCGCCCCTGTGGTTCGCCCGCCGTGCTGCGCGGTGTCTGGCCCAGCACGGCCCGGCGCGGCAGCACGTAATCGGCGATTTCCGCCCAGACGTGTTCCCAGGTCTGCCGTTCGGCCGCCAGTTCCTGCTGACGCGCCAGCACATGATCGATGGTCGATGTCATGAGAGTTCCCTGTTGAGCAGGAGAAGGATCAGTGGCGCCACGAGAGCGCACGCAGGGCGCTGTCACCGGGCGCCCAGGGCAAGACGCTGGCGCTGGCGATCGTGTTGTCGAGCCAGGAAGCTCCCGTGGCGTGACCCAGCAGCAGCCGGTCAACCACGGGGACCGCGCCTGATGCGTCGTGCGTCGGCGCACCGCCATCCATGGCGATGGCGAAGTCGTCGGCCGCAATGCGGGCCACGGCCCTGTGCCGCCCCGCGCTCCACGTACCGATGTTGGCATTGACGACAAAGCCGCCTGCCGTGACGACATTGAACTGCACCTGGTCACCGGCGCGGATCAGCGCGATCAGGTTGTTCGCGGTGCCGTCGTTGAACTCCAGCACCCGCACATATTGTTCTTCCTCCCCGTCCGCATCCCAGGTCACTTCGAAGCCGAACGCCGGGGGCAGGCGACCGGCAAGGTCGACCGCCGCGTTGTCGGCCGCACGCGTCGCCGCCGTCGCCCCGGTCGCGATCGGCGCGCCGGCCGCCCGGCCGGTGCCCGTGTGGATCTGCGCCATGTCGACGATGATGGCGCCGACCGCATCGATGGAGGCTTCGCCCAGCACCGCACCGTTCGCCGGGCGCAGCCGCAGCCGCGCGGCGCTGTTGCCGCTGTCATTGTCGGTGTGGCTCAGCACGAGCCGCCACCAGTCACCGGCATCCTCGACCAGATGACTGCCCTGGGATGCTGCGATCGCGGTCGCGCCGGTCGCCGTGTCGAGCCAGATCTGCTCGCGCAGGATCGTGCCGCCAACCAGATCGAACTGGATGAGTGGGAACCTGCTCGTATCGCTGTCCTTGGCGATATGGAGGGTCGCCACATGGCTGGACGTACCACCGGGAATGTCCACGGCCTGGTCAATGCTGCCGCGTGCGTCCGTCAGCAGATCGCCCACCGTGCATGCGCTGTCGGCGTTGCCGTCCACGCCGACAGCGTCGCGTGCGACGGCAACATCAATCGCGGTCCAGACCGGCTGGGTCAGGTCGCGGCTGTGCAGCAGGCTGTTGGTGCGTGGCGCCATGCAGGCCAGACCCAGATTGCGCCCCGCAGCATCGTGCGCCAACACCGCGACGTCAGCGGGCGCAAGCGCCACCAGGCCCTGGTGATCCCAGTAGGGCGCCTCCGATCCTCGCGCAAAACTCATGGCAGGCCCGGCGAACCTCGACATGCGATCGAACCGTCCGCGCCAGATCGCAGGCGGCGACCCGCCCGGTGCGGCGCCCTCAGCCAGGCACGCCGGCTTCAGCAGTGGGGCCATCACGCTCATTGCGAGAGCCGACCGCTGGCGGTGCCGCTGGTGTAATCGCCCGAGGCAATGCCGAAGCGGTACCAGGCACCCTCGGGCTCCTCGCCGACAAAGGCGACGGGGCCCGTGAATTCCGTATTGCCCAGCCCGTCGGGAATGTCATGCCAGTCGGCGCTGCCGGCCGGGTCGGCAAAGCTCCTTTGCAGGCGTACCGACGCGGCAAAGCTGCCGGTCAGAACGAAGTTGAAGCGGCCCCTCAGGCGCACGGGCGCGCTGAAGCTGTCGCCGGTCGCCAGTGCGGCCGTGACGCGTGCGATGCTCATGGTGTTGTCCTCGTGTTGGAAACAGATCGTCGGGCCTTACTGGCCCAGCAGGGTCTTGCGTGCGACCGGTGCCGGTCCGGTCACGCCCTGGCCGCCGGTCAATTGCGTGGCCAGCACCCCGCGGCGGCGCCGCTCGTTCTCGCGCGCCTCCTGGGCCGCCTTGTCGGCGGTGTCGTCGGCAAAACTCGGGGTAGCCGGCAGCGGCACCACCTTTGGCTTCGAAACCAGAAAGCTCATTGTGTTCTCCTTGTGCCTTTGGCCCATCGGGTCCTGTAGTCAGACCAGATCGAAGACGTCCCAGTCACCGCTTGCCCGGCGCGCCCAGCGGCGCCCGGCTGCGCGGCCCAGGCTGCGCAGCCCTTCGCCCAGGCCCAGGTTGGCGTATTGCCCGGCGTCGGCGACGTGGCTGAAACCGTTCTTCTCCGGGCTGTCCTGGTAGCGCGCGCGTCCGCCTGTCAGCATCCGGCGGAAGCAGTAGCCGCCCATCAGCGCCCGTCGCGCGGTGCGGCAGCGCGGGTCGATGGCAAAACCCGGACGACCGTCGATCATCCGGGTCAGTGGTCCCGCCACCGCTTCCCGCCGCAGCGCAAAGGCGTTGCTCGGCGCAGCGCGCACGGCCAGACCC
>Ga0105055_10009256_pt1 | contig 12626 bp, 1 predicted proteins | sample BON03_FD_78090 | JGI IMG/M metagenome (GOLD analysis project Ga0105055, IMG submission 78090) | Freshwater microbial communities from Lake Bonney liftoff mats and glacier meltwater in Antarctica - BON-03 | ecosystem: Environmental > Aquatic > Freshwater > Ice > Glacier meltwater | place: Lake...
CCTCCTCCTCCTAAATAACTTAAACCGCATCATCATCCTTGGGCGGGTCCTCCAACACAAACGCCCCATACCTCACCCCCTTAACCCGCAACGACAACGTCGGGGGCAACACAGCCGTCTCCGCCAACTCCGCCCCTCGCTTCACGCTGCAATTCCTCAGCATCAATGACGCCGAGCCAATCCTCGCATGGTCCTCCACCACAATCGGCCCCAACACCAAACTCCTCCCCTCCAACGCATTCGACATCAACACAGCGTCCGTGTCCAAGACCGCCTGCTTGCCCACCGTCACCAAATCCGGCTCCGTGATAAACAACGTGTTCACATACGCACTCCCATCCACCTTCGCTCCCAACAACCACAAATACCACGGCGCCAACACTGACCCCCTCAAGGTCTCCAGCGCTGCTGCCCCCGCATAGTTCTGGAAGACCAACGTCTGGATCCGCGCGTGATACGACGGCCCTCGCACAGGCACCGTCATCCCCTCCGTCTGTCGCCAGCGCAACACCCACTTCTGCACCACCACCACCACCAGAATCGAGACCCAGAACATAAGGAAGGCAATCGGCGTGGCCACCTGCGCAAGCAACACGGGCCAGCCCGCTCCATTCGCAGCCTTATCCGCCATGGCCCACAAATAGAAAAGCACCGACGGGTAAGCCGACACCAAGACCAACAACAACGTCAATCCACACGACAGCAACGGCGCCAGCAACCCCTGCACACTCCGCATCACCAACCATTCATACCCACACGACCCCAACCCCCACTTCAAACATCCACCCATCCCTCCCCCCTGCCCTTCCGCCGGCGCATTGCCCGGCAAGGACGACCGGTCCAAAATCTTGACGGCTGGCACACCCATCATCACCGCATCAGGTGCCACCACCCCTCCAGCCACCACAGACTGAGGCATGACAATCGAGCCATCCGACATCTCCGTCCCAGGGGCAACCACCCCCCGCACGCCCACCACGCAGTCCTTCCCAACCTTCACCCGGCCACAGACTGCATACCCATTCCCCGGCTCATTCACCGTTTCCAAGGCCGCGTAATCCGTGATCGTGCACTGATCCCCCAAAGAAATCAAATGCGGGTCTTCAAACACGTCTGTGTTCGCAATCACCACATTCTTCCCCACCCTCGCCCCCAGCGTCCAATACCACGTAGGCAAGAAATCCGTGCCGACAAACAAACGCATAAAGCGGTCATACGCCCACCGCAACACCGAAATCTTAATCTGACGCAAATGCGCCTTGTACCCTCGGACACGATAAGCATTGCTGCTCACAGGCGGGGCCAGCAACAGATAATACACCAAGTTAGTCAAAAACGTTAAGATAAACCCCTGAATCATAAAGCCCAAGGCAAAGATCCAGACAATCCCAATCACACCATACATCGTCGCTGCTGGCAAACCAAACGCATCGATCATCACCTCCTTCACGGCCTGCGCGCCCGTCGTGACAAACACCAACGAGTCCGTTCCCGGCACACCCTCCAAAGCCATACCCGCCGGCAAAGTCGGCTTAATAAGAGCCACTCCTTCCGCGGTCTTGAACAGATTACGAATAGCCTCAGCCGTAATATTAGGCAAGCCCGCCTGTCGAGCCGTGTAGAGGAGCACACGATCAGGGAGCAGGGCTGCCTGGGCCGTCAGAGAGGTCATGGACGCAAAGAGGGTAGGGAAGGCCAGCATCGGCACCACGCCAATCGTGGAGAAGAGCGCGAAGATGACGGGGCCCTCCGGCCAGGTTGACCAGTTGAAGAAGGGGAAGAGCTTCAGAGTCACTGCCAAGGCCGCCGTCGGCTGATAGGCAATGGAGGCGGCAAGCGTGGCGAGGACAGGGGCCAAGAACGCCTGCAGCACAAAGGAGAGCACGTCCAAGGAAACAATTCCGGGGGTATCCCCCTGGTGTGCGGCCGTGTCCACATCATCCCGCGGGCGCCGGAACCGAGACGGCGACGACTCATACACGCTATTCTCCGCCAGCTGCTGCCCCTCCACCGCCACCGACAGACGGTCCAAAAGCGAGTCCCGCCCCAACTGAGAGCCAGGCAACATCACAGCATGCGTGCCGACGTGCGCCCGCTCCCCGACCACCACCCATCCTCGCCGCAACACCCCATCACGCACAATCGAGCTTATCAACCGTGCGCCCTTCCCCAACAAGACATCATCCCCCAGTTTAACAAGGTCAGGATCCGTCAGCACCGTCCCTGCGTGGAAACGCACCTTGTCCCCCACCGTGGCACCCAACGCCCGCAACCACCAGATATACACAAAGGTACCCTTCATATGATCAAGATACACCGGGCTGGTCAAGGCAAGCAAACGAGTCATGAACCACCACCGCAAAAATGGCACAGAATTCACCGCATAATCTCCAGGGAGGAGGCTGCCACGGGTCAAGACCTCCCGCAGCACCAACACCTCCCCCGCCACAATCAACCCCACCAAGTGATAAAATAAAGGAACCAAAGCCAACGTCACCGCCTGCCCCAAATTGCTCAAGGCAAGTGTCACCAAGGGCCAGACCAACAAAAGAGGCACCGCCAACACAGTTCCAATAATCCCCGTCCCCACAAACTGCAACAGCGCCACCAAAGCCGTCGGCAACGGCGTACCCTGCACTTGCTTTTCCTCCCCCGCCGCCGCCGCCGCGCTGCCCGAGTCAATCGTCATAGGCACACCACCCTTCGCAGCCAACATTCCAGCAGCCGCCTTGGCCACAGGGGCCTGGAAAGGCGTGTCCTTCTTCTTGCGGGAGGCCGTGGGGAGGAGGACCTCTCGCGTGTTGAACGCCAAACGGTCCATCAGCCCCCTCAAATCCGTCATGGAATGCCCGGGCCCCGAGGCCAAATTGAGGACATACTCCGTGTTCTTCTTATCAGCCGCCAACTGAGCCACCACAGAGAGCTGGAGGCCTTGCATCTTCTTGTCGCCGATAGCACCAATCTCCTTCCTAGACAAAGGCACCTCCTGGAAGGCAAAGCCCGGGACCCCCTCAGGGATGGGGCGGAGCGCGCCTTCCGTCGTGCGGGTCGAGGGGGCTTGCAGCAGCTGCAGGGTCTCATCGACCGTCTCTCGCACGTGATAGGCAAGCTCGCCGGGGCCACGGGAGGCGTGGGCACGTTGGAGGGTCACGTTGAAAGGGACGAGGACAGGCCCCACCACATCGCCGCGGGCCACGCGCTGGTCCAGATCGACCAACACAGAGGCTTCCGTGTTCTCCGATCGCTCCCACAAGGAGAGGAGGAAGGCAGAGAGCAGGACGGTGGAGGGGGGGATGCGGCTTTTGATTGCGTACGCACTCAGCTCGGCGGCCAGGGCGGGAGGCAGGGTCAAGCTGGTGGATTGGGAGTCGTCCTTGGGCTTGGTGTTCTCCGTCAGGCCAGTGATGCTCATAGGCACGAGCGTGCGAGCCTTCTCGCTGCCCAAGGAGGAAGCGCCGGAACGGAGGGAGGAGCGGGCACCGGCTGAGATGTTGGGGCCGCCCTTAAGCTCCTTGGTAGCAGCTTGCTTCATGGCCTCGTGGTAGGACATGAGAGGAGGGGAGAGGGTGGGGCCAGCAGCGCCAGGAGCAGCGGAGGCGACGGCTTGGGACATCATGTAGAGGCCCGTGAGTTCGCTGCCGAGGAGGCGGAGGGACCAGCGATCGAGGAGCATGCGCGGCACGGCCAGGAGGACGGTGGAGTCCTTGGAGTTGGTGCTGGTCTTGGTGGCGAGCTTGACGGACAGGAGGCGGGCGCCTGGGATGTTGTTCATGGTATCAGCAGCATTGCCCAGGACTACTTCCAAACTGTGGGTGTCCTTGGCCTTGGTCGCCGAGATGACCGACCCATACATTTCCTTGTAGGGCATATCCTCCAACGGCAACGTCTGCTGTCGCCCAATCCCCTCCCCGGGCTTCAAGTCCAAAATCGTCCTCAGCACCGGGTGCCGTCCCAAGAGCTGCCGCCAGGCCTCCACCAACGCGTGCGGCGCCAAGGGGCCGTGGAAGGTCATCTCTTGATAGATGTAAGAGCGGCTGAGGCCTTGAGCGAGGAGGACCTCTTGCCCCCGGGAGAGGGGGAGGGAGCGCTTGGAGTCCACGATGCGATCGAGTTGGGTGCCGACGTACTTGGAGAGCGACTCGACCGTCGGGTATTCCAGCAGCTTGCCCAAGGCAATATTGACAGGGAAACGACGAATGAGCGTCTCAATCAGCTCCACCGCCTCCAAAGAAGCAATGCCACAATCCCCCAAATTCTGCGTCTTGGTAATCTCCTTCCCCGTCGCCTTCTTCAAGCTGCTGATCAACACGTTCTCCACCATCTCCGTCCTATCCACCGGTGATTCCAACACACCATATGCCTTCATATCATCAGTCAAGGGCACGGGCTCCTGCTTGGGGGGGGTGCGATTCTTGACCGGCTCAAAGCACTCCAGGTCGCCCGACATCATGTACTCAGGGCCACGCTGCGCGAACACCGACCACTTGACAGGGTGGCAGCACACCACCTTGGGCATCGCCATGCCACTGCGATTCAGCAACGCCGTCAACACCAGGCTGCCCACGCTCTTGGTGATAGAAGGGAAACCAACCGAGTCAAGCTGATCTAAAAAGGCAGGCTCCGCAAACCCAACTCCCACCCACACCCCCCACTGGAAGCTCGTCCCCACCAAGCCCGCCTGCCGCCGCAAGGCCGCAATGCAGTCCAACGCCGTGTTGGCCGCCGAATAATTCGACTGCCCCGGCGAGCCCATCAAGGCCGAAGACGAGGAATAAGTAATCCAGAGGTCCAACGGGCGGGCCTGACGGACCGAGGCCATATGCAGATTCACGGCTCCATCCACCTTCCCCCCCCAGACCGCCCCAAGCTTATCCACATCCTGCTGCCTCAAGTTACCATCAGCCAGAATCCCCGCACAATGAACCACGCCCCGAACGCCCCCATCATTCTCAAACTCCTGGAACATCTTAAACACCGCCGCCCGCTCCCCCGTATCACAAGCAAACGGACGAATAGTCACCCCCGGAATCGAGGAAATTGCGTCCAAGTCCCCCTTATACTGCGCCGTCGGCTTCCCCCCCCGACTCGTTAAAATCAGCTTGGTCGCCCCATGACGCACCAAAGCATTAGCAGCATGCAGGCCCAACCCACCCAATCCCCCCGTAACCAAATACCAAGCATCAGGCGTCAGGCTCTTGCGGATCACCACCTCCACTCCAGGAGGGGGGAAGACGTTCGCACGCGTGGCCTCCTCAATCTTCTTGAGCACCGCAGGGTCAATATCCTGCTGCAGCTCGGCCTCACGCAGCTTCTGCGTCAGCCACTGCCCACGGCGGAAGGCCAGCTGCTCGGGAGGGTCATTCCGACCATAGCTCGATGTCTCCGTGTCCAGCAGCTGCAGCAGACGCGCCGCCGCCGGCACAGCCAGCTTGAGGTCAGCAGCGCTGTTGCCGGTGGAGGAGGGGAGGAGGGCAAGCTGGTCCTTCCCAGGGCCAGGGAGGTCCATCATGCACACCCACATGGAAGGGTAAGACTCCTGCATCGCCGATTTGCCCAAAGCCCACAGCGGCGCACTCATCGATTGCACCCGATCCCCAGGAGCAACGGTCTTAGCCCGGGTCGTGACAACCCAAAGCTTGATCCGCTTCCCCTGCCCCATCTCCGCCACATTCCTCAACAAACACAGCATCTGCGCACTCTCCCCGAATGCCGTATCGGTCAATCGGCTCAAGTCCTCCAACCCCGGCGCCTGCCCTCCGCTCTCCCCCCCCGCAATATAAACAATCGCAATTGTGTCCGCCTCATTCGGGCCCGAAAGGAAAGCCTTCAACTCATCCCCACCCGCCAACAAATCCACCCCCACCACATTCGCCTTATTAGGATGATCCTCCCCCAGCGCCGCCTTAGCCGCAGACTCCGAATCCTGCGGCACCAACACCGTGTGGCTCCTCTCCCTCAACACCTTCACCGACGCCAACGCCGCAGCATCCGTGGGCTCCGAGCAGATATACACCGTATGCGCCGGCGGCAAAATCTTGCCCCGTGCTCCCCGGTGCTCTTGCCGCAACAACCACGATTCCTCAAACAGATTCGTCTTCCCATAGTCCATCCGCTGGGCATCGGCCGAAGCAGCCAACGCCTGCTGCTGGGCCTGGGTCGGCTTCTCCCCAATCGTCGCCATGGCCTTAGCAGTCAGCTTCCCCAAAGCAATGTGCACCGAATTATCAAACGGATACAAAGGCAGCTCCACCGTACAAGGCATAGGCGGACCCACCTTCAAAGCCTTAAACTTCAAATTCACCCCCGCAACATACGCCTTCCCAAACGCCTCCGCCAACCGCAGATTCTCGTCCTCCCGCCTCGCTTGCGTCATGCTCGGGATGAGCGCCACGTGCGTGTCCCGCGCAGGGACAATGCGCTTCGCCATCGCCGTCAAAGCAGCATCCGGCCCCAGCTCAATGAAAACACGAGGCCGCCCATCCTGGAGGAGGCTACGCATGGCCTGCAGGAAAAGCACGGGCTTGCGAACGTGGTCAGCCCAGTGCTCCGGGCCAGGGGCTTCCGTCATCAGCGCGCCCGAGAGGAGAGATACCAGCTTGGGGGTCGACTTGGGAGCCTTTACCTTGATCTCGTTCACGATCTCAAGCATGGAGGGAAGGGCGGATTCCATGTGGGAGGTGTGGAAGGCCCGTCCGACATCCAAGCGCTTGAAGCGAATGTCCTTGCTCTTCAAATGGTCCTGCATGGCATCTAGCCCACCAAAGGCCCCCGCGATGGTCACGCAGTTGTCCCCGTTCACAGCAGCAATCTCCACATTATACGACTCGCACAAAGCCTGCGCGGCCGTCTCCCCCACAAACACCACCGACATCCCCCCCCGACCAGCAGGCACGGCATGCATAGCCTTAGCACGCATGCAAATCAGCTTGGCGGCATCGGCCAGAGACAAGACACCCGCCAGCACAGACGCAACGATCTCTCCCACCGAGTGACCCATCACCACGTTCGGCTCCACCCCCAGCATGGCCCAGACCCGCGTCAGAGAGTACTCGATCGCGAACAACGTCGGCTGGGACTGCAGGGTGGTGGTGCCACCGACAGCGTAATCATCCTTCGCCAACACCACCGTCGTGAGCACCGAGAAACCCAAGTGAGGGGTGAGCAGCGCGTCGACCTCATCCATGCTCGCGCGGAAGACCGCATTCCGCTCATACAGCTGGCGGCCCATCCCCTTATAACCCGCGCCTTGCCCCGTGAAAAGGAAGACCACCTCGGGGGACTGCGCGGTCTTGCTGACCGGCTTAGTCTCCCCCTCCTCCATCAGCTCCTTCAGCGAGGCCTTCAACTCCTCAGCCGAGCGACCCGTAGCCCCAACGCGGAAACCGTAATGGTGGGTGCGACGGGTGCTTGCCTCCAGACACGTCTCCACCGCGCGGTCGTAGGACAGGACCTTGCCGCTGCCCTCCTTCCCCGAGCCCACCAACAGGTCCATGTAGCTCCCGACCAGCTTCTTGAGCGCCTCCTCCGAGCGAGCCGACACCGGCAAGAAGAGAGGCAAGGGCTGCTTAGAGGTGGACGACGCCGTCACCGCCGTATCGAACCCCTCGTCGAAATCAAAGTTTTTCGGCACGCTCTCAAGGACCACGTGGGCATTCGTCCCCCCAAACCCAAAGGCGCTACAACCCGCCACCACCGTCGCGCCCGGGTCATCATGCGCCCCATCCTCAAGCAACGGCATATTCGCCCGAGGAATAATGAACGGCAATCGCTCCCAAGGAATCAAAGGGTTAGGCTGCTCAAAATGCACCGCTTTGGGCACCTGACCATGGTACAACACAAGCGCACACCGAATCAAACCTATCACCCCAGCCGCAGCCTCCAAATGACCAATATTCGACTTGATCGACGCAACAATACAACGGAACTTGCTCCCATCCTCCCGATCACGCCCCGCCTGCATCACAGCCCCCAACGCGGCCATCTCGATCGAATCTCCCAACTTGGTGCCCGTCCCGTGCGCCTCCACATACCGCACCTGGCTCGGGCTAACATGCGCGTCACGATAAGCAGCACGCAAAACCGCCTCCTGCGCCAAAGGGTTGGGCGCCGTCAAAGAAGTAGTCTTCCCGTCATGATTAACAGCCACCCCGCGAATCACGGAGTACACACGATCCCCATCCGCAATCGCCCGGCTCAACCGCTTCAGCACCACCATCCCACAACCCTCCCCGCGGCAGTACCCATCACCAGTAGCGTCAAAGGTACGGCAGGCCGTGGATAAGAAACCCGCCTTCTTCAGCGCCGTCGAGGCGGAGGAGGACAAGATCAAATTCACCCCACCTGCCAGCGCCATGCTGGTCACGCCCAACCGCAAGTCCCGCACAGCGTCATTGATGGTGACCAACGAAGAAGAGCAGGCCGTGTCCAAGGTCAGAGACGGGCCCCGGACATTCAACATATACGACACCCGATTCGCCACCAAAGAATTGCTAATCCCCGTCGCCGCCCACGTGCTGCTCTCCCCCCTCAACGACTCCAACACCGCAAACTCATGCGAAATCGCCCCAATATAAACCCCCACTTTCCGTCCACTCAAGCTGGCCGGCTCAATCCCCGCATCCTCCAACGCCTGCCAAGTCACCTCCAGAGCATGCCCCTGGTGATAATCCAAATGAGCAGCCTCCGCCGGGCTCATCCCAAAGAAATGCGCATCAAACGCATCCACATTATCAATATACCCCCCAGGCAACATCACGCTCTTCTCCGTCTTCCTCTCCACCGGCATATCCTCCCTCACGGCATCCGCCCCCGCCATAGTAAACTTCCAAAACGCATCCTTCCCAATCAAATTTCCCGTCGGCCCCCCCGGCGCCCGCACGCCCATCCCGACAATCGCAATCGGTGCCTCCAAATCCGCCTCGATCGCATCGTCCGTATCCCCATTACTCAACTCCATCTCATCCGCCCCCCGAGACAAGAAACCCGCAATCTCCCTAATCGTCGTGTACTTATACACAATCGCCGGCGAGATCTCCTTCCCCACCCAATCCCCCATCACCCTCCCCAACGCCACAAACCCCGCAGAATCAAAGCCCAGCAACGACATGGGCTGATCGATATCCACGCTCTCCCTCTGCATCTCCCGCGTCTTCACCACATGCTCCACCAACAAATCGATAAATCGCTGATGCTCCTTCGTAATCCCCCCCTCCTCCCCATCCTCCCCCTCCCCCACCTGCTTACTGCCCGACTGCAGCGCCACAGGAGAAGGCACATCCCAATTGTCCGCACCCACCATCGTCTCCGCCTCCTCCTCCTGCTGCTGCTGCTGCTGCCCCTCCTCCTCGGCAGGGCTGCCCGTCGCCGCAGGCACCTCCCCAAGAGGAGGAAGCTTGATGGGGGCCATCCCTGACAGCGTGCTGAGAGGCAAGGGCGTCTTCTTCTTGAGCGGGCTGCGTTGATAATTCGTCTCCGGAGAAGAAAAATCGTCCTCGAACTCGGCCCCTCCAAAGGTAGCAGACACAAAGGAGTCATCCGACATGGCATCATCGTCGCCGTGCTGGCTGCTCAAGCTCAAGGCCAGGACATCCAACTTGGGGGGAGGGGGGAGGGCGAGGCCCTTGGCGCTTCCCGCAGCCTCCCACAAGAACGCTGTCTTGAGGGAGCCGTCGCGGTAGCCGAGCTTGCACTTGTGCCGTTGGATCTTGCCCGAGGTGGTCTTGGGTATGGAGCGAGGCTCGACGAGCATCACCATTGATACAGCCACCTGGAACTCCTCCGCGATCAAGCGCCGAATCTGATCAACCGTCCCTTGGAGCAGGGCACGATCCGTGGTGTTATTCCGCAATTCAGCGATGTACGCCACAGTTTCCTCCCCATTGCAATCGATCGAAAACGAACCAGAACACCCCGGCCGCAACATGCTGTCCAACCCCGCCTCCACCGCGTACTCAATATCCTGGGGGTACAAATTTCTCCCCCTCACAATAATCAAGTCCTTAATCCGCCCCGTGATAAACAACTCATCATTCCACAAAAAACCCTGATCGCCGGTCTGCAAATACACATGCCCCGAGTCCTCCTCTCCCTTAATCAACCCCCTAAACGACTCCTGCGTTTTGACGTCATCATCAAAATAGCCCCTCGTCTTACTCGGCCCATCCAACCAAATCTCCCCAATAAACCCCTGCCCCTGGCACTCCCTTGTGTCCGGATTCACAATCCGACACTGCGTCCCATCCTCCTTATAGGGTCCCCCTACCCCCACATAACACGCAGCCCCCGGCGTATCCTCAGGCACCAATACAATCTTCCCCGTCGAACCCAAGACCTGCTGATCAACATACAACACATTGAGCACTTCACCCGACGGCTGCGAAGTCGCACACAAGGTAAACTCAGCCAGGCCATACGCAGGCATGAGCACCTTAGGATCAAACTTACTCTTGGCAAAGAATGCAAAAAACGACTGCATCACCTCCACCCTTATAGGCTCCGCCCCACAAATCACACATTGAATGCAGGATAAGTCCATGCTATCACGCAGGGCCTCCGAGGTCTTGCGCTGCGCGAGGGCAAAGGCAAAATTCGGGGCACAGGTGATGGCGGCGCGGTAGCGATGGAGGGTGTGGAGCCACATGGTTGGGTCTTGGAGGAAGGAGATGGGGGTCATGTAGATGAGGTGCGTGCCGGTGGAGAGGCACGTGAGGAAAATCCCAATCAAGCCCATGTCGTGGTATTGCGGGAGCCAGGAGACGACGTTCAGCTGGTTGGTGTACCCGAAGATGGCGACGGACCGGAGGGAGATGAGGCGGATTTGCGCGATGAGGTTCGCGTGGGTCACCATCACGCCCTTGGGGAGGGAGGTCGACCCCGAGGTGTACTGCAGGAAGGCGAGGTCATCGGGTTTGGGGTCAGGCTCGACGATCAGCTCCGTGTGCGCGTAGGACTTGCGGATCTTGTCCGTTTGCACGTTGCGGAGGTTGGGCCAGGTGGCGCCCTTGGCGAGGCCGACCCGAGAAAGCATGTTCTTGACGGCGATCCCGCGGATGACCAGCATGTATTGAGAGTCGGTCAAGGCTACCTTGCAGCCGGAGTTCTTCACAATCATATTCAGTCGAGGCAGGTCCGTGTCCATCCTATAAGGGTGGGGAGGGTAGACAGGCACAGCCACCACGCCCGCGACAATGCACCCCAAAAAGGCCAGGATAAACTCTTGCCCAGGCGGGTAGAGGAGGACGGCTCGGTCCCCAGGGCGCAAGCCCATCTCCCGCTGCAGGTAGGCAGCAATGCGATCCGCGCAGTCCATGACGTCCGAGAACGTCTGCACCTCGATCTCATGCCCCTTCCCATCCAAATACGTCAAGGCCCGCTTCTCCCCGCAGGAGGGCAACAAGAACTTGATGGCCTTGGCAACCGTCAAACGCTTCTCCTCCGCCGACAGCTTGTCCGCGCCCATACAAATCTCTTCCGCAGTGGCATCGTCACACCAGGGGCCAATGCCATCCCAGCTGCGGCCCTTGTTCCACCGCGCGCCGGGAGGCGCGGCCGACCCCTTGCCGTTCGTCGTCGCAGGAGCCGACATGATTGGACGGGGATGGGCGCGGGGCGGTTGCTGGCAACGGCGAGGCCGGGCTCGGAGAAGGACTGGAGCAGGCGACGGTGTGGAGTGTGGGTGGAGTTGCTAGGGCGTAGGCCAACAGGGGCAGCAGGTGGATGATGACCAAGCTCTTGACGAGGTCCAGGCGTGAGATAGGTACCTAAAGGCAGAGTGCCGGGAAAGGGTGGGGAGCGGGAGGGGGGGTGGTGAGTTCCTTGCTGTGTGCAGCCAATGCACGCATATGGTGGTGGCAGTGCCATGGCTTGAAAGATATGGTTCAGCATTGGTTTAGCCGGGCAAATGCCAGCAGCAACCCGGGGAAAACGGGCGAGACTCACACGACCTCAACGTCGCACTGAAAGTGGGGCGATGGAGTCCCCAAGGTGGGAGGGAGGGCGCTAGGGGTTCTCGGCGGCCTATGTCTATGGATCAGTGCGGTCATACTTCGATTGCCGGCCACCCACAACCACCCAGGGGTAACACATGATGGCAAAGTAGGCACGCAGATCGATCCCCGTCGAAACCCCTTCTCACGGCCGTTGACTTACCTGGCTTGCACACGGCGCGGGTTTGACAAGAAGAAGAAGAGGTGGGATCTCTTCTCTCTAGCCCCTTGGCGTATGCTGCAAACACAGGCGTGTGTCCTGTGGTGGGTTTGTGTGTGTGGGTGAGTACAGCGCGTGCATCAATGGCTAGATTAGATCTCTTCGAGAAGAAGGGAGAGGAGCGCGAGCTAGAATTTTGTTTGACGAGGCGGGCGGCGTCCACATTTCACTGGACGAGATGATCAAAGCAGAGAGAAGCTTCCTGGCAGCCCACTACTTTCTTTGCGCTGTGATTGACGCGCCTTGTGCGTGGGCGTACCGGTGGAACCGCGGTACCGTGGCCTTGACATCTCCCTGCCTCAACTTGGAGGGGCATGCGACTTGAAGACGTGCCGCAATGGTTGAGAGTCGCTGAGGGTTGACCAAGATATGGGCCAAGCACGAGCGATTAGAGGGAGGCTAGCGTTGCAGCCGTTGTTTCA
>Ga0105055_10009259_pt1 | contig 12621 bp, 11 predicted proteins | sample BON03_FD_78090 | JGI IMG/M metagenome (GOLD analysis project Ga0105055, IMG submission 78090) | Freshwater microbial communities from Lake Bonney liftoff mats and glacier meltwater in Antarctica - BON-03 | ecosystem: Environmental > Aquatic > Freshwater > Ice > Glacier meltwater | place: Lake...
CAAAAAAACTAATCAGATCATTGCGGAGATTGGCGATATTTCTGTGAACCTATCTACCATATAGGACGCTTTGAGATCCAAAATGTAAGGAAAGTAGAAAATACAATTAAAAACTAAAGCGAGTTGAGTAGGTATTTAAAAAAATACTATAAGAAGTGGATAAAAGCCATCAATGCTGATTTCTTAAAAAACAAGAGCACTCATGTTGAAAGAAAAATCTTGATGAGTATCGAAGGAGAGGTAATCAGAAGCAGCAACAATAGGAGAAATCACTGATTTCAATTTTTACCGCACTTGATATGCTTAATTGCAACCATCGACTTGGCAGCAATATGGCCTGCAAACAATTCCATAATATAGCCGCGAAAACATTTAAAGTACTTTATATATCAAGTTGACTTCCCTCTCCTAAATGATCTCGCAAACGTTTATAGCTAAATCGAAATCCCGCTTGTCCCATTAACTGCCATAGAACCACGTAAATGAGCACCGAAGAATTTCCTACACCCGAAGAATTTGGATTGAACACCCTTTTACCAGCTTAATCCACCATACCAGCATATCGTGCCAATATCTTCGAACCGGAATACTCGTGTGATGAAGACAATCGCGCATAGGGTTTTATGACAACTAGTCACTTTATCAATTAAATTGAAAAAAGGAAAGGTTTAAAACTTTAATAAATAAGCCATGTTTACAAACCGTAGTCTGCTACTTTCAGGGATTCTCTCTCTGCATCTCTTCTCAAATAAGGTCCATTATAGAACACAATCAGACCAACAAACACTGCAACAATGGACGTGACAAGAATATATAATGGCTCAAATACATAGGAACCATCATAGGTAGGCTGATCATCCAGCATCTTATCCATTACAACAATAAATACAATACCTAGTAGTTGCCCAGCACTCATTAATACACCGCTAGAAATATCTTCACTGATAGGATAAGTACACTCCACTGCACACTCGAAAGTAACAGGTAGCATAGGAATAATAGTAGCACCCATAACTGCAAACATTGCAGTCAGCGCACCAAGATTATCAGGTCTGATGCAAATCAAGAATCCAATCGAGGCCAAGCCACCTACAACAAATCCGCCTTTCAAAATAGGATTGTACAACTGTGTCCTGTCCAGAATCAATCCAATAAAAATGGCCGAGACAAGACCCGCGCCGATTAACGCTCCCGAAAACAAAGACGCATCGTCGGCACTGTAAAAGCTTGTCTTCATCAGCTGCTCCACTAGAGTAGTGAGCGCATTAAAAAACCCTAAACCAAATCCAAAACACACAAGCAATATAACGAAATTTTTGTTGGAAAACAAAAGTCGCAACTGTTCCAATACTGGTTTCTTACTTCCTTGTTTGTTGCTCTCAGAGACAGATGGCGGTAGTGGAGGTTTCTCCTTGAAAAGAAAAAAGACGACCACTAGTACCAAGGCAGTCAGTATGAACTCAATTAATAGCAGCATGGACATATCTACTGATTGTGTAGGGCCAGCTTCCCCCACAAGGAAGAAAGAAGGCAAGATACTCCCTATCGCAATTCCGACAGGATTGAACAAAGCAGCTATCACGGTTGCAATATCACGATCTTGTACAGGGAACCATAATGCAGCAATTAGAGCCGGGGCATTGGTTAGAAAAGGTTGGGCAACGGCCCCCACACTTTGTCCGACTAATAGCACCGAATAATTCGCGACAGAAGGAAACGTACTGGCGTATCTGATGAAACCTGAAACAAGATTAAGTCCATTAGCCAATAGAAACCCATTTCGAACTCCGAACCGTTTGTACCAAAAGTTCGAAGCGAATGAGAAAGGTAAGTAGGCTATCATGAACACCAAAGACAAGGCATTGACTTTTGTACTGTTGATGTTGTAGAAGTTTTGTGTGTTGGTATTGATAGGCGAGAAAGAAATCCAAAGTATTGCGTTGGTCATCGAGGCTAAGCAGAACAGTGCCAACATCAGCCATCTCCTCTTGAAGGTCTTGATTTCCGGTTCCATGATGATTTGCACCCGTCAATTCGTCAATGCCAGTTTTTGTGATTCAACCGTTATTTTATACCGCACCGTTAAAATTATGATGGTCTTTTGTGCCAAAAGTTTACAAATATTTCGAGGGTCGTGTGCTGATTTTTGGACTTGTGAATCCGACCATTTGAAATTCGATTCTTTATTAAAATTAATTAAATTGCGGTTTTTCTAAACCTCTCGATTACTATCCGCTATCAAACTCCGATGAAATCCTTCGCGAAGACTCTGAACGAACTTCAAGAAGATGAATCGTTTGAAACTTTTAGTCTCTGAAACGTCATAGCGTATCCACATAACTCTCAAACACACGTTGTTCGCAGCAATGGTGCCGATCATTCCACGAGTCAAAATACAGGCACTCATTTTCAAATCGTTCAATCGAGAGGGATAAAATGGTAAATCAAATTTTTAAAAAAATCATTGACAATTTTTCAAAATAGAAACAACAGCAGTCTTGTCATCACCGCCCATGTTTGCTGTGATTCCAAATTCAGGGTTTGAGGATAATTGATAATCCATACATTGTCCTTTCATCTGTCGAAATACTTCAAGGAATTGTTTTACTCCCGTAGCTCCTACTGGATGTCCAAACCCAACTAATCCTCCTCCTGTGTTGCACGGCAATCTGCCTCCAATTTCAAGAGCACCTTCTCGAACCATCGCAGCTCCACCTCCACGAGAGGCGAATCCAAGAGCCTCCATCATGAGCATCTCAGTCACAGTGAAACAATCGTGAACTTCAGCAACTCCAATTTGATCTCGGGACACCCCACTGAGTTCGAACGCACGATCAGCAGCAGCAGCAGTTGTTGCCATCGAAGTTGGGTCACTGTCTACGTAAAGATTGCCAGTGGCTTGCGAGAAACCTATAATCTCAATCGCTTCGTGCTTTTGCTTTCCGAGCTTTTCTAAACCGAGTTCGGAAACAACGACCATAGCAGCTCCGCCATCACTCACTTGTGAGCAATCACTCAGCCTAATAAATGGACGAAGCTCTTCATTTCCCAAGAAACATGGATTGTTATCCCCACTGGATGATGCGGTAGCTTTGTCCATCTGGACATTGACCATGTGGGCATTCGGGTTCTTGTTGGCATTGCCGTATGCTTTAGCACTGAGGGCCCCAAGGTCCTGTCGGGTGTAACCAAGTTCTGCTTCACAAGCACGGATCCTTCTTGCGAACAAAGCTGGAAACGTGAAGTCATCGATTCCACGTTGTCTTGCGTAGTGGGATGCCCGAGCCAAGTAGTCTCCACCAGTACGTGCAGGTACGGTAGTTTGCACTTCAGCCCCAACCACCAACGCAATGTCTGCACTACCTGCTTGTATAGCATCCAATGCACAGGCTGTAGCTAATCCTCCGGAGGCACATGCTCCTTCCACTCGCATGGAAGGTTTGTTGTACAACCCCTCATTGGACCCCACAACTGCAGCGCCTAAATGTCCCTGCGAACTGAATAGCTCACCACAAAAATTACCTATCCACATCTATCAAGATGTTAAATTTTATATTTTACAGCAAACATACTTACCTTATCCACCAAAGAAGCATCTGTGCCAGTTGATGTCAACGCTTTGTTGACTGCTTCAGAGATATACCACTCCAGAGATGGGTTTTGCTTTTTGCCAAAATCAGGGTGCTTCTTCCAGATGAAGTCCGGATGTTTGGCACCGATAAACTTGGTGATGTGACCTCCAACAATGAACGAGCGGCGAGTCATGGTTTCTAAAGTCACAATTTTACCATCATGGTACGGTCCCCTCCTATATTTTGTAGTTACAGTTTCTTCAAGTTCGTGGGTTTCGTAGAGTTTTTTGTAGTGGCGTTCGAACATAAATCCGTTGGGAAACGAAAACGGTCGATTTGTCGGTTGTTTTACTCGCAGGGTTGCACACTTGGAGTACCAACTCAAACGATGGGAAGTTGTGCATCAGTTCATTTGCCTGCTGCTCGTCAGGCGCACGCCAAGCCCATCAATGAAAGTTCGTTTCAAAGCACCGTATTTCAACAATATACCGGAATGCGTCGGCGTTCTTCCTTGATCGATACCATAGACATGCCGAAACTAAATATATATGAAAGCATGAAAGCAATTAAATTTCATCTGGATGCACCCGAAAAAGTTTCAAAGTGTTCTTCAGTATACGAGGTTCCAACAAACCACCGTTTTAACATGGGACCTGAGTCACTTAAATACCAAGGGAAACATTTTCAGTATATATCTGGGCATCGACATTGCCGACGTACCAGTACTGTTATTGAGATGGTAAAACGGGAAGTGGACGATTGCTTCCCGAGATTATGTCGACTACCTAGAGGCGGTTGCTTGATCGAAACCTTATCCATGGGCAATATTCAGTTTGGGATTCCCCCAGAAACAATTAAAGACTGTATGTTCCTTGGTCTGGAAATTCCGACTACTTATGTGATAAGTGGCGAACTGTTTGATAGAATCATTGGTCTTAGTATGGCAGAGTTTGAGTTTCCAATATATTACAATTATTTTGTCAAACGAAGAAAAGTTACTATAATCACCACCGATGCTTTAGCTGCTCGTATTCGTATTGCATTCCAAGAAACGCTCCTTGGGCCTCTTGAAGAAAAACTCCGATTAGAAGCCGATTTTGCACCAGGAATATCCCCCGATTTTTACCCTCGTTTTCACCAGGAAGGTATAGCATTAGACGCAGCAAGAAAAAATATGACTGTTGACAATTTAGTTGAATTTAAATTATTGGACCAGACAAAGAGAGTATCCTATGGAGACAGGAAAACCATAGGAATAGAGATGGGAAAATCCATGAGCGACGGGCAGTTGGTGGATGTATTTTCGGTGTATGAAATGAATGAAATCATCGCACAAATTCCTTGTAAATTTGTGATGAGATTCAATCCACCTCCAAAGATATTTCCCGAGCTAGAAATGCATTTTCAAACTCCTGAATTTGGAATTACGATGATGGGGTCTTCTCACGGCTTTGACCCAAAGGGTAACACGACTGGATTTGTACTATGGTTGAATAGAATGGGCATATTAGTTGATCCACCACCAGAAAGCTCAAAGTATCTTGAATACCTGGGTATGGCGCCTTCCACCATTCAAGGAATTATTTTAACACATTGCCACGCTGATCATGATGCTGGTACCTTTCAAAAAATATTGCGTCAAGGTCAGATTAAACTCTATACTACAACCACTATTAAAGAGTCCTTTTGTAGAAAGTATACTGCCATTACCGGGTTCTCTGCTGTGTTCCTTGAATCTTTATTCGAATTTCATCCTGTAAAAATTGGAGAGCCGCTTCAATTTAAATCAGGTCCCAGCGTCGAGTTCCGCTATGCATTCCATACAATTCCATGCATTTCTTTTGTGGCTAATTGGGGGGATCGATCCATAGCGTATAGTGCCGATACAAACTACTCTCCAAGTGTAATTGAATCCATGGTTGAAGGCGAAATGATTGCTCGTGAAAGAGGTGATCAACTGAAAAAATTCGCATGGGATAGTACAGTTGTTATTCATGAAATGGGTGTTCCACCTATCCATACTAGCTCTGAAAATCTGCTGGCTGAATGCGATTCGAACCCAGGACTAGAGGATCGAATGTTCATCGTTCACTGCGCAAAAGGCATTCCGGAAAGGCTCAGACAGTTGAGCGATATGGATACCATTGTTGTCGATGTTGAACGAAGTTATGTCGCATATCAAGAAGAGCTTTGCAGGAATGTACTAATATCACCTTTGTTTGATGGAATGAACCAGCATTCCGATTTCATAACTGAACTTTTGGAAATATGTAATCTACTGCGTTTGGAAGAAAGAACGTGTTTATTTGAGCATGGAGAGAAGGCGGATCATATTGGGATCATTATAGACGGGACTGTATTACAGAATATAACCGACACTGAATCACGAGTACTTCATGTTTTAAACTTTTATGGTGGACATGAACTAAAAAGAGCAATGAAGTACCCAGAATGTATCGAAAATCTAACTTACAATTATACGGTTAACACGGTATCTGTTCAGTCGTCGTTACTGGTGATTCAAATAGCCGATCTATTGAAACTCCTTGCCAAGTATGATTTTACAAATTTGTGCCATAATAACCTTTCCTTCTCACTCGATCATCGCAAGGAACTCCTTATCAAGCACAATTCGACGCTCCACACGATATTAACCAACCAGAATTCGCTGAGCGGCTTTCTACGAACAGTGGCTATTGAGTGTGTACCTTTCGCCCCTGGAGATAAAATACACCAGCCATCTCTCATTTGTACTGGGTTAGTAAGTCTTATGCCAAGTAACAGAGGTCAAGAAACTGGAACTTTCCGCGGAATTTCGAAAAATCAAGTTATTAAAGAAGTTCATGGAATTGGAGAAGGTGCTTTGATTGGTTGCATGAATGAATTGTTGGTATCTGGATTAGAATACCCCGTAGAGTTTGTAGGACATGAGCAAGGGACATATTATCCAATCGATAAAGAATCATGGAGAGAGTTTTTGGATTCTTATCCCGGGGTACTGATTCAAATGCTTGACATGCGTGTAGTTGAATCTTTTTCTAGAATTATCTAACCTAATTTATAAGTTTATTACTTAATTAATTAAACCAAAGAAGTAACCAAAGAATGTAAAGAAATGAAATACAATTCTGACGGTGAGATCAGAAGCTGCAACTTTTTGAGAAATAAATTAATTATCATTGCCTAACTCCTGGTGTTCTTTGATTGTGTTACGCAATTTGACAACAATATCTCCTGTGTTTAAATAACCGTATCAAAAACTTCTGAGAAAAACCTTCCGAGTCTTCGAGCCTCTTAATTAAGTCTTTAAGCAAGGGGATAATACAGTTGTGTATCAAAGTATTAACTGATTCAATGATCAATTTGATTCATGGCCTTACGTTGGCGTGGAGCCATCCGTCAGTTTTATTTGCGAACCCATCCTGATTTAGTCACAAGACACGGTCCAGAAATTCAAAAAACCAACGAAGAATCCATCAAGAGGTTGCAATCTCTTCTGTACGAAAGACCTAGAGAACCTGTCAAGTTGCAATTTCATGTTCTTAGTGAAGATCGACTCTCTCTATGTGGAAAAGTTGAAGCAGTGTATATACCTAGACATGGAACCAATAACCTGCATGACGCTGATATTGACAAATTCCTTGTAAAGGTATTTAAAGATTATGTATCACCAGAATTGTTGCCGGTTATGTGCGATGACGGCACCCTGAAGCAACGTCCCCGAGATACTAAAGCCGACCCATTTATATCCGTTAAAGATCTTTTCAATGATGACGAAAAAATTCGAGACGCGATTGAGGATATCTGGGATTGGATACCAGATTCGTATAGAACTTTGAGGGAAGAGATTGCTTTCATGTTTCAAAATAACCGCTTTCAAGTGAAAAACCAAGTTGATTCTAAAAAAGCATTTGCTTTAATTTTTGATGTAATGCATTCTCTTCCACGAGCAGCAGTTTCAAAAATAGCATCTCCGGCAATGGAGGATATAGTTTTTGTAATTTCGCCGTTGGAAAAAGACGAGACAATATTTCATGGAAGGATATATCATATTAGCAGCAATTTGACCGCGAAAGCAGTGGTGCCCCGAATTCTTAAGCTTATCAAATTACTTGAAAACTCATACAACAATGGGGTGAAGGAATTGAACATTAATAGAAAAATTTGAACATTATATCACCATTTTATACTCTAGTATAGGGGGGCCATCCGCATAAGGTTTTTTTTTAGTTGAGTTGAAACACAATGCGTCGAGCTACGTTCAAGCAAAGCGTGTTAGATTACAAGTACAATAGTCCCACCCTGTCTATTCTTGAACGGTTATACTTGAATGAATTCTGGGGGAAGGTCGTCTACATATACCCGCTGTGGCTTGCCCCTAATGTAATCACCTGCACTGGTATGTTATGTGTGATGATTGCATACGGATTCACGATGATCTACTCTCCAGATCTCAGTGGTACTATGCCTTCGCAATTGTATTGTGTGAACGCCGTTTTATTTTTTCTTTATCAAACTCTAGATGGTAGTGATGGAAAGCAAGCAAGAAGGACTGGTTCTGGTTCTGCCCTAGGAGAAATAATGGATCACGGAATCGATTCGATTGTCACCACATTTCTAGCCATCTTGACTACCGATTGTTTCGCATTTGGAATTGGCTCTCTGTGGCCATGGATATTCGTTATTGTTGCTAATCTGACTTTTTTCTTGAGCAACATGACTCTAGTCCATTCCGGTAGGCAAAAGTTCTTTGACATGGATGTCATGGAAATTCAGACAGTGATGATATTGACTCTCCTGTTTACTGCCGTATATGGTGCGGAAATATTCGATAGCTTGTCGATTCCTTTACCTGCTATGTTGCATGGAGTACAGTCGGACCTGTTCGGCTTGCTGACTCCTGAAGAATCCATCGACTTCTCATCTGGCACTTTGAGTTTTAAAATGTTTATTGTGTTTGGGGGGTTAATAGGTTGTTTCTTCAACTACCCTCAGTACGTGTTTGCTTCTGTGTACCCGTATTTCCAAAGCAAGGAGAACCAGCCAAAACATGTACAAAAGAATGTTCCTGGTTCCGGCTTGAAAAGTTTTGCGTTTCATCTTCTCCTCATCCACACCTACGTTGCGTTGTGGTGTCTATGTGTTATTCGTGCACGACAACTGCCGGAACACTCGGGCTCTGCTTTACGAGCCTTTGCTTTCGTCATTGCATTTTCTTTCGCTGATCTGATCGCAAGAGTTTTATTGATGCGAGTGGCACAAGAGCCACTCCCTTATGTACCAACTGGGTTGATACCTTTGCCCCTGTTTGTGCTAGCAGCACATAACAACGTGGCAGTCGTTTTTTATTGGGTGATCGCTGCTTCAAGTGTAGTTATTTATTACCATTGCTTTGCAGGTATTGTAGTAGATATTGCTGATGCTCTAGGAATTCAGCCTTTTCGAATTGGAACCAAAAAAGTCACCAAATCACATTAATTTATTTTATTTTTCTATCTTCCTCCTCAGCACTTCCTGTGCACCAAACTGGAGCCCAATTCAATTGGAAGCCAAAGAGGTATAACATAATGCAATGATACGCAATTTGAAGATAACCTAAATCTGAAGGGTAAATTTGTTCATAGAGAAAAACCATGCCAGCGTGCAAAATACAAGAAGCAAATTGGGCCAATTGAAAAGAAGTGATGTATCGTTTGAATGGATTGTTGAATCCAAATGATGTCCAAAAGTAATGACTGTACATGATGACGTGAGTGACACTGTTAATGAAAGCTCCATAAGCAGCAGTGCCACTTCCCCAGCCTTCGTTGAGGAGAAAGCCCCAAACCATCCCAATTGTAGCATGGTGAAACACTTGAAGAAATGAAACTTGATGCATGTTCTTTTTCAAGATCATAAAAAAGGTATCGCACCAATCCAAATATTTCGTCAAGTAATGGATGTATACGAAGTACTCGATGCCAGCGTCACGTTTGGTGTTCAATCCAAATGGATTACCTCCTACAATATCAACTTGAGACCACAATCCCCATGCCATATATGCACAAACAACAATCTGCACGATATTATATATAGGTTGAACCCACGTGCGAAGAAAATCGGACTTTGACGAATGGTTCTTCATCATCCTACTGATAGACCATACAGCTACCAGATACAGTAATGGAAGCCCAATGTATACCTCTGGAGATATCATGAAGTTCTTTACCGGGTCTTTATCAAATGCCAAACCCAGCGAACTGTTGATTTTTTTACTAGGCGCATTGGTCCAGGCATAGTAAAAGGCAACACAGTAAAGGGAAACGATGTTGAACGCCGTGAAAAATCCGTCTGACCTGTCGGCTCCTCGTCTTACTTTCCTCGGAGAGTCCAAGTTTATTCCTGCATCTGCCACTTGAGCACTCATTTCGGTATATGCTATTTCCAAGCTTGATCAATTGAATTTAAAACCAGGCTGCACTTTCCAAAATTTTCATGGCGTCTCTAGCAATCTGGTAACAACTGCTATGATAAAATGCACATCACACAAAAATTGGCGGCCATGACGGCATTTGCAAATTGCTAATTACGCAATTTCGTAGGTCCCCTCATACTGTTGGTATCAGTAGATAATACGCGACTTGGTACATGGCAGTTCCTGGTTTATTATTTTCAAAACCAGGAAATGATGTTTGATGGTGACCCCTAGTCCTTCAATACTAGTTATTATACGACTACGTATTGTTCAAATTCCTGGAAGGCAAATGACAGATTGGTGGGTTCAAAAGTAGAAAAGCAAACCTTTAACTTACCGTCACAATTATGTTTCGAGTACGACAAGCAGCATCCAGAGCAGGCGTTCGCCAATTCTCAAGCCAAGCTCTCGAAGCTCACATTCCCTCACCCGCTGTTGATATTGCTGTTGCAACTGGGCTTGCGTTTGCTGGGGCAGGAGCATGGGGCGTCTGGTCCTTAGGCCAATACTCTAAAGTGGATGGTTTCTATGAAAAGCAGGAAGCCGCTCGAGCCAAGTGATATTATTTGAACTTGATTGAACAAAATTTGTTAAATAGCTAAATAGTTTCTGGATTCTAGAAAATTTTACTAACTGGACCCAGGTTCTTCTAATTTATGCTCAATGCTTGTTCTATCGAACATTGGCTTTCATGGCCGGATGCACATGCTTGTTTCGAAGGTTGGTCACTATGGCGAGCACTTGTAACTCAGGGACAAAACGGTTTTCAAAAGCCTCGGCAGGTGCACGATTCTTTTCATTTTTTAGAGGAAATTTTTTGATGGCGCATACCTTAGTGTTGCTCCCATGACAGTAGGAGTTCACAATCCCAGTTGGAAGCAGATTGGCTCATTTGATATTCGAAGTGGGGAATATTACTGTCATGTCGGATAAACATCTTGGCAAGTATCCAAATTCTCGAACTGACCCGACTGGCTTGTTGATAATATCTGGGAAAACATTTTAGATAATCTAACCGCGCTGAAAAGTTTCAAAATAGGTATTTAACGCCGAAGTGATCACCTTACTTGGAGACAATTGCAAAGTCAGTTTCGCCATCTCCTCCCAATCAGCTCCTGAGAATGACGGGCTTGAAACCACGGGTGAAACACCTTGGTATATTTGGCTACCTCCATTTTGTATATCCAATGCTGCGGGATAAACTTCATCCTCGATCAATCCAAAACTATCTTTAGCCTCATGTAAAGGAGTTCCTCGTAGTAGCAATAAGGGGAAAGCGAACATCGCTTCATCGGGTGCTCGTTCTCGACACCATCTATGCTCTCACGAAAACTGGCCAGTGTTTGTATCGGTGGGCCATACATGAGTGATATTTCAAACTAGATTCCACGACGCTTGCAATCATGCAATACTCTATCGACACGCTTTCTATTATTGGGTCGATCGATACAACGCTGCTCATTACGATGAATAGTTTGCAATCCGAACTCTAGAACGACGTTGCCCCCCGCAGCATTCTGCTTTTCCACCGCGTCGAGAAACTCATCTTTCACTATTTCGGCGCGACATTGTAGTGTGACTACCTGTGTATCCACCTGTGGTCAATTTAGCCAATACCTCAATGACGGAAGGACCCGAATTAAATGTTGGATCAAGGATATTAAGATTCGTGATTATGGGGTTGCTACAAATCCACTTTATTTCGTCCTCGAGTCGCTGACTACACATATTTCAACGACTCAATATGACTTCCGGTGTTGACATAAAGAGCACCTGAAGGGGCAACCTCACTGTGTCTCCCATCTCATAAAAGGTAGTGGTACCACCATACCCTTCAAAAATGGACTTGAAAGACTTTCTAGGGGAGCAGTCGCTATTTTCCCTTTTTCAACTCCACTTGCCAAGTGCACTCTGTCAATAATGTGAGCTTTCAATCCGCGTTCCTATTTGATAGCTGCAAGAAGGTGGTTATCGCTTGCTCTCCATGACCTCAAATGAACACGTCAGCTGTAGGGCATAGTTGTTCGAGGCCACTTTCTTGGTCTACAGGTTATTTGGGGTCCCTCTAGAATGGACACACCACTAAATCCAAGTGCTCGGATTCTACGTATCCCATGTTGCGTCGCGCTTTCATTCCAAACAAAAACTCCCATCGCAATAGCGGTATTTTCATCATCTTGCGACATCGCCGAATGAACAACTTCATCGCGATTGAACCCATCCTTGTTGGCGGACCAATTACGGTAAGAGGTGGGCGCCAAAATGCAATTCCGTCCGTATGTATCCCATTCCGAGTGCGATTGGTGGATCCTTGGCGCGTGTCCAATCCAATGAGATAAGAGCTACTCGTCGTACCCTCGTTTTCATTTTCGTTTGGAGTATGTTTGGAATTTTAACAAGTCTGGAGTACAGCAAATAAAATATTCGTTGTCATGCCGAAATTTTCAATTACAAATCCGTGCTTTTGCACCTAATGAGTTTGGTCCTTACTAAATTGATTAAATTGATGGATACTGTTAACTTGTCTTGAGCAGATTCACTCTCAAGATCTAAATGTATCTAATTCTAAATATGCTTTTTATAATGTTAATAAGA
>Ga0105055_10009262_pt1 | contig 12620 bp, 17 predicted proteins | sample BON03_FD_78090 | JGI IMG/M metagenome (GOLD analysis project Ga0105055, IMG submission 78090) | Freshwater microbial communities from Lake Bonney liftoff mats and glacier meltwater in Antarctica - BON-03 | ecosystem: Environmental > Aquatic > Freshwater > Ice > Glacier meltwater | place: Lake...
CGAAGATCAACGGAATAGTACTTGCCCATGGTGATAAACCTCCTCTTCCAGTCCGGAAACTGAATCAGAGTTCGAAGTGTCTGGGAATCCGTCCGATTCTGTCAAAGACAGAACCGCTCTAGATGAGAGCACTGTCTTCCTTGGCGAAACGGGCCAGGAGATAGGCATCTGTATCCTCGATGGTCTCCAGTTTCCCGAACGCGAAGGCCTCGCGGTCGAGCACGAGGTCACGCGGGCGCAGTTCGCGGCTGATCTCCAGCCCCTCCAGCGTGCGTGCGCGGGAGAAGGCGACATAGGCCTGCCCATGGGCAAACATGCCGCTGTCGAAATCAATGAACACCTTGTCCAGCGTCAGGCCCTGCGCCTTGTGGATCGTCACGGCATAGGCAAGGCGCAATGGTACCTGCTTGAACGTGCCGACGACTTCGCGTTTCACCTTCTTGGTTTCCGGGTCGAGTTCGTAACGGTACTTTTCCCAGGCCGACGGCTCGATCTCATAGACCCGGCCTTCGATCGACACGATCACCGTTCGCCCTGAAAAGCCTTCGACCGTCGCCAGCGAGCCATTGACCCAGCGCCCTTCGGGATCATTGCGGATCAGCATGACCCGCGCGCCTTCCTTCAGTTCAAGATCGGCCTCGGTGGGAAAGGATTTCTCGTCGAACTGTCCCTGCACCTCGGCGGGGAATATCTTGGGTTTGGTGGCCAAACCGGCGAGGCGGGCCTGATTTATCCGGTTGGCATTGGCATTGTTCGGCGTCAGCACGACATGCGTCTCCGAGGCATCGACGGCGCTGCGTGACGACACCACGCTGCGCAGCACAGCCTCGTCCATCGGCGTGACCCGCCCCGTGCGCAACGCGCCCAGAAGGGCGAGGAAGCGCGGGTCTTCCTGCCGGAACACATGTTTCAGCGCCAGCAAGGCAAACTCGGCTTCCTTGAACGCGCGGGCGTTGAAGAAATAGCTCCCGCCATAGCGTTGCTGCAGGATCGGCGCCTCACTGTTGGAAACGACCGGGGGCAATTGGTGCAGGTCGCCCGACAGGATCATCCGCACGCCACCGAACGGGCGCTTCGACATGCGGTTGAGTTTAAGGCTACGATCAATCGCGTCCAGCATGTCGGACCGGACCATCGAAATCTCGTCGATGATCACCGTTTCCACGGCCTTGATCAGGCGGGTCGAGCGCAGCCGTTTGATATCGGTAGGCTCGACCAGGCGCGGGGGCAGCTTGAAGAAGGAATGGATCGTCTGGCCGCCGGCATTCATCGCTGCCACACCTGTCGGCGCAAGGATGACGGCCTTTTCACCGGCTCCCGCCAGGAACTTGCGCAGCATCGTGGTCTTGCCGGTTCCCGCGCGCCCGGTGAGGAACAGGTTGCCCTGTGCGCCGGCGCCGGAGGCTACCCATTTGGCGGGCGCGGCATAGAGGGTTTCGGGATCTGAAGCAGGCGTCTCGGTCATGTCCCCGCTTAACGGGGTTTTTCCTCATTGGCGAGGGCAGGGTGCGTTTGGTCACGTGGCTCGACCGGATGCAATCGCTCATGCGAGCGGCTGAATAATTCCTAACGGCCCAGCTGCGCGGCCCCCCAAGCCCCGATCCGCGCAATCGCGGCGCGCGAGTCGGCGAGAAAGGGATAAAAGGCTTGGAACACGTGGGGCATGTGTGGCCAGCATTCGAGCGTGACCGCGACATCGGCGGCCCCGGCGCGTTCCGCCACGGCCACACTGTCTGAATAGAGCACTTCGGCCGTGCCGACCTGGACCAGCATCGGTGGCATGCCGGTGAAGTCGCCGTAGGCTGGCGAGACATAAGGATCGTCAGTATTGCCGTCTGCACCCAGATACTGGTCGACATACCAGTTCAACGCCTCGCGGCTGACCATGAGGTCTGCCTCAGCCTTGGTGTCGTAGCTTGATCCGACTTGGTTCAGATTGGCCCATGGCGACAGCAGCACAAGGCCGGCCGGCATGGCCAGGCCCGTATCGCGCGCCTTCATGGTCGCTGCGAGCGCAAGGCCGCCGCCCGCGCTGTCGCCTGCGATGATGACGTCGCCCGGCGTATGCGTTTGCAGGAGTTCACGATAAGCGGTAACGGCATCGTCGACCCCCGCGGGAAATCTGCCCTCGGGGCCCATGCGATAATCGAGTGACCATGCGTTTGCGCCCATGGCGTCGCAGATATGCGAGACGATGCCGCGATGGGTCTCCGGACTGCCGATGACATATCCGCCGCCATGGAGGTACAGTAGCGCCTTGCCCGCGACGGCGGCCGGTGGTCGGAAGGCAAGCGCTGGTCGCCCGCCGAGCGTCGTTTCCGAAATCTCCACCGTTTCCAGCGCAGTCATGGCCGCCGTTGCGGCCAGCATCCCGGCACGTCGTTCTTCGACCGTCGCGTTTGGATCGCTTGCGACCGAACTCCCGCGCAGCATGGCGTTGATCTGATCAATTCCGAGATCCATGACCGAACCTTTCAAGGGCTGATGAGCCGAACCTGCGCACCGGAGCGCGAAGGCTTCGCATCGGCCATGACATGCCAGCCCAGTTTTTCATAGGCATGACGCGCCGGCATGTTCTGTGTGTCGACGTCAAGGGTCAGGGGCTTTCCGGCCTCGGTGCGGGCGATATCAAGCAGGCCGCGCCCTACCCCGCACAGGCGCCAGTCCTCTTGCACGAACAGGTGGTCGACATAGCCAGTCGAGACATTCACAGTCAGGAAACCGATCACGCCGGCTGACGGCTCGACAGCGACCAGAACGCGAGCGCTGGCAAAGGCATTTTGCAGGGCGGGCAAAAAGGCCTGCCACTCACCCCGCCACGGAAAGGCGCGAAGACAGTCCCGGAAGATGCGCAGGCATGGTACACGGTCGTTCCTGACGAACGGCCTGATGTTCCACCCGGCTCCGGCATGCGTGTACATGCCGGAAGCATAGTCCGACTACATCTGCATCGTCCAGCCTTCGACACCCATGGCCGCCTGACGGACAGCTTCGGAGAGTGTCGGGTGGGCATGGCTGGTGCGGGCAACGTCTTCAGACGCGGCGCCGAATTCCATCGCGACGCAGATTTCGGCAATCAATTCACCGACGCTAACGCCGATCATATGCGCCCCCAAAATCCTGTCAGTGCCCTTTTCGGCGAGGATCTTCACGAAGCCGACGGTCTCGTGATTGGTGCGCGCGCGCGCGTTGGCCATGAAGGGGAACTTGCCTTTGACATAGTCGACGCCAGCGGCTTTCAGTTCTTCCTCGTTCTGGCCGACCCAGGCGATCTCCGGATTCGTGTACACGACGCTCGGCACGAGATTGTAATCGACATGGCCTGCCTTGCCGGCAATCAGTGCTGCAACCGCTGCGCCGTCGTCCTCGGCCTTGTGCGCCAGCATCGGTCCCGGAATGCAGTCTCCGACCGCCCAAACACCGTCTGCCACTTTGAATTGGCCTTCCACGGGCTGGATCACGCCGCGCTTGTCGGGGCTGACGCCAATGCTCTCGAGACCAAGGCCTTCCGTAAACGGTCGGCGTCCGACAGCAACGATCACGACATCGGCATCAATCGTCTCGCTGTCGCCGCCCTTGGCGGGCTCCATGCTGAGCTTCAGCTTGCTCTTCAGTTTATCGACACCTGTGACTTTCATGCCAAGGCGGAAGTCGAGGCCTTGTTTCTTGAACGCCTTCTGGGCTTCCTTCGCCACTTCTGCGTCGGCAGGCGGCAGGATCCGGTCGAGATATTCGACGACTGTCACTTCGGAACCGAGGCGCGCCCAGATCGAGCCCATCTCAAGTCCGATCACGCCGGCGCCGATCAGCACCAGCCGCTTCGGCACGGAGGTCAGCGACAATGCGCCCGTATTCGTGACAACACGCTCTTCGTCGATCGCGATGCCGGGGAGGTTGGTCGGCTCGGAGCCTGTGGCAATCACGATATTCTTCGTTTCCAGCACGGTTTTCTTGCCGTCCGCGCCGGTGACTTCCACCTTGCCCTTGCCGACAATCTTGCCCTTGCCGTGGACGCGATCGACCTTGTTCTTCTTCAGCAGGAACTCGACGCCCTTGGTCAGGCCGTCCACAGCCTCTTCCTTCTGGGCCATCATCGTTGGCAGGTCGAGTTCCAGCTTGCCGACCTTGATGCCCATGCCGGCAAAGTCGTTCTGTGCCGACGCATACATCTGCGACGCATGCAGCAGGGCCTTGGACGGGATACAGCCGACATTCAGGCAGGTGCCGCCCAGTTTGCTGTGCATCTCGATACAGGCGGTCTTCAGACCAAGCTGTCCGGCGCGAATGGCGCAATTGTAGCCGCCTGGGCCGCCACCGATAATGACGACATCATAGGTCTCTGACATGGGATTTTCTGCCTTGCTGAAGGAGCCTCTACGGCGAGTGCTTGCAACCTAGGCATTTTGGGTGCGAAATCAATGCGGCGGCTGATGCGCTTTCAGGCTTTCCGCCGCTTGATTACAAAAAGGGCAATCGTGAGGGCGATCAGGACCGCCGAGAAAATCGCCTCGTCCATCCACATGTTCGAATCCACGCCGGATGCGGCCATCAGGACCGGCAACAGGAGGAACAGGACTGTACCGAGGGCAGCGAGCAGTGCGCCGCCCGCGCGTTGCGCCAGGGCGAGGAGGGCGCCAATCAGGATAATTGACGCGCCGAGGATGCGAATCAGGCTGGTCGGGGGTTGCAGCAGGGCGTCGCCCAGTGGGCTGCCCCGGCCAGTGATCATGATCACTGCCGACAGGCCCTGCCACAATAGCCAGGCAGACAGCAGCGTCAGCGCGGCGGCTGCTAGTGTTCTGGAATTCATCTCGACGTGCCTCCCATGGCCTCCGCCTCATTTTAGGCTGTAGCGGGAGAATCGGCAATCACCAATCAGAACAGGCGGATGGTGCGCGGCTCGTTGCGTTTTGCGTTCATGCGGCGGCCGTGCGCGGCGAAACTCGCTCGCTGGCGCGCAATGGCTGCAGGCACGAACACGGGCTTCGGCGGCGCGGCGCGGGGACGGACGACGGCGACCGTGGGTTCGGGGAAAGGGGCGGCAGGGACGAGGTCGGGCGCGACGGCGGCCGGGGCAACGGCCTCGGGCTGCATCACGCGGACCGGTGCCCGCTTGCGAAGTTCATACACGGCGCTCAACAGCAGGACAGCGCCGATCGCGGCCCCTGCCACGGCGCCTTCAGCGATGCTCGGATCCTGCCACCAGCCGCTTTCGAAGCTGACAAGATAGACCGTCGGGAATCCGGCGCAGAGGCCCATGACGTACCAGAGCACACCGCCGCTGCGGCGTCCGGAAATCATCACGGCAGAGCAATAGAAACAAAGCGCGGCGAGCAGGTAGGGCGCGCCATAGGTAATGCCGAGCGCCCGCCAGTCGACGGCGTCGAGGCCGCTCGCGATATCGTCCTGCACCATCCAGCTGACCAGCATCATGATCGATGGCCAGCGCACAGCCGACAGCGCGCCAAACGCGAAGGCGATGGCATAGAGGGCGATCAGCGAGGCAATGAGCATGCGGAGCATCCAATATGGTTACCATGGCGGCGGTATATGCCGGCTGAACAGGATGTTGCGAATTTCATCAATCGGGCCCGATTCACGCCTACGAACTGATGATCAGGGCTGGTAGGGCCATAACGGCCGACTGGAGCAGCCCGGTCATGATGAAGGCGTCAGCATCCGACTTGGGCTGCCAGGCCAGGAATGTCAGCGAATAGAGGAAATAGGGCCAGGCAAAGATCAGGCCCGACTGCAGGCCCGCGCCGATGCTGAACAGGACCAAGAAGACCAGCGCCGATGCACCGGCGGCATGCCAATAGGTCGGCGTGATGCGCCTCAGCCTGGCCAATAGGGCCCAGATCACCAGCGTGGACAAGATGGGCCAGATCACGAGCACGCCGATCATCGGAGGGCCTGTCCGGTCGCGGGCATCAGGTGCGGCACTTTCCGGCATGAGCAGACTTGTTAGCGTGGCAACAAGTATGGTGCCCAATACAGCCGCAGCGAAGGCCTTCACCAGATATAGGATCCGTGGCACGTCGATCTGCGTCATGAATTGCAGGTATTTCAGCACGACATGCTCTCCCGTACCCCCATGCACAGCAGCCTGCGCATCCCCGTGAACGCGCAGGCTGTCCATGTAGAGGCGTGACAAAAACAGAAACGGTGTCAGGCTTGCGAGTTACGCGTCACCTGGATCAGACCATTTCCGACACTGGCCAGCGATTTTTCGCGAAATATTGTGTTGTCATCCGTTCCACATAGCCGACGAGGTTCGTGTGATCACGTACGAGGTCAGACAGCGGCGTTTCGAAGAATTCGGTCGCGCAGGAAATCAGTACGGCCGAAACGCTGGCATCAGCCGCTGTCGGTCTGTCCCCGAACAGGAAGGGCTTGGCGGCCAGCTGGATCGCCAGGGCCTGCAGGTCCCATTCTGCGAGTTGCATCCGCTCGAGGGCCCGGCTGGCTGCGCGCTGTTCATCCGTCAGGCCGGCATCCAGTGATTTGCCGAGCATTCTTTCAAAGTGTGCCCGGATGAAATTGCTGACCTGTACGAGGGTATCGCCATCCATCACATAGGGCGCCTTGTGTTTCGGCACTGATTCCAGGTCGGCGATGGCGCGGTCGAAATCGAGCCCCAGCATCTGCAGCTGGATATCCGTTTTCATCACGTAATTGCTGGGCGAGGGGCAGTCGAACAGCGGGCCCCATCCATAAAGCGTAATCATTGTCAGTCTCCGTATCGTGGTTGCGATAGGGGCTTGATACGCGAAGCCTGCTGACAGCATGGTTTCAGTAGTATGGCGGTAGGATCCGTAAAATGAGACGCACCGAACGCATGTTCCAGATCATCCAGGTCCTGGGCCGCCACCGTGCGCCGGTGACCGGACAGGCGCTTGCCGAAGAACTGGAAGTCTCGCTGCGTACGCTCTACCGCGACATGGCCGAGTTGATCGCCCAGCGCGTGCCGATCCGGGGTGAGGCGGGCACCGGTTATGTTCTGGAAGACGGCTACGACATGCCGGCGCTGATGCTGACGGCGGACGAGCTGGAAGCCGCCGTGCTCGGCGCGCAATGAGTGGCCGCGCGCGGGGATGAGGCCCTGTCGCGCGGTGCGCGCGACCTGATCGCCAAGCTGACAGTTGCCGTGCCACGCGAGCTGCAGCCGGTGATTGTCGATTCCGGCCTCGTCCCGGTCAGCTACCGTGAGCGCCCGAAAGACAATTTCGACGTCGCGCTGGTCCGCAGGGCGATCCGGGGACAGACGAAAATGGCCATCGGCTATGCTGACGAGACGGGCAATGTTACGCGCCGTGTCATCTGGCCCTTCCTGCTCGCCTATTGGGACCAGGTCCGACTCATCGGCGCATGGTGCGAATTGCGCCAGGATTTCCGCCACTTCCGGACCGACCGCGTGTGCCGCGCCGAAACACTGGGCCGCTTTCCGGAACGCATCACGACGTTGCGCCGCAAATGAGAGCAACAGCGCCGCCGCGCACCCGATTAGTCGAACAGGCCCGGCAGCATCGGCGCGGCTCCGTCGGCATCAGCGCGTTCCAGCTGCAGCATGTGCCGCTTGGTCGCCCGGCCACCATAGGCCGAGAATCCGCCAATCTTTCCGGACGCCGCCAGCACCCGGTGGCAGGGCACGATCAGTGGCCAGGGATTCTTGCCCATCGCGGCCCCGATCGCCCGCGCGGCGTGCGGATCGCCAAGCGTCTTCGCCAGCGCGCCATACGTGGTCGTTTGCCCCCAGCCGACCTTGCGCAGGGCGGTATAGACCTGCGCGTTGAAGGCGCTTGCCCGGCCCATGTCGAGTGCAACATCGGTAAAGTCGATGGCCTCGCCGTCGAAATAGGCGCGCATGCACCCCGCGCAATTCTGGATCGACCGGGGCAGCGTGTCGGTCCATCTCGCCGAGGCGCCCCCGCCGAGCCGCGTCTCGGTGGCCGCCTCGCTGGCCTCTGGCAACTGGACCTGGACGAGGCCCGCAGAATTCCACGCCAGTCCGCACGGGCCAATGGCCGTATCAAACAAGTGGAAATGGGCTTCTGCCCGATCAGGATCAGCGCCCTGTGTCATGTCCGGCAGGATCACTCCGAATGGCTCGAGCATCAAGCGGATTCCGGAAAGAATGAGTTTGGCCCCCATCACTTTCGCCTGCTAGGGAGAAGGCCACAGAAAAAATTGAGAGGAAACAGGTATGGGCAGGGTTCAGGGAAAAATGGCACTCGTCACCGGCGGCGCACAAGGCCTCGGTGAAGCGATCAGCAAGATGCTGGCAAAAGAAGGTGCCAAGGTCACGCTGACGGATGTGAACGGCGCGGGAGCCGAAAAGGTCGCCGCCGAGATCAATGCCGCGCATGGCGCCGGCACCGCCTTCGCCTTCCAGCATGACGTCACAGACGAAGCCCAGTGGCAGGAGGTCCTGAAAGCCGCGCATGCGGCGATGGGCGGGCTCAACGTACTCGTCAACAATGCCGGCATCGGCTCGCTCGGCAGTGTCGAGGACGAGACCTATGACATGTTCAAGAAGGTCCAGACGGTCGACGTCGATTCCATCTTCCTCGGCTGCAAATATGCGATCCCTCTGATGCGCGACCATGGCCTGGGTTCGATCGTCAATATCTCGTCGATCGCCGGCATCATCGCGAGCGGCAACTATGTGGCCTACAACACGGCCAAGGCTGCGGTGCGCCACCTGTCGAAATCCATTGCCCTGCATTGCGCCAAGACCGGCGGCCAGATCCGTTCCAACTCGGTCCACCCGGTTTTCATCAACACGCCGATCCTCGACCGGACCAAGGAAATGTTCGGCGAGGACAAGGCGCTCGAAAAACTCGGTCGCCAGATACCGCTCGGCAAGGTCGGCGAGCCCGACGATATCGCCTATGCGGTTCTCTATCTCGTCTCGGACGAGAGCAAGCTGGTGACCGGCTCCGAGCTCCTGGTCGACGGCGGAATTTCAGCCCAATAGGGGCTGGTTCAGAACACACGTTCATGATATGTTCTTCTCTTCAATTGGGGAGAAGGACATGATTGGATATGTAACTTTAGGGGTGTGCGACCTCGCCCGTGCCGCCGAATTCTACGACGCGATTGCCGCTGAAATGGGCACGCCGCGGATGATGGAATTCGACACGTTCATTGCCTGGGGCACGCCCGACGGCCCGGCCGGAATCGCTGCAACGCTGCCCTTTGACGGCCAGCCGGCGACGACTGGCAACGGCACGATGGTGGCCCTGCAGGCAAAGGACAAGGACCAGGTCCACCGGATCTACAAGATCGCCATGGCGCATGGCGGCACGGACGAAGGCCCGCCGGGGCCGCGCGGCGACAGCGGCTTCTATGCTGCCTATTTCCGCGATCCGGACGGCAACAAGCTCAACGCCTTCATTATGGGTTGATCGGGCGGCGCGCCGTGACGACGAAGGCGTAGACGGCCAGTATGCCGACAACGCTAGCGGATGCCACGAGCGGCAAGCTTGGCATGATGGAATACAGCGTGGCGCCGATCAGCGGCCCGAAGATAAACCCTGCAGGCGGCGCCGCTGCCAGAAGCGCAGCGGCCGAGCCCTGTTCCTCGCGTGAGACCGACAGGCTGCCGAGCGCGTTGGCCGACGGTACGGCCAGCGCCGCGCCCACACCCACGACAAGAAAGCTCAGGCACATCGCCCAGAAGGGGTGGAACGTGTCCGCGCAGACATAGCCAATGGTCACAAGGCTGAGTCCGATGGGCAGGATACGGCGCGGATCCGGCTTGCGGGGCGCGATATAGCCGAATTGCACGACGATCATCGAAAAGGCGAGGCAGGAGAAGATGATGCCGGTGAAGAGGACCGCCATTTCACCTGCGGAACGTGCGGCGGTGTCGACGAATTCGTAGCGGTCTTCAATGAACCAGCCAACGGTCTGCTGTATCATCCCGATGGCCACGAAATAAACGAACAGGAACATCAGGTGCGGCCGCACGCGGGCATCGGTGAAGGCGAGCGGTTTCGGCCGGTGGCTCTCGCGCACCCGGTCGCGGCTGCGCGGCAGGACGAAAGCCAGGATGACGCCGACCACCAGATTGAGGATGATCGTGCCCCAGAGTGGCACCAGCGCGCCAAACGGGGCCAGAACAGCAGCGCCGGCCGGGCCGAGGATCGAGCCGACACTCATCGCCGCGCCCAGCATGCCGAGACCACCGGCGCGGGTCATTGTCGTCGTCGCGTCCGTCATCGCGGCCATCGAGGCGGGCTGCAGGCCCGGCGAGAGCAGGCCGAACCAAATCCGCACGAACACCAGCAGGAAGAATGTCGTCATCCCGGTCACGACGCCCGCCAGTGCGGCGCTCAGCGCGAACAGGAAGGCCATGTTGGTCAGGCCCATGGCGAACAGGGAAAAGACCATCACGCGCTTGCGGCCCACCCGGTCCGCGATCCGGCCCCAGATCGGGATCATGATCGTGTAGATCACGGTCGACAGCGTCAGGATGCCCGCCACCTGGATTTCGGTCAGCCCGGCCTTGCGGGCCAGGGGCGCCACGACCACGAAATTGATCGTCATGCCGGCGCCCATGGCGACCATGGCCAGAGCGATCATCCCCTGTTGCAGGCGGGTCAGCGGGCGAAGGGGTGTTTCTGTTTCAATCATACCCGTGTGCCCTCCCGCGGCATCCTCCAGAGCTAATCCGGCACCGGCCCGATGCAAACCATGTCGCAGGGTAAAGCGACAGCGCTGACCTTGCATCCCCTTACCAACACATCCTAAGTGACACTTTGAAGCCACCTTGTTTCCGGAGAGTTTTCAATGCGCGCAATACTGGACGTCATCCTGTTTCTCCTGACCATCGCGACATGGATCATCATCGTCCAGGCCGTCATGTCCTGGCTGGTCGCGTTCAAGGTCCTGTCGATCCAGAACCCCACCGTGCGCAGCATCTGGGGCGGCCTCGAGCGGATCACCGAACCGGTCTACGCGCCGATCCGCCGAATCCTCCCTCCGCTCGGCGGGCTCGACCTGACGCCCATGGCCGTGCTCCTGCTCATCTTCTTCCTGCGGCGCCTGATCGTTCGCTACGGCTTCACGATCGCGCCCTTCTAGCGCATGCATCGGCTCGCCGTCCGCGTGCAGCCAAATGCGTCGGCCGACCGGATTGAAGGCCCCGAAACGGATGCTGCCGGACGCACCTATTTCCGGGTGCGCGTCCGTGCCGTTCCGGAAGACGGCAAGGCCAATGCGGCAGTCGAAAAACTCATCGCCAGGCATCTCGGCGTGCCGAAGTCTGCCGTCAGGGTGGTGACGGGCGGCAAGAACCGGCTAAAAGGCCTTGAGATTGACGGGCCGCCGGATCTGGCGGCCGTACTGGCAGGGATGATGCGGGAATGAGTGCGAAACGGATCGACGGAACCGGTGTAGCCGCCGAGGTGCGGGCGAAGGTCGCCAGCGCTGTGAGCCAGCTACCCGGCCAGCCCGGACTCGCGGTCGTTCTGGTCGGTGACGACCCCGCCAGCCAGGTCTATGTCCGCTCCAAGGTCCGGCTCACGGAAGAGGCGGGCATGGTCTCGGTCCATCACCAGCTGCCCGCCACTGCCACACAGGCCGAGGTCGAAGACCTGATTGCACGGCTCAATGCCGATGACAGCATCGATGGCATCCTGCTGCAGCTGCCCTTGCCCAAGGGCCTTGACGAGCACCGCGCGATCGAGTGCATCGACCCGGACAAGGATGTCGATGGCCTGACGGAAGTGTCCGCCGGTCGCCTCGTGCTCGGCAAGCCGGGCCTGCGCTCGTGCACGCCGGTCGGCTGCGTCATCCTCGCGAAAAGCGCGCTGGGCGACGATCTCTCCGGCAAGCATGTCGTCGTGATCGGCCGCTCGATCCTCGTCGGAAAGCCGGCCGCGCTCCTCTTCCTAGCGGAAAACTGCACCGTCACCATCGCTCACAGTCGCACCGCCGACTTGCCCGCCATCTGCCGCCAGGCCGACATTCTGGTCCCCGCCGTCGGGCGTCCGAACATGGTCAAGGGTGACTGGGTCAAACCCGGCGCCACGATTGTCGATGTCGGTATCAACCGCGTGCCGGCACCCGAAAAGGGTGAAGGCAAGACGCGCCTCGTCGGCGATGCCGATTTTGCCGATTGCGAACCCGTTGCCGCCCATATCACGCCGGTGCCGGGCGGCGTCGGCCCGATGACCATTGCCTGCCTCCTGCGCAACACGGTGCTCGCCGCCTGTGCGCGGCGCGGCTGGCCGGTGCCGGACGGCCTGTGAGCCAGGAATTCGCGCCACCCGCAACGAAACTGTTCCAGCGCCTCTGGCAGGCACAGGGCGGTAATTGCGCCCTGTGCGGCAAACCCATGCCGTCCACTAGGTTCACGGTCGGCCACGCCACGGTCTGGAAAAAACAGCGCCCGACCTTCGACCATATCCACGCCCTCGCGCGCGGCGGACCGGATGATGAGACCAACCTCCAGCTCGGCCACGCCGTCTGTAACAAGCGCAAGGGGCGGGGCTAGAGCATCCCTCTCCAAATGTGAATCGCGGAGGATTCCCAATTGGACTGGTTTGTGATTCCCTCGTCTTGGAGGTGGATCATGGGCAAGAGTTATTCTCAGGATATTCGCAGTCGGGTGA
>Ga0105055_10009264_pt1 | contig 12620 bp, 11 predicted proteins | sample BON03_FD_78090 | JGI IMG/M metagenome (GOLD analysis project Ga0105055, IMG submission 78090) | Freshwater microbial communities from Lake Bonney liftoff mats and glacier meltwater in Antarctica - BON-03 | ecosystem: Environmental > Aquatic > Freshwater > Ice > Glacier meltwater | place: Lake...
AAAGCCCTGGTGGATCTTGCGATCTACCAGGGCTTTCGTAGTGGCGGGGGCAGGATTTGAACCTGCGACCTTCGGGTTATGAGCCCGACGAGCTACCGAACTGCTCCACCCCGCGTCGTGGTGGACCATTACATTACGCCCGCAGTCGGCCAATCGCAACCAGCGCGTCCGCGGCGTCGGTCAGTGGCGGTCGATCAGCCCGGCCGTCGATGCCACCGAGATCGCCCGGCTGCGCACCTCGAAGCCGACGCACACCGCTTCGGCGCTGCTCGGCAGCGAGGTGAACCGTTCGCTCGTTTTCTTCTTCGGTCTGCTGCTCACGATGATCATCGTGCTCGACGACCGCTTCCTCGCCGAACGCTCGACCCGCACCGCCATCGCCTGACGTTCTCGTGAACTCGTGCGGACATAGTCACCAACGAGTTCACGAGAAGCGACGGGCGGCTACTCGACGGGGGCCTTCCAGCTGTTGAGGTAGGTGACCTCGCTCGCCGGGCGGCGCGGCGCCGGGGTGAACGAGTCGCCGGTGTAGTAGCCGACCGCCAGCAGGCACACCTGGGTGACCGACGACGGGATCCCCAACAGTTCGGCCACCTCGGCCTCGTGTTCGAGATGGAACGTGGTCCACGCCGAACCAATCCCCCGCGACCGCGCCGCGAGCTGGAAGCTCCACACTCCCGGCAGGACCGAGCCCCAGTACCCGGCGTAGGCACCGGTGGACGAGCCGTCGGGAACGCGGTCGAGGCGCATCGACAGCACCAGCGCCGGCACCTCGTGGAGATGCTCCACCAGGAACATGGCCGAGTCGATCACCTTGCCGCTGCGATCGTCGGAGCGCACCTCGGTGTTCGCCTGCAGATACGGGCGTCCGACCGCACCGAAATACTCGGAGATCTTCGCCTTCTTCTCGGCGTCGTCGATGATCATCCACCGGTTGCGTTCGAGGTTGCCGCCCATCGGCGCATGGCTTGCGACGTCGATGCATTCGAGCAGCTCGGAGTGCGGCACCGGCCGCTCCAGATCGAGGCGCTTGCGAACCTGCTTGGTGGTCGTCAGGAGGCGATCGGTCTGGTCGAGATCGAAGCCGGTGATCGGGTGCTGTGCCATCGGCCCAGGATGGCATTTCGACGCGACGGCGGCGCTACGTTGCGCGCGTGACCACCACATCGACCGGCGCGCCCAACGCGCCCAGCTCGCCAGAGGCCGATGCTCGCGACATGTCGCGCGGCCTCATCGGCGCCGGCATCGCGGTGTGCGCATGGTCGACCGGCACGATCCTCGCCAAGTACATCGACATGGGCAGCCTGGCGATCGGCTTTTACCGGTTCGCGTTCTTCGCCCTGATGCTCGTGACCTGGATGAAGCTGCGTGGCACCCCGTTTCGCCTGCGGGTGATCCGCGATTCGATGTGGGGCGGCATCGCCCTCGGCGCGGACATCGCACTGTTCTTCTCCGCGGTGAAGCTCACCAGCATCGTGAACGCCACGATCATCGGCTCGATGCAGCCGATCGTGGTCGGTGTGATCGCCGCACGGTTCTTCGGCGAAACGATCAGGGCCCGCGATGCGCTCTGGTCGCTGGTAGCCCTCGGCGGCGCCGTGCTCGTGGTCGGCGCATCCGCAGGCGAAGACATCACCGACATCCGAGGCGACCTCCTCGCCGCTGCAGCGATGCTGTCGTGGAGCGCCTACTTCATCACGTCGAAGAACTCGAAGAAGACCATGACGCCCACCGAGTTCACCGCCGGTACCTCGCTGTGGGCCATGGCGATCTGTGCGCCGCTCGGATTCATGTTCAGCCAGGACATGTCGTGGCCGTCGGCCACCAACTGGGGCTGGCTGATCGCCATGGCGGTGGCCTCCGGCCTCGTCGGGCACGCAATGATGAACTGGTCGCTCGTGCGGATCCCGCTCTGGGTCGGCTCAACGTTCACGCTGCTGATCCCCGTGTTCTCGGCGCTGCTCGCCTGGGTCGTACTCGACGAACGGGTGAACGCACTCCAGGCCCTCGGGATGGCCGTCGTGATCGGTGCACTCGCCGTGGTGGTGCGCAGCCAGGCGGCCCCCTCCAGCATCGCCGCCCCGATACCCGAGCCCAGCTCCCCCAACACCCTGATCTGACCGACCGGACCCGACCAGTGCGACAGCGCAGGTCTGACCCGTGCCGTGGCGCGACCGCTACGGTGCCAGCGTGTTCGAACTGAACGGCGTCGAGATGGTGGGGTACCTGGCCTCGGCGCTGGTGGTGCTCTCGCTCACGATGACCTCGGTGGTGCGGCTTCGGATGGTGTCGCTGTGCGGGTCGATCACGTTCTTCGTCTACGGCACGATGATCGAATCGGTGCCGATCATGATCACCAACGGCTCGATCGCCGTGATCAACGTGTGGTTCCTCCGCAAGGAGTTCGCCTCCGGTGGCCGGCACGGGCGCGATCTCGGAGTGTCACGGATTCGCCCGGACTCGCCGTTCCTCTCCGACTTCGTCGCGTTCCACCTCACCGACATCCACCGGTTCCAACCCAATTTCCGCCTGCCAACCGGGGACGACGTCGTGACATTGCTGCTCAACCGTGACGGTCTCCCCGCCGGCCTGCTGATCGGGCGCCGGAGTGGGTCGACGCTCACCATCGACCTCGACTACGTGCTCGGCCCGTACCGAGACTCGCGGCTCGGCCGCTGGCTCTACGGCCCCGGCTCCGAGGTGTTCCGCTCCGACGGCATCACCGAACTCCGCAGTGCTGGCACCACCGACTTCCACTGCAAATACCTCGAACGCGTCGGCTTCCGAGCGTCGCCCACCGACCCCGACCTCTACGAACTCACCCTCTGAGCGCCCGGCTCGACACCGTTTGTGTGCAATTCCCGGTGGGACGACCCACCGAGGCTGCAACGCAAACGTGAATGAGCCCGGCTCCCGGCGTTTGTGTGCAGTTCCCGGTGGGACGACCCACCGAGACTGCAACGCAAACGTGATGGGGGGCGGCGCTCAGGCGATGACGGGGACGCTGGCCATGGCGTCGGCGATCACCGAGTCGGGCAGGTCGTAGTCGACCATGCTGCCCGACAGATACTGCTCGTAGCTCGCCATGTCGAGATGTCCGTGGCCGCACAGCGCAGTGAGGATCACCTTCTCCTCGCCGGACTCCTTGCACGCCAGCGCCTCACGGATCGCAGCGGCAATGGCGTGCGTGGGCTCGGGTGCGGGCACGATGCCTTCGGTGCGGGCGAACTGCAACGCCCCGGCGAAGCATTCACGCTGCGGGATAGCAATCGCCTCGACGAGGCCCTCGTTGTAGAGGTGCGACACCAGCGGGCTCATGCCGTGGTACCGCAGGCCGCCCGCGTGGATCGGCTCGGGGATGAACGTGTGACCGAGCGTGTGCATCTTCATCAACGGAGTCATGCCGGCGGTGTCGCCGAAATCGTAGCGGTACTCGCCCTTGGTGAGCGTCGGGCACGCAGCCGGCTCGACGCACCTGATCGTGGGGTTCATACGACCGGCGAGCTTCTCGCGCAGGAACGGGAACGACAGTCCACCGAAGTTCGAGCCACCGCCGGTGCAACCGACGAGCACGTCGGGCACTTCGTCGACCTTCGCCAACTGCAGCAACGCCTCCTCGCCGATGATCGTCTGGTGGAGCAGCACGTGATTGAGCACCGACCCCAGCGCATAGCGGGCGTTGGGATCAGCGACGCACATGGCAACGGCCTCGGAGATGGCGATCCCCAACGAGCCGGGATGGTCGGGGTCCTCTGCGAGCAACGAACGTCCGAACTCGGTGAGCTCCGACGGGCTCGAGTGCACCGTTGCACCCCACAGTTCCATCATCGTCTTGCGGTGCGGCTTCATCTTGTACGAGGCAGCCACCTGCCAGACCTCGCACTCCATGCCGTACTGTGCGGTCGCGAACGCGAGCGCCGTGCCCCACTGGCCGGCTCCGGTCTCGGTGGTGAGCTTCGTGATCCCTTCCTGGTGGTTGTAGTACGCCTGCGGCACCGCCGTGTTCGGCTTGTGCGACCCAGCGGGGCTCACACCTTCGTACTTGTAGTAGATGCGTGCCGGGGTGTCGAGCAACGCCTCCAAGCGGTGCGCTCGGAACAACGGGCTCGGACGCCACAGCTTGTACACGTCGAGCACGCCACCGGGAATGTCGATGTATCGCTCGGTGCTGACCTCCTGCTCGATCAACGCCATGGGGAACAACGGCGCGAAGTCGTCGGGGCCGGCGGGCTGATGTGTGCCGGGATGGAGCGCCGGCGGCGGCGGCGTGGGGAGGTCGGCGACGAGGTTGTACCACTGGGTGGGCATCTCGTCTTCGGTGAGGTGGATCTGGTGTGGAACTGAAGGAGCCATCACCGGGGAACCGTAGTCAGGTACCGTTCGGTGACGCCCAACCGAACGAGGAAGAACCGTTGTTCAACAACAAGAAAAAGAAGAACGCTGCCGCCGAAGCCGAGCAGGCCCTCCGGGCACAGGCCGCGGCGCTCCAAGCGCAGTTCGACACCGTAGGCAGCGAGCGTGCAGCGCTCGACGCTCGGATCGCCGCCATCGGTCAGGCAAACGACCAGCTCGACAAGCGACTCGCCGCGCTCGACCAGGGCGTGAGTGCGATGGGAGAACAGGTCGTCACCCTCTCGTCGTCGAACAACGACACCGGCCGACGCGTACGAGCATTCGACGAACAACTCGCCTCGTCGAACACCGAGATCGACCAACGCGTCCAAGCACTCGACGAGCGCATCGCTAGTGCCGACACCCGAGTCGACGCGATCGACCATCGTCTCGCTGACGTCGAGTCACTCGGCTCCGAACTCGACGACATCAACGAACGTCTCCGCGTGTTCACCACCCCGGCGACGACAACGCCGATTCCTCCCCCGCCGGTTCCCGTGGCAGCACTGGCACCTCCGCCGGCACCGACGACGACCGTCCCACCGCCACTGCTGCTCGCCGGGGCGGAGACCCAGGACGAACTCAACGAGCGCATCGTCGAGTTGCGCACACAGCTCGGCGATCTCGCCCGGCAGACGTCGTCGATCGACGCTCGCGTCACCAGCGTGTCGATGGAATTGGCCAACCAGCTCACCGAGCTGAGCAGCGACATCGACGAACTCAACCGGCGCAGCAACGAACCCGCCGGCACCGGCTCGACCACCGGCTCGACCACCGGCTCGACCACCGGCTCGACCACCGGGGTCGACACCGCCGAACTCGAAGCGCGGATCTCCCAGCGACTCAACGCGGCGATGGACGATGTGCTCGGCTCCACCGAGCGACTCGCCGCCGAGCAGGCCCGCTACGAAATCCAGTTCCGCGCCGACCTCGCCGAGTTGGCCGAACGGCTTCGCCGTCCCGGAACGAGCTGAAAACGTCGCCTGGAGTCAGACCCCTGGCGGCACTCCTACGGCTGTTCGAGGAGGGCGAAGGCGTCGGCGATCAGCTGACGGGCTTCGGCGATCTTCTGCTGATACAAACCGAGATCGCTGTCGGCCAGCGCGGCGTCGGCTTCGATGAAGGCCTGGTCGGCTGCCTCGAGTAGCGCCACCGGGTCGTTGCCCGACGTACCGGGATCGGGCTCGGTCACCGGATCCGTGGGCACGGTGCCGCCACCGCCGGCATCGGGCTCCGTCGGCTGGTCGATCGTTTCGTCGATGTTGCCCTCGAAGCCCGGGAAGAGCACGGTGAGCGCCTCGCTCACGGTGTCCTCCAGCACAGCACGGTCGTTGTACGACACGATCACGCCGCGATACTCGGTCACCGAGGTCACCTCGGCGGAGTTCTGCGGCACCGACACGTAGTACGGGCGCACCCACACCAGGCCCTGAGCGACCGGAATGAGCTGCAGGTCACCGAAGCGCACCTCGGTGCCTCCGTCGCCGACGTTGTCGAGCGAGATGCGTCGCGAGATCTCCTCGGTCGACTCGGCGTTGCTGGCAACGCGCAGTGGACCGTCGGGCAGCCGGTTGCCGGTCTCCTCGACGATGTAGCTGGTGAGCTGTCCGTAGGTCTCCGGTGCGCTCGACGCGGTCATGTAGGCCTGCAACTCGGTTCGTGCGTCGTTGGTCGAGAACGGCACGAACGGTCGCAGGATCACGAAATCCTCATTGGGGGGCTCGCCGGCCGCAGAGGTGTTGAGCATCGTGTAATACGGAATGAACCGATTGGTGTTCGACTCGTCGGCGAACGTGCTCTGCGCTGCGGTTTGCGTGGCACCGGCTGCGGCCCCACCATCGGCGGATGCGCCAGCCTGCGACGGCTGGACGGTGGGCGCCTGAGCGACCGACCAGGCGCCGACCCGCTGGAAGAACTGCTCTGGAACGATGCGGTACTTGGAGTACACGTCGGTCTGGATGCGGAACAGATCTTCGGGATAACGCAGGTTGTCCTGCAGGTCCTCAGGCATCTCCGACAGCGGTGTGAACAGTTCGGGGAAGGCTCCCCGCCACGCACGCAGGATCGGGTCCTGCTCGTCGACGACGTAGAAGGTGACGTCGCCGCTGTAGGCGTCGACGACCGCCTTGACGCTGTTGCGTACGTAGTTGTCGTCATCGCTGAGCCCCGACTGAGGCGAGCGCTGCACGTCGCCGATGCGTTGGCCGTACGGATAGCGCGACGTCGTCGTGTAGGCATCGGTCACCCACATGGTGCGGCCGTCGACAGCGACTGGATAGGGGTCGGCGTCGTACGACAGGAACGGTGCCAGCTTGTTCAGCCGGTCGTTGATGCCCCGCACCCACAGCATCTGCGAGTCGTCACGGATGCCGCCGAAACCGATCACGTTGTAGTCGAGGAACGCGAGCGCAAACGCAGCTCGTCGGGTGAACGAACTCATCTCGACGCCGAGGTCGCCTTCGTACTCGTGGGGCTCGGAACATTCGCGTTCGGCGGAGGTGGTGTTGGCGATTGCGTACCCCGTGAGGATGGGGCTGAAGTACAACTCGGGCCGTTCGAGTTCCACCGTGCGGTAGTCCGGCCGCTGACTCTCGAGCACCCGCCCGGTCGGGGCGATCACCAAACCGCAGCCGCGGGTGTTGATGAGGTGCAGACCCTGCCAGCTCGTGTTGGTGACGCCGCTGAGCTGGAGTTCGCGAGCAGCGATCAGCACCTCTTCGGGTTGCTCGCCGAGCGAGTCGTCGAGCACGTACCGGTCGACGTCGAGGTCGGCAATGGTGAGGCCAGCGACCTCGCCACGGTCGACCTTGAACCGGTCGACCATCTGCGTGGGGTTCAAGAGCCGCACGTTGTCGAGCGGCGCCAGGTCGGCTTCGACCTCGGCGGCGTTCAACGACCCGAAGCTGATCGTTCGGGCGTCGACGTCGGTGAGACCGAGCGCCTGACGGGTGGCATCGACGTTGCGGGCGATGAACGGCTGCTCGCGCTCCTGCTGGTTCGGGTTGACCACGAGGGCCTGCACGACAGCGGGGTAGATCACACCGCCGACCAGCGCCACGACGAGCCACAACGCCGAGGCGATGAGTGGCATGCGGAACGAACCGGTGCGCACCACCGACAGATAGAGCCCTGCCGTGAGCAGTGCGATGAGGATGAGCAGCATGATCGCGGGGAGCTGCGCGTTCACGACCGAATAGGTGGCGCCCTGCACGATGCCGGTCTGGTTGTTGGTCACGGCGTAGCGGTCGAGCCAGTAGTCGCCTGCCTTGACCACGGCGAGCACGGCGAGCAGCACGGCGAGATGGGCCTTGGTGGCCTGACGGATCACCGGCACGGGCGACACGAAGACCACACCACCGTTGAGGATGTGCGCCGCAGCCGTGAGCAACAGCACCACGATCAACGCCGCGTACAGCCAGTTGAGCATGAACGACAAGAACGGCAGCTGGAACACGTAGAAACCGATGTCGGCGTTGAACTGGGCGTCGGCGATGCCGAACTCACGGGCGTTGCGGAACAGCAACCAGTCCTGCCAGAGCGCTACCGCTGGCAGCGCCAGCAGCAGCGCGAACAACAACGCCACGCCGTAGCGGACGATCCGCAACCGTTGCCCGAACAGCTCGTGGAACCGCTCGACGTAGGGGTGCACATTGGCCGGGAAGGTCGTCGGCGCTGCCCGATCGGCGATGAACAGGTTGAGCCCTGCGATCACCGCGAACACCACGAAGAACACCGCGAACAGGGTGACCTTGGCCGTCAGCACACCCCAGAACACGTCGTTGCGACCGAGGGCATCGTGCCAAAGATAGTCGACGTAGAACCGGGCTATCGCCCGACCGAAGATGAGGACGAACAGGAAGAACCCGCCGATCCCGATCAGCACCCCGCGACCACTGAGCCGCCGACGGGTGCGGTCGACCGACAGGTCAGATGTGCGCCGCATTGGCGCTGAGACTAACGCTCAGCGGGCAGCAAGAGACATCGGCAGCCAAGGTGGGCCGGCGGGAACAGGTGCCCGGTGGGGAAGGCGACCCCTGCGGCGACGGCGCCGCCGAGGGTGTTGTCGTTGCAGTCGGCGCACGCAGCATGCGACGGATCCGACACCCAGTCGACCGCAGTGCCCGACTTGATCACCGAGAACAACCCACTGCCGTGAGCGGCACGGATGACGTCGTCGAGCTGTTCGTCGATGTGCTGGGTCTTGCACTCGCGATAGACCGCTCGAACCCGTTTGGCGATGCCGGCGTTGTCGCCGTCACCGTCGGCCACACAGCGATCGAGACGCTCTCGTAACGGCACGATCAGCCATTCGTCGAGCACGGCATCGCCGGCCTGGACCGCCTTGTTCCCGTCGGGCTTGGTGATGCGCGCCACGCGACCGGGCGACACCAACGATGCTCCCGCGTTCGCTGCGGCGAGCAGATCGTCGACGATCGCCACCCGAAAGCGGGCGAGGTGGTCGGCTGGCAGCGGAAGCAGATCAGCGAGTTCGCGCACTGGTTCGCTGCGGCGCAACGCGTCGAGCACCTCGTTCTGCTCGTCGGCGAGAACCCGCTTGAGCTTCTTCGCGCTCGCCACGATCAGCGGGGTGAGATCGGCATCGCGCTGGTCGAACGGCGTCTCCTCGTCTGCTGCATCGAGTTCGTCCGCCGTGTCGCCGGGAACCGGCTCGGGTTCGTCACCGGTGTCATCCACGACGACGATCGACGAATCGGCGCGCAGCCGTGCGAACAGATCGACCACGACATCGTCGCGCGCCTCGACCGCTTCATCCTCGACCGCTTCATCCTCGACCACTTCATCCTCGACCGCTTCATCCTCGACCGCTTCATCCTCGACCGCTTCATCCTCGACCGCTGTCTCTGGCTCTGTCTGATCGACCGACTCGACGACAACATCGGTGGTGGCAGGCTCGACCGTTGCATCGGTCGAATCGGCCTCCATGGCTTCCTCGATGGTTTCGTCGATCTCGACGTGGACGACGTCGATGGTTTCGTCGATCTCGACGTGGACGACGTCAATGGTGTCGTCGATCGTGTCGATGTCGTCGGCAACTGCCTGCACGGTCTCCACCGGCTCGTCGATGTCGGAGCGCATCACCGGCGTCTCGGCCGGCCGTGGGCTGTTCGGCACCATCACCGGCACCGGACCGGTCGTGGGCGACAAGTTGACGTACTCGTCGGGTTCGCCGATCGGCTGCAACTCGGCAACGACGTCGACGGCCACCAGCCGAGCCCGCTCGAACGACTGCATCAACCGGTCACGCCCGTGCAGCAACTGCTCGATCTGTTCGCGAGCGAGCTCGCGTCGGCGGGCGAGTTCGCTGAGCACCCGCTCGCGGTAGGCGCGCGCCTCGTTGACCATCTCGCGACCCTGCTGCTTGGCCATCGACAGCTCGGCCTCGGCATCGGCGCCAGCATCTGAACGACGCCTCGACGCCTCGACCTCGGCCTCCTCGCGCAGTCGGGCGGCCTCGTCGCTCGCCTCGGTCAACATCTGTGCGGCGCTCTGCTCGGCCTTCTGGCGGATTTCCGCTGCACTCTCGCGGGCGGTGGTGAGCACCCTGGCCGTCTCCTCGCCGAGCAGACGGGTGAGCGTCACCTCGTCCAACTCCACCGAGGCCATGTCGGGGTTGGCTTGGGAGGTCCGCAGCTCGCGTTCGAGAAATCGTTCGCGTTCCTGCAGGCGACCGAGTTCCGCTGCGACCATTCGAAGGAAGTCTCGAACTTCTCCCTGGTCGAATCCGCGCCGGCCGGTGGCGAATCCGGCGTCGGCGACCGACGCTGGCGACGACGGATCGGGGCGAGCAAAAGACATGGCCATGGCGCAACGCTACGCATTCGGAGCAGCCAGATGGTGGCACTCAGTCAGTTGGGGTGTCCGACGATCGCCGGCACGTTGCTCTGAGCGGTCACGACATCATGACCAGTGGGTCGCCGCCGAGCTGCACGAGCGCAGCGAGCGCCTCGTCGAGGGTGGCCACCGGGATGATCTCGACCTCGCCGCGGCCGGCGTCGTTCAGCCGCTGCAGTCGCACGGGATCGTCGAGTTCGGCCTGCGATGCCGGTACCAGGAACACCTTGATCCCGTTCTGGTGCACGGTCGACACCTTCTGCGTCAGCCCACCGATCGCGCCCACCGAACCGTCGAGCGAGATCGTGCCGGTGACCGCCACCTCCTGGGGCCCGGTGAGGTCGCCCGGTGACAGCTCGTCGATCATCGCCAGCGTGAACGCCAGACCGGCCGACGGGCCACCGATGTCGTCGGTACGGATGTCGACCTCGAACGGCAACGTGATCGTCGCGGTGTCGAACGGGATGAACCCGATGATGGTGCGGTCGGGATCGTCGGGCGACGCCGACAGCTCGACGGTCACATCGCTCTCGCCGTCACCCGGGCGTTCGATTCGCAGATCGACGGTGTCCCCGGGTTCCTTGTCGGCCAGGACGGCGCTGAGGTCGTCGACCGAGTCGAGCGCCACGCCGTCGGCTTCGAGGATCCGGTCGGCGGGGTCGATCTGCTCGTCGGACGGGAACCACTCGGCGCACTCGCCCGCCTCACCCGGCGCCTTGCAGAGCACGTCTTGCACGATCACCTCGCCGGGGGTGATGTCGACATCGAAACCGAGCGTGGTGAGCGCCACGTACTGCGCTTCCTGCTCGGCGGTGCGCATCATCTGCAGGTTGAACTCGCGACGTTGACTCGGCGTGCGCACACCGAACTTGTCCTCTTCGGTCATGAAGTCGATCGCCGGATCGTCGCGACCAGCGAACCACGAGAGCACCGACTGCTCCGGCGAGGTGACGGTCACGAAGTGGAAGGCGTTCGAGGTGTCGAACCGCTCGACGCCGGCGGGAAGATCGCCGAACACGATGCGGTCGTTCACCGTGTCGGCCGATGCTGGCGTCAATGCGTACGGCGTGGGCTGCATCTCGCCGGTGCGCTGGTTCTCTTTGTCGGACACCAGCGTGGCCGGCAGCAGCGAGGCCACACCGATCACAGCCAGCAACACCACACCGGTCACGGCGATCGCCCAGGCCCACCACCGGTTGCAGGGCGCCGCGAGGGCGTCGTCTGTAGGCGGAGTCTCGGTCGGTACCATGTCGGTTGTCGTGTCGGTCACGGATCTCACCACTCAGGCTGCCTGGATGGCCGGACTCGCGATGGTCGCGCTCGTCCTGGCGGGCTGGCGTAAGAATGCCAGGGCTACGGCCCGAACACCACGCGGCGAGCCGATTCTCCGGCGCCGATGGGAACCCGTGCCGATCGCCGAGACCACCACGTCGCTCTACAAGCGGCCAGGGCCGCTGTGTCGGCTGTGGGCCGCGGTCGCCAGTTCGGCCATCGCGGTCCTGATCGGTTCGGTGCTGGCCGTGGTCATCGCGTTCGGCACCGCCTTCATCATCAGCACCCTGACCGACTTGCTGAAGCAGTGAGCGCGCCCGGTCCACGTGCTGTGGCCGTCGCTGGTCACACCGGCGACACGGCGACGGCGCTAGCCGGTTGGACGTCACCCGACCCGGCCGTGCGGGCAGTGGCCCTCGGTGCGTTGGAACGCCTGGGCGAACTCGACGACGCCACACTCGGCGACGCGTTGCTCGATCCCGATGTGTCGGTGCGGCGACGGGCCGCGGAAGTCGCTGCCACGCACCGATCGGTCGACCTGCTCGCCAGTCTCCATGACCCCGACGACCGGGTGATCGAAGTGGCCGCTTGGGCCTGCGGCGAGCACGAATCGCGACGCGACGCGATCGTCGAGCGACTCGTGGAGCTGGCCGGAGCGGCCACGGATCCGCTGGTGCGCGAGTCGGCAGTTGCTGCGCTCGGGGCAATCGGCGACGAGCGCGGGCTCGCTTCGATCATCAACGCGTGCGACGACAAACCCGCCGTGCGCCGACGTGCCGTCCTGGCGCTCGCCCCGTTCGACGGCGACGAGGTCGACGCCGCGATCGAACGGGCCCTGGTCGACCGCGACTGGCAGGTCCGTCAAGCCGCCGAAGACCTCCGACGCGCCCAGTCCTGAGCTCACCCGAGCCCGCCACCACCACCACCACCAGGTTCGTGCTGCGTTCTGGGTGGACCGGCCCCACCCAGAATGTCACGCAAACGTGAATGAATGGCCCGGCTGAGGCTGAGGCTGGAGGGCTGGTTCAGAGCGTGTAGCGGTAGACGTTCGTCTGCTTTTTTCTCTTAGAATTGAAAGCCCTCAGAGTGTTGGGTTCTGCGGC
>Ga0105055_10009265_pt1 | contig 12618 bp, 8 predicted proteins | sample BON03_FD_78090 | JGI IMG/M metagenome (GOLD analysis project Ga0105055, IMG submission 78090) | Freshwater microbial communities from Lake Bonney liftoff mats and glacier meltwater in Antarctica - BON-03 | ecosystem: Environmental > Aquatic > Freshwater > Ice > Glacier meltwater | place: Lake...
CTAATACCCCTCCACCCCCTATGCCCTCTTCACAACATACCCCAGAACAGTTCGAAGCTTGCGCAGCTTCACAATGGCCCCTTGCGTAGTTGTAGAAAGATTGGAGGGAAAACAGCGGTGCAGTAGAGCTGAAGTAAGCGAGCACGCAGGAATCCAAGCCCGAAAATGATCAAGTTGACTGTTCACGAAGAAATGAGAGGTCAATGGAAAAAGCGACCAACCCCTGAACAGCCCACACACAATCACGACAGCGGGCGAACAGACAACATCCCGCTCATCTGCACTGGTGCGGGGCTGATCCACCCAGTTCATAGCCAACCCATGTTGCTGGCCACAGAGGCCATGCCCCAAACGAGGTTACATTTCTGCCATTTTCCCGCCGTTTTTCTGTTCGTGTTCTCAACGCTTAAGAGTAGATGTGACGTTCATTCAATCTGACGTGTATTCAATGAGACGTGCACTCAATGCGACGTGTATCCAATGTGACGTGCATTCAATGTAACGTGCATTTGAATGTGACAATGACATGCATTTGATGTGTCGTGCTTTCAATGTGACGTGCATCCAATGTGACGTGCATTCAATATTTCGTGCATCCAATGTGACGTGCATTCAATGTGACGTGCATCTCAATGTGACATGCATTCAATGTGTCGTGCATTCAATGTGCGCATGCGCGTTCAAGACCTCAAAAGCCTGCTCCGTTCTCACCTTGAAAGCGGTGGAGTTCCGATAAGTGCTCAATGTTGAGCGCCAAGTTCAGTTTCTGCCCGGCGCCCACCCTCGTAGATGCTGACAGTCAAGAGCAGCCTGCGGCTCACCACGTGAGGCAGTTGAGTGCGCATGCGTGTTCAAGACTTCAAAAGCCTGCTCCGTTCTCGCCGCGAAAGCGGTGGAGCTCGGATAAGTGCTCGATGCGCCAAACCAAGCGCAAACGGACCACTCTCGCCGATGTCAGGAAGCGCCTGTTGTAGATAGGTCGCTGTTTAGCCTCCAACACTAGAAATGGAACTTGGGGCAGGTACAGCAAGTACGAGACGATAAGCTCCCTTCCGCTGGTACCTCGCTGACGGCATGGGAGCGCTTGCTGCTAACGTATTGCTCCCTGACCTCCAGCACCAGTAATGGAGGTCGAGGACAGGTAAAGCAAGCACGAAGACGATAAGCTTCCTTCCGACCAAGCCGAGAAGCGCATGGGAACATTTTCTCCTCTGTTCTCGTTTCCGTTCCTTTGTTCGAGTTCGTGATCGTGATCGTGCTCGTGATTGCGTCTTGCTTGTCTTGGCGATTAATTAATTTACGTCGTTGATTCGTTAATCATTGATTTATTTACAAGACGAAACCGTGACAGGTTCATTGATTTATTCATTTGATTGGTTCATTTCATTGATTTATTTATTTCATTGCCAAACCAAGCGCAAACGGGTCGTCCTCGCAGACGACAGGAAGCACCCGCTTCCAACGTATATAAGTTTTCTTCTGACAATACCAAGCAGCGCATGAGGACAATGTTTCATCCAAAGCGCCTGCTGCCAACGTACCGCTGTCTGGTCTCCAGCACCGGCAATAGAGCTCGTGGACAGAGACGGCTCGACAGTGTGTCGACTATGACACGACACGGCTCGACACGAGGCGGTTTGACACAAAGCAGTTCGACACGAGACGGCTTGGTTTCCGACCGGCGCCCACCCTCGTAGATACTGACAGTCAAGAACAGCCTGCGGCTCACCACGTGAAGCGGTTCAGTGCGCATGTGTGTTTCAGACCTCAAAAGCCTGCTCCGTTCTCACCGCGAAAGCGGTTGAGCTCAGATATGTGCTCGATGAAGAGCGCCAAGGTTGGTTTCTGCCCGGCGCCCACCCTCGTAGACGCTGACAGTCAAGAGCAGCCTGCGGCTCACCGCGAAAGCGGGTGAGTGCGCATGCGTGTTCAAGACTTCAAAAGCCTGCCGCTCCGTTCTCGCCGCGAAAGCGGTGGAGCTCGGATAAGTGCTCGATGCGCCAAACCAAGCGCAAACGGGCCACCCTCGCCGATGTCAGGAAGCGCCTGTTGTAAACATATCGCTGTTTAGCCTCCAGCACCAGCAATGGAACTCGGGGACAGGTAAAGCGAGTACGAGACGATAAGCTCCCTTCCGCTGGTACCTCGCCGACGGCATGGGATCGCTTGCTGCCAACGTATCGCTGCCTGCCCTCCAGCACCAGTAATGGAGGTCGAGGACAGGTAAAGCAAGCACGAAGACGATAAGCTTCCTTTCGACAAAGCCAAGAAGCACATGAGGACATATTCCTTGTTCTCGTTATTTCGCTCCCTTGTTCGAGTTCGTGATCGTGGTGTGTGTGTGTGCGTGCTCGTCATGGCTTCTTGCTCGTGTTTGCGATTAATTTATTTGTTTGATTGATGTGTTAATCGTTGATTTGTTAATCATTGATTTATTTACAAACGAAACCGTGACAAGTTCATTGATTTGTTTATTTTATTGATTTATTCCATTGACTTATTTATTTCATTGATGTGTCTTGTTGATTGGTTTAATGTGTTGATTAATTAATCTCATTGATACGAGACGGTTGGACACGAGACGTCTGGACACGAGATGGCTCGGTTTCCGACCGGCGCCTACCCTTGTAGACGCTGACAGTCAAGAGCTGCCTGCAGCCTCACCGCGCAAGCGGTCGAGTGCGCTTGCGCGCTCCAGACCCCAAAAGCCTGCTCTGTTTTCGCTGCGAAAGCTGTGGAACTCGGATAAATGCTTGATGTCGAGGGCCAAACCAAGCGTGTGCGGGTCGCCCTCGCCGGCGACAGGAAGTGCCTGTTGTCAACGCATCGCTGTCTGGCCTCGAGCACCAGCAATGGAAGTCGAGGACAGGTAAAGCGAGTACGACATCATAAGGTCCTTTCCACAGGTACCTCATTGACGGGATGGAGCACCTGTTGCCAACCTATCGCTTCCCGGCCTCGAGCACCAGTAATGGAGCTCGGGGACAGGTAAAGCGAGTACGAGACGATAACCTCCTTCCACCAGTGCTGAGCAGCACATGAGGACATCGACTCCTCCTTTCTCGTTTCTCCGGCGTTCCCGTGTTCGTGTTCGTGTTCGTGGTTGTGCTCGATATTGTCTGCTCGTGTTGCGATTAATTTGTTTATTTCATTGATTTAATTATTTAATTGATTTATTTACAAGGCACAACGTTGACAAGATCATTGATTTATTTATTTCATTGATTTATGTCATTGACTTATTTATTTCATTGATTTATTCATTGATTTGTTTAAATCTATTGATTAATTTGTTTCTTTAATCTATTAATCTATTCATTTCATTGATTTGTTTAGTCTATTGATTGATTTATTTCATTGATTAAAGTTTGTTCATTGATTTATGTATTCCCGCAAGAAAATACATAGGTGTAGTGCTCGCTGCCTCATACACCTCGCAGAGACAGTTCGGTACGAGACGAATCGACACGAAACGGTTCGGCACGAGACTGCTAGACACGAGACGGCTCGACACGAGACAGCTCGGTTTCCGATCCGGCGCCCACCCTCGTAGACACCGACAGTCAAGAGCTGCCTGCTGCCTCACCACGCAAGCGTCTTCGTATACATGCGTACTCACAACCTAAAAAAGTCTCCTCCGTTCTCGCCGCAAGAGCACGCTTAGTGTCTGTTCAATCTCGAATGAATCGATTTCTTCACTCAGCTTCAGTTGCGGTCACGATCTGCGAAACGCGCTTTGAGGTGTCGGGACAGTATACGCTGGGTGATATGAAATGATTTTTCCGTACGAATATAATGTAAGTTCCTAAAATTAATCTGTAGAGGAAAACGAGCTGGACGTCTGTGTAGTTCTTGGCACCTTGCGCAAAGAATGCCGCTGCGCAGTGCTCGGATCGGCTCAAGATTGCGACGGCAAACCCCCTAGATAAAATGGATTCGCCCACTGCGCTGCGGCATTCTTTGCGCAAGGTGCCAAGAACTACGCAGTTCTAGATCTGAATCTCCTCTGCAATCTGAGATTAGGAATTTATATGATATTCGCACGGAAGATTAAAATGTATGAGCATGGCGTGCGCCGTCCGCACCGTCGCAGTGCTCTCTTGCGGATCGTCAGAGCATGCCGAGAGATTGCCAATTAAAACTGACACAACAATATGGCACGTCTGTTTGAAGTGCACCTTGACGTTCATATCTTCATGCACTGGAGCAAAAAAACTCACTTTTCTTCAATTCACACGGTCACGATCACGGTGTTCATTTCATTTGGATCATGTTCATCGTCCCCGGCATGGAACGGGTCGAAAGCAGGTTCGAAATTTGCACTTATCCCATGGAGGATTTTTGACGTTGCATGTTCGGTTCATCCGTGAAACATTCCACCACTTTATTACCACACTGATTACAGAAAATTCGACAAAATTTCACCACTCGTATGCGTTCTCAACTTCTCATGAGGGTTAGTGGTGTGGTGGTTTCACAAACAAACAAACAAACAAACAAACAAACAAACAAACAAACAAACAAAGCAGTCCCTTCTTCAACTTCAATGGGAGTTTCTTTACGCTGGGAATTCTGATTCGGGGAGGGAGGTGCACACGAGGGCGCTGCAAATAGCACTGGATGTGTGTGCGCAACCGTCTCTCCGAAACGCGTATCCTTGCAGAAGCATGTCTCACAGCTCGCACTGGTGCGCTCATGAAGTCCGCAGAGCGCCAGTTTCAGAAAGAATTCCTTTTTTAAATCGAGTACGTTTGTCCCTGATTCAGCTTCTTTGAGTCAATAAGCAGGCTGTCCAGGTGCGGAACCTCTAACCATCAAACTAGGTCAGCAATTGTCCGGGACAGTTTCTTGGATTCTAAGCGATTAATTTCAGTGGGGAAAACAAACGTACTCATGATAGGCCGGCCAAAGGTTAATTGATTAATCAATTAATCAATTAATTAAAAGAAGAAGATTCTGAGCTGTGATTTGTGGAAAAGAAATTACATACTATATCAACAAAAAGAGTACCCATCAGAACTTAGTCAAAAAATCCGGCCTGTGGCGCATTTTTTTCATTAAAAATCTGGCCTGTGGCGCATATTTTTGATAAAACAACTTCTTTTCAATCATTCTGGGATGTATTTGGTGTGGAGTTTCTTATTTTGTTTACCAGTTCATTGATAGTGAAAATGATTCAAGAGAAGCATTTAAGAATAGCGCTTCTGTTGACATCATTTGAGTTATTCGGCGTGACCGTGACAGTGGGGAGCAAAAAAATTGGATGAAGCAGAGTCTCCCTCAAAGATATGTACGTATGGGGTGTCAACTCAACAGTGACCAAGCACTCAGATTACTTAGTTTGAAAGGACGCGTCAGATCGCGCGACTCCACGCTGTGACGATTCCGTTGACAAGATGCGAGCAAATTATTTGGTACTCAAATATCTCTATTCATCCGAGACGATGTAAAACTAGCTTAGTTGGTCAAAGCACGGGACTGCTGGTCCCGAGATCGCCGGTTCGATTCCGGCAAAAACTCCAAACATCGAGAACTCGAATCTACATTTGAGCACATGAACTTCCAGCAAAGCTACTAGACTATTTCTTGTGAAGTGATAAAAGCATCATCAATAATTTCGAGGGAGTTGAGCGACCCCAAAAATCGCCAAAAACCACGGAAATCTTCTTTCTGACGCGCTACTAGTGTCACGTTTCCAAAATTTCGCTGCTAACGCCGCAAAAAAAACCGCGCTCCGCGCAGGGTTTTAAAACCGCACTTCGTGCGGTTTTGAATAAACATGAATTCAGATTAATTCAGGGCCAATGATCCTGAGAAGTTGTTTTCTTCACTGATTAATTGGGTCCTCACCACCTGCTTAGTCCAGTGTCAAGTTAGGTATTCGCCACCCAAGAAAGAAAGAATCAAAGAAAGAAATCAAAGAAAGAAATCAGGTGATAAGTTCTCGGGAGGGTTGGCAGTGTGGCAGTTTTGCACACAAACAAACAAACATATAAGCGATTTCAAGTATTTCCTGCGCGTTGAGTCCTGGCATCCAAGCAAAAACGAAAGTCCTGGCATCCAAGCAAAAACGAAAACAACCAAACAAGGAAAAATCACCAGGTAAAGGAATTGTTGGCCATCATCTAGATGGAAACCATGACTGTCGCGAATACTCTTCGGATACAGCCAGGTCGCCTGATCCAAGCTGTGACTGATTCAAGCTGTATGTTCCATTCAAAAATCGAACATAATTTCGCATTTGGCTTCTGAAGTCAAAAGAGAGGCGGTATCTTGTTGGCAACTTTTCCAAGAAATTAGTCCACCGGGCCGTTCATCATCAAGATGTGGCCTGTGCGTGACCGATGTGGTGTCTGTGTCACCAGCCCCATTTGCATCAACCCACCACCACAATTCAATTTCATTTACACGGCGGCTTCCGCACGTGTAAATGCAAGGGGTAGGCATTTTGATTTTTTACTAATACCGAGGGGGTGGTGGGTGGGTGTCAATCTGGCGGCCAAGAGAACTTTTCCTGAGGAAATAGGGACACGTTTCACTGGTACAAAACATCATTTATTTGAATTTTGGCGCCACATGTTTGAATTTTGGACCCGCATATTTTAATTCTAGTGCCAGGCATTTAAATTTTAGAGCCAAGTATTTGAATTTTGGTGCCAAAATCTCGAAATCCTCTCTTTTGATAGGGGTGGGGGGGTTGGGTGGGTTCCCCGGGACCTGTGGGCACTTTTAATCCTCAGTGTGGACAGGAAAAGTTGTGCCTATCCCTTGTGTAAATGATAGATTTGTTCCAGGTATCCCGTAGATAACGTAGATCGATTGAAACCACTATGAGGAATGCCATCTGCAGCTTGAGCGTGGCACACCACCATGAGCACTTCCCTTCAACGTGAAACCTGACGGTGTGAAAAAGTTGGATTTGAAAAGAGTATGTGGAAAGTGAACATTGATGGCCACTTCTTCCTCCTTGGCGCGCACATCGACGATTTTTTTGTCGATCGGCACATGCTATATGATAGCATGTGCCGATCGCCAAGTTCTCGACGCTTTTCGCAAATGGCTGTCCAAAAATAAGTAGCAGCTCTTTTTCGGAAAGAGACCTGCCACTTCAGGCATCTTATGCATCTTCGCCACCCTGTAGCATTCAGCCTGTCGGGTTGTCGCGTTGTTCTAGCAAATTTACATTTACACATATATATTTATATTTATATGTAAATGTATGTGTATGTATATTTGTACATAAATATACATATATGTTCACACACAAAAAAAGAAACCAAAAAAAAAAGAAGGGGGGTCAGGAAAGAAAGAAAGAAGAAACAGAGAAAGGACAAAAAGAAAAGGGGGGGAAAGAAGGAGGGAAACGCAATTACTACATTATTTCTCCAAGAGTGATAATAAAAGCAATCATCATCATCACACAAAAAGGTATTTTGCTCCATCGTCTGCTGTTCAAGCGCCAGCGATCGAGGGAGGACCGCGCGCGCGCATTCACACACACACACACATGCTGCTGCGGCAGCAACACGAGTAGGTGACAATCGAGTAGGTGACAATACACCTGGACCAGCGGTGAGTAATGAACTTACTGCGCTGCATTTCAATCCAAGAAGGAAAAAGAAAACCTTCAAAAGCGAAATCAGGATTGCGTAAAGAAAAAGATGAGACTACAGGACAGGATCGGTGGGTGGAAGGAGGGAGAGGGAGCGTGGGGCAGTGGGCAGGTGAAGGGGAACGAAGGGGGAGGTGTGATGACGAAAGGGGGGAGGGGCGAAGAGGTACCACGTAGAGGGCAAGGTCGAGAACGTGACACGGCCCCGGCTGCACTGCAGCGCACTGCAACACACTGCAATATACACTGCAACACACATTGCGAAACACTGCAACACTCGCAAGGGCGTGATTGTGACACAGCTCTGACTATGGGGACGACAAAGGCGGGGCTGGATGCGGAGGAGGGGGGAGGGGGGGAGGAAGAGGGGGAGGCAAACAGATCCTTTTTTACATTTTTCTTGTTGCCGCATGTCGATTTCCGATTATTTGTCAAAATGGCATTTTCGAAAGTGTATTCAAATCAAATCTTGGATCCCTTTTTTCATTTTTTCGATATTCAAGTTTGGCCGCCACAAACTGATTTTCGAGTTTTTTCAATTCGGCACGTTTCAGTTTCAAGTGAATTTTCATTCCAGATTTGATACTGTTTTGCATGTTTACGTCACGGTTTTGGCGGTCGTCGCAAGTCCATTGCCGGTTTTTTTCAGTTGTAATTTTTTCAGTTTCATCCACGTATACCATTAGTGTTTTTCCATTTTTTCGATTCTCGGCGGTCGCCAGTCGATTTCTGTTCGTTTGGTCAATTTGTCCATATTCAGTTTCAGGCAATTTTTTTTATGCATTTGTTCGACTTTCTGCGGCCGCAAGTCGATTTCAGATTTTTTTATCCATTTGGCTATATCATATGTCGATTTTTAATATGTAACATGAACATACAATAATCTTTTTCTGGTTTTCCGACCTGCAGCGGCCGCAAGTCAATTTTCGATTTTATTTTTCGAATTGATGTGAGAGTAGAGTTTTTATTGAAAACTGATAGTGGGTATCCCAAGGACACGGGGGTTACTTTATTCAAGTTTTCAGTTTTGGTTCAATTTTGGTTCAATTTTTCTCTTTTTCGACTGTCGGCAGTTGCAAGTCGGTTTCTGTTTAATGGAAGTATTTGACAATGTATCATATACATTGTTTAATTTTTTTTCGATTTGCGGCCGCTCTTTGTTTTATGTGACGAATTGACATTTTTCTCAATTTGTGTTTTCTTTTTTCACCCGATTATTTTGTTTTTTTGCGACTTTGATCGTGGAAGATCTTGGATTGTGAAGCTTTCGTTTGTATGAAAGTTGAGTCATATATGAGAATTTAAATATGTGTGACCAGGATTTCAGAATTCTTGAATTTCAGAAGTTGAAGACTTCGTGGGCTCTTTTTGAATCATGGCGATATTCGGCGTACATCTTGCCATCGTGTTATCTGTGGGAGGGGATGGTAGCTGAGGAAAAAAAGAATAAACAAAAATATTTTTTCTTTCTTTTTGGTACCCAATCCAAGGCCCGGGCCGGATGGCCCGCGCACCTCAGGCTGGTACGGGCGACTCCGCGATCCGATTTCGCCGTTCTTGGTGATCAACTCTGATCAACTATGACAGGTATTTTCCCTTGGGTGCACAATTTTGCTTCCAATAATTATTTACAACCTAGATTCTGGGATTGCTGCCAAATATTCAAAATATCAGGCCTCTTCCTACTCGTTGCAGGTCTCTTTCCGTTTTCACTCTCAGAGATGCTCTGAGATACTTGCATCTCCGAGTATCTGCACCAAGATTCGTCGTCCCAGCAGGTGTTGTAGAACATCCAGCCAAGCATAATTTTCCCGTAAGCTGACAAACCAAGCCGAATCTTCGACGAGATACTGACCACAAGTCTACAAAGTTGGTTTGCTACCATCCCCTCATCTGTGGTGCCCTCCTTCAAATCTGTTCACTTCCAACAGGGTGTCCTCCTCGACGCGGTACGCTTGAAGTGTGCGGCACATTCAGGATTTCCCGCCTCGAGCACAACACATGTATGAAAAGAACTTCCACGAAGCTAAATCCTGGCCGCTCTGCTGCATAAGCCCAGCACCCCCGCCTTTCACCATCGCACTCCTTCATCGCAAGTGGTTAAAAAGAACTCACGAAGTCTTCAACTTCTGAAATTCAAGAAATCTGAAATCCTGGTCACACATATTCAAATTCTCATATATTACTCAACTTTCATACAAACGAATGCTTCACAATCCAAGAGCTTCCGTGATCAACTTGGCCGCAAGTCGATGACCGCTTTTATGTGTCAAAATGATATGTTTTCAGTTTAGAGAGTAGAGTTTTTATTGAAAACTGTTAGTGGGTTTTGTTCCCTTTATTTTTCAAGCCGCAATCTCCTTTCGGGGGAAGTCAACAAAAGAGTGTGGGAGCACTGTGCACATTCATTTGTGCTCCGTGTGTGCGCTCGGACACGGCGGCGTGTGTCTAGAGCACGTCTCGAGTGGCGCGCACAGGAAAATTGGGTATATACGGCACGCACACAAGTACAAATCGCCATGTGTGCTCGTCTCATCCGATCTGTATCAGCACCTTTGTGTGTGCACGTGAGTATTTTGACATATGCATAAAACCTGAAATAATCTAGAAAGGACGAACGACCTAGAATATTGGTGAACCAACCGTCGGGCGACCCTTGAAGTCCATTGAATTCTGAATGGACCTTCGCTTTGGGAGGTGTTCTAATCATATCTGTTGATTTTTTTTTTCTCGGAACATGCCGGAAAAATCCACTCAATTTCGCCAATTTACCCGTCAAAACGCCCTTTTCGACAAAACGCTTTGGCTAGTTTTGTCCCAATTTTTGGTAGACCCCCTTCCGGTGCTCGTCACTAGTATCACCATACAAATAAAGAATGAAATGAACCTCCCCAAATTCTGGATTAGAAGTGTGACAAGGATTTTGCCATCCGAAAATTATTTCATAAAAAAATGTTCCTGCCAAAAGGCCCTTTTACCCGTCAAACTGCTGTAAAGTTTTGCTAGTTTTGTCCCCTACGAGATTTCAAGAATTCTTGCGGCTAGATAATTTCCGTCCTTTGTGTCAGAGCGGAGTGCGAGGGCCTAAGCGACTTGATTGGGCGCCTGAGACACGCAGCGTGGTCTGGGCGTCCAATCTTACTCCCACCCCGGGGCCTGCAGGCCGAATCCGCCGGCTGCTGCGTTGTTTTTCCAGCTGTCAGGCGCATACAAAACGAATTTTACAAGCAAACACAGCGGTCGAAGAGGGGCTCAATACCAGGGAAACATAGGTTTAAACGTGGTGGCGTAAACTACAAGAGTAGAGACTAAGAGACGAGAAGATGGCGAGAATTCGGCATGAATTTGAAAGAGGATGTCTCTTCACTATTTTGTGTGGAACACAATAGTAACATAGAAAGGAGTCGTTTAGAGACGTGACGTGGAAGGGTCTTTTAGGGACGTGACATCCTATTCGTGACTGAAGTTATCTACGAACTTTCTGTCCACCCTTCCGATTCAAGACTCAAGAGCACAAGAGTGATTCAAGACTTGGTCCACTGTCGACACAACCAGGCCGTCGCGCCCAACGAATCGCATGCCTGTTTCGAGTGGTACTGGAATCCAGCCCTCAGGTAGAACCTGATATATCAACACACACACGTTTATATTTACACCGGTATGCATATGTCAGAGCCCATTTATACAGATACATACAAAGCTGATCCTGAAGAACCAAGAGCGTAGGTGCAAGTCCTAAAAAGTGCAGTGAAATAAATGGCAAGACGATGCGAAGAAGCGTCAATTTTACAGGGCGCGCATGCATGGTGTGGCACTCAAGGATGACTAGCGGCATTATTGACTGGCACCATGATTCACTCGAGTGAAGCATGCCATCATTCACCCGCGCCATCATTGTGCACCCACCACTCCAGAGTATTCGCTACATGTCTCTCTCTCTTGAGCGCGCGCAAGCGCACGCTCACTGCACCAAACACACACACTATACACACTCTCTCACACAAATGTCAGACCTGCATATACATGGGGTCGCATTCAAAGACAACATCGACGAACTCATTGGGCAGCGACAATTCAAGCCTGTCACGCAAGGCCAGTCGGCCCTGGTCGTCCAAAAATGTCACCTCATACCTTGAACCCCCCTTGTTTGGATTGGAATGGTTACGCGGGACATCAGAGACTATAGCCAGCGCAGTAGTATCGTCATCCAGTCGAACCTCAACTAGACTACCAAGCGTTGCTGATCCCCCCCACCCCCCCCCTGCATCTGGCAAGGCATTCTCCGAGGTATAAATGGAAGCGTCGTGATGAGGCGCATCTTTATCGTCATGATGCGCATCTTTATCCGCGCTGCTGCGCCATGCACGCCTGCCTCCCCCATCCCCTCCATGACTCTCCTCCGTATGGTCCCGTTGTCGCTTGCAGTTGTGAGGAGACGAAGCACGAGGTGCGCCTCTCGAGCCCTGTGCAACACCAGGCCTGTCTCGTTTTTTCTGCGAGCCAGTCCACGAGGAGGGCGTGAAGGAAGCAGCGTAGGGTGCAGTGGCCTCGGCATGCACAATGTCTCCACACGCCGCCACGTCAGGCCGTTCAAGAGCCCATAGTTTGTGCACTTGCACCCAGTTGATGGAATCAAATTCGAGTTCGTGCACAAGCTCTCGCGCCTGCCATATTGTACGAATCACGCTTGTACTAATGATATTCTCTTTCAGCTGCAACAATTTTGTGTGTGATGAAATGTGGAGTATACACACACATCAACATACATCTGGACGCATACAGCATACACATTGACATAATGGTGCCTTGTGACTCGCACACCATGGTGAACACAGCCACAGTCAATGCAAATCGAGAGAATGGGAACACGCGAGGACACACACACACACACACACACACACACACACACACACACACACACACACACACACACACACAAAGGAACACCCTCTTTTTTTAAAGCGCGAGCCCCAATCTTCACAAAAAAGTCTTCAATCCCATGTGGA
>Ga0105055_10009266_pt1 | contig 12617 bp, 5 predicted proteins | sample BON03_FD_78090 | JGI IMG/M metagenome (GOLD analysis project Ga0105055, IMG submission 78090) | Freshwater microbial communities from Lake Bonney liftoff mats and glacier meltwater in Antarctica - BON-03 | ecosystem: Environmental > Aquatic > Freshwater > Ice > Glacier meltwater | place: Lake...
AGACTGAAAAAACTCATGTTCGATGATGGTCAATCCAAGTATCGAAGGAATCGGTTGCATTACGCTTTAAATGGAATTCGTTTGACGCTTCTTCCTGCATGGAGAGATTTTATTAAACCTTTTTTGCAATTTTTAATAGTAGATATGTTTTGGAAAGGCGTGCTGAAAGGAAGGCAAGTGGTTGCTCGGAATTTGAAGAAACGATCTTCAAGAACAAAGGTTTTGAAAATAGTTGCAGTGGCGATGGTTTTATTGGTGTTGTTTTACTTATTTGAAAATAGCCAGGAAGTCATTGAAGAAGAGGAAACTATCCAGTATGACATTGAAAGTGAACCTACTTTTGAAGTTGCGGATTACATTGATAAAGAGGATATGGAAAAGACTATGAATATGGAAAAGATTACGGATATGGAAAAGGATTTGGATGTGGAAAATACTGTGGATATTCAAAAGACTGTGGATACTAAAAAAGTGCATAAGAAGGATGGCTGGAAAAAGATTGAAAAATACGTCAACGAACTTCGTTCATCGAAAACATTTTACACGCCAACAGAAGCTGAATCTTCTGAAAAATCATCACAAAAACACATTCGTAAGAAGGGCTATGTTGTTGATAGCAATACTTTACTTGTTAATTCCGCTCTGACACAATTGGGCTATCAACAAACAAATTCCATCCTGGATAAAAATTTAATGTGGATAGTAGCTCCTCATTTGGATTGTCAAGAAGTCTCAATGTCTCGACTATTGAATAGAATTCCCCGCTTGTCTCCAGAAATGGTAATATATTGCAAAGGCGGGGATCAGTGGGTGAATCGCCTTGATAGCAAAGACGTTTTCAATATGCGGATAAAAAATACCCTACAAGAACTTTCCAGGGAGCATGACTGTCCAAAATATACTGATTTCATTCCACCGTCGTTTCCTGTTAATCACGGCTTACTAGACGAAGACGTCCAAGGGTCTTTGTTCATATTAAAAGGCGACCATCACTCGCTGCCTAAAGTCACTAACAGGCCTTTCAAACTGATCAAGCAACTGAAAAGTCGAGCGGTGCTTCTACAGACATTCATTGCCAATCCTTTGTTATGGCAAGGAAAAAAGTTCTCTATTCGGACTTGGGCGTTCATTGCTAGTTCCTACCCTTTGGTGGTCACTTACCAAGATGGGGTGGTGTTTCGAAGTTTGGAACCGTATTCATCGAAATCAGCTTTTGCAAATATTACCACGCGTCAACACTTGCACCGAAAATATGCACCATCAATGAGCCTTTTTTGTATGTCCGACCTGCAGAACTACCTGAATACAATCAGTGATAAGTTCGTAGAAGCGATACTTGTACCATATTTGAAAAGACTCATGCTGATAGCGATACATGCATTGCGAAGAGATCATGCGACTTCATTTCGATCGAATCAACAAATGTGTTTCGATTTCATTATCGATGCCGATTGGAATGTCTGGTTGCTCGACACGGGAGTGAATTGTGATCCTCAAATTGGAGATACCGGTTTCAGATCTGCGTGTAAAAATGACTTGCTTCAGGGCATGGGTAGTCATGGTGTGTCAATAATCGAACAGCTTCTAGCTAGGAAATCATCTTCTAGTTTAGTATTGGCAATGTTTGACGAATCTGTAGATTCCTTTGAAAGACAGGTTTGCAAACGAAAAGTATACCAAGAGTTTCGGGACAAACAAACATTTAGTAAACGAGTTATTCGAAAATTGATTCCAGATAATGGAAAACCGCTTCCGCTGGATTTCGATTCAAAATCTTCGCCCAAAAAATGTCCGGTTTGTGGATATCTTCACACTCAAGATTCGTGTCAAGTATGCGGAAGCCATCATGAAGCAGAAGGAATAATTCCGAAACAAGGGTCCAAACCAAAACACACCGAAGAACAATTGAATCCTTCAACACATATTGACGAACCATTGTATTCTTCAAAACCTATACAAGAGAAGTTGTTTTCTTCGATATGCACCGACAAGGGATTTGAAATCGTTCGTGACACGGACGCAATAGGTGTGGATATAGGGAACCAGTTGAGCTCCAACTACGAGTCATGTTGCGTCTTGTGTTCCAACGACCCAGGCTGCATTGGCTTTAGTTTCAGCGGCGCTACATATCAGTGCTGGTTAAAGAGCAGTGTTCTGTCACAAGTCGCACATGCCAACAATATTGTAGGCGTGAAAGCAAGCAATGCTGTTTCAATAAAGTCTGATTTTCGCCAGGAACTTCTTTTGATCTTCTCAAGGTACGATCCAAGCAAGGTTTCGAAAGTAGATGCTCTCTTGGCCCGATACAAAGGAAACGAAGAACGATTTATTCAAAGGACACGTACACAATATGAACGAATGAACATTATGATGAAAAACCGATATAACTGATTGCTAGGATGTAATATCGCATCTCTAGTACACGCGTTTTAAAATACGTATGTTTGAATACCACATGATGAAAAACTATTTTATTTACTGATTAAATTTCTATGATATTCTGTTGGGATATGGTTGAAAATGAATGTTCCTAGATAATCGAAACGTATGTCTGCAATGCCATCTCTGTTACAAGTGTAAAAGCGTGATGGGGTATTATGACCTTGTCCTACCATATGAACTACTTGCCCAAATTGATACAACCTCGTACAATGGGACCCATTTTCATGCTCAATGTCAACAGCTTCTAGAACAGCTTTCAGTTGTGAATCACTAAGCCAACGTAGCCCACCAACTATCGCTTTGAACCTCGACCACCGAGAAAGAACGCCACTGCGACTCAATGCATCTAATCTCTCCAGTTTGTGCATCATTCGATTGGCACCCCATAAGGAGAGTCTCGGGATAACATCCCACGTATTCACAAGAGTGATGATATTGCTAAATATCTCCGGGAATTGCTCTTGCTGTTCTACTGGTGAAAGACTGCAGAAAGGAGGAGCTCCATATGTGAAGCATTTCACAGGATGTGTCGTTTCCGCGAGCAGTAAGAGACATATGACAGCAGCCACAGCGCCGCCTAGACTATGCCCGGTGACGATGATCTCATAGGATGGATGTTTATCTATACATTCATGAAAACTTTCCGAGCTTTCCTCTTGAACCGCTCGTGCTCCTTGTAAGACACCTGAGTGAATCATCAAAGATTTACCCATGACGAGTAACTCATCACAGCTACAGGCTAAATCAGTCATGATATCATGCAAGCTAGCAGTACCTCGTACCGACAATACAATGTGCTTCTTGGTGTGGTTGACCACAATAAAGTGTTTCGGGGACCCTAGCTTTGCAAAATAGTCGCTCGCATGGACAATTTCAATGTTTTCATGTCGATGGGCTTCAAAAATGCCCAATTCGTCAGCGTGATTCATAGACTCGGCTTTTCTCGAAATGGAAACTGCGGAACTGCAATCAATCAGTCCTAGTACGGTTAATACCACAAACCCATATGAAGCTGTCATGTAAGTTCCGAAATCGGTCCATTCCTTGTTGGGGATTTCACAATTACCGTATTTACCGAATGTCTCCAATTCATCATTTCGTTGATATGCCCATATTGCCAAAAGCAAGTTGAAGTTGCTCAGATGTGAATGAGTCCGCACGAATGAAGTTCTCTTGAGTCTCAAAACGTCCAGTTCACTCGTCAGATCTAAGAGACCATCAACTGCTTCGCACCATTCATCATTCATGAGCCATGCCACGCTGTTTTGCATCCTGCGATTTCGACGCAGCTCCTCTGTTGGTACTTGGAGTAGTTCCGCATATCCATAGGGCATGAAACTTCTTCTCCAGTAGTCGAAGGCGACGATAACTGTTGCTACAATGGCAAGACTAGTGAGCCATTGCATTGTGGTGATCAGTGTGACAGTTCCACATCCTAATGCGAAGAGCATGCCGTAGTACCATTGCGTCAAAGTCCTCACAACGTCACGCATTTTAGAATTGAAATACACGTGGTCGTCGTCATCGAATTTTTTTTAATTTTTTTAGTTGTTGCTCACAAGCAGATCGATAGATCCACATAATTTGAATAATTGTTGTTGTAGCTTGATTTCCTGCTTTACACTTTGTTGCAATTTGGTGAATACCTCATCGATTAATACACTATGCCCAAGATCTCTCGAGTATATATTTAGAATGATTTCAGACACTTTGATGAGCACCGGTGCAAACCTTGGGTTGGTGATGAATTTAACAACAAAGGAAAGCACTGGTTCCAGACAAGTATCATCCCTTCCTGCAAGAGCTGCTTGGAGACCTTTTCTGCTATTAAGCTCATCTAGCAATGCCACCACCAGCACAGGCGTTCTACTCTTCAACACATCATCAAGTGCTTGTTTGTAGTTGAACTTTCGTAGATGTTTATCAAACGGTGCAAGTTTAGACTTCTGGGATATCCCTACTTTGAAATCGCTAGCAGAAGGTCCTACATTTCCACCACGCATAAAATACCTATGAGTACCTCCGCTTGGAACTTCATCAACTTCTTCGACACGGACTTTCCCCAAGGGTTTACGATGCACTAGTATTTCGCCAGAAACACAGCCGACAACAAGAGCTCCGTTATTTTTAGTTACTGCTGCAGAGAGAATTCCTTGGCCACTGCCTATGGTGATGGACGCAGTGTGGGAAAAAGTAGTTGCATCATGCACCTTGATGATACCGTCGAGAGACCCGGATAGAAATCGCGTTTCAGTTCCGTCCATAAACAAGGTTGTGACCGTTTTTTGGTGATTGCATATTTCAAGAAGCGGTTTTCCAGCTACAATATCCCAAATTTGTACTTTATTGCCACTTGAAGCAGCCAATTTTGTTGGTGAGACAGCCAAGATAGATTCAATTGGTCCCAAGCACTGCATTATATTCACTGCTTTTTCTTCTCGTACATCCCATAATCGAACTGTGTGATCATAGGATCCTGAGGCCCAAGTACTTTCAAATTTAGTAGCACTTCGTACCAAGTCACTGTGGCCTCGAAATACCTGTAACTCCGACTCACTGGCAACATCAAAGTACCTCACAGTTTTGTCATCGGAACAAGTGAATAAGTGACTACCTTGATCCGCCCACATTGTACAATGTACCGGTGCTGTATGTGTCTTGAACACTCGCATGAGAGAACCATTGGTGGAATTATAAACATACACAAAGTTGTTCTCGCAACCAGCGGCAAAGAGCTTACCGTCATATCTAAATGCACCTCCAAGCGCTATGTTTTTGAATCTCGCAAGACTCTTTTTTAATTTCCCACTAGTTCCATCGTAAACAATCACTCTTGCACTTGCACTTGCGGCATAGTCGAAACATGGCACAGGGCTCAACGCTATGCTGGTTACTGGTCCAGGAAGTTTGACTGTCGGTTTTACAACTTTAAACTTGTTCCAATATTTTTCCTCTGCTGTTTCAACCGTATTGTTTTTCGCAAACGTCGTCGTGCGAAGTTTCTTGAACTCCGTCATCTTGCTATTTGGGTGGTCTTTAGATTCAAAAAAACTATTTTTTTTTTTGGAAAACTCTATGAACAAAGGTCCACCCACAGGATCGTTGAACATTTCATCCCGGCTAGGCGGTTTGTTATTATTTTTAGCCATGAATTCCTGCTTCCAAGATAGCAGCTGATTTTGAATATCAATCACCCTTTGCTTTCTATCAATATACTCAAATGTTTCTTCCAACATATCGGAACAATGGATGTTTTTCATCAATATCGTTTTGTGCAAGGCACCGTCTATTTTGTCTACGGTGACCAAACTCTGCATTTTGTTCTCATCTAGCACTGGAGCAATAATTCTTCCTTGGTTATTTTCTAGATTCTCGTCAATGAGTGTATTCAAGAGAGGCTCGTCTATTGCAAATCCGACTTGAATTAAATTGAATTTGTCCTTTGAAAAAGGATTAGGGTATGCGTGCTCTACTTTAATAAAATCATCAGGCAAAAGGTTTCGAGTTTTATCAACTAGAGCAGGAACCGCGTCAACCGCTGTTATTTTGAAACCATCATTAAGTTTCATATCTTGAAGCATTGTTGCAAAAACAGCGGACAAATATCCGGTTCCACAACCTACATCCAGCACATTTATTGCACCTGAACACTTTTGAAAATGCTCATCAGCGGCTATTGCGATCATGGCGTGATGATGCGGAGTTGACAAAGTTGATTTTGAAAACATGTCAATAATTTGTGGCTTGTTTTCATATGGCTCTGCGTAATCGCAATTATTGCCGTCCAAAGGAATGAACCTAGCTCTATCCACACGCTTCAACGCATTGGCAACTTTCAGATTGTCAAGTTTAAGAGAGTCTACAAGTTCATTTTGATTCTTAGCCCCGCCCTCCGCGTGACAGAGACTGAAATTCAATAATGAATGGACGCCGATACTTTGGTCCTTCACAGAGTGATACAATCGTCTCATTCTTCCTTTTAAAAAATGTTTGCTAAAAAATAAAATCGTGTAAAAAAAACATTAAAGATACAACAATGGCGACGAATGACTGGAAAGCAAATCTAGTGGCACCAGCGCGAGACACAAGGTTCAAAACCGAAGACGTGACACGAACCAAAGGAAACGATTTTGAGGATTACTTTCTGAAGCGGGAACTACTGATGGGAATATTCGAGAAGGGATTTGAAAAGCCTTCACCCATTCAAGAGGAGGCGATTCCTATCGCATTGGCAGGAAGAAACCTGTTGGCTCGTGCTAAGAATGGAACTGGTAAAACCGCTGCCTTTGTGATTCCGTGTCTTGAAAAGCTTGATATCACTAAATCGTATCCTCAACAACTGATTTTGCTTCCTACTCGAGAGTTAGCACTTCAAACCAGTTCGATAATTAAAGAGATAGGCAAGCATATGAACGTGCAAGTTATGGTTACCACTGGTGGGACAACATTGAAAGATGATATTATGAGACTTTATAATACAGTACATATCATTGTAGCTACTCCTGGACGTATAATGGATTTGGGAGAAAAGAAAGTTGCAGACTTGTCGAAAGTGAACACCGTTGTTATGGACGAAGCAGACAAATTATTGTCTCCTGAATTTGAACCCCTGTGTGAAGCTATCATTAATATGTGTCACCCTGATCGCCAAATAATGCTTTTTAGCGCAACATTCCCGGTCACAGTCAAAAGTTTCAAGGATCGAAATATTAAAAAGCCATATGAGATCAATCTGATGGATGAATTGACCCTGAAGGGTATCACTCAGTACTACGCATTTGTCGATGAGAAACAAAAAGTCCACTGTTTGAATACTTTGTTCTCGAAATTGGAGATTAACCAATCGATGATCTTTTGTAATTCGGTTAATCGAGTCGAGCTTCTTGCTAAGAAGGTCACTCAGCTAGGATATTCTTGTTTTTATATTCATGCAAAGATGTTACAAGCGCATCGTAACCGCGTGTTCCATGACTTTAGGAATGGGGCGACACGCCATCTAGTTAGCTCGGATCTATTTACCCGAGGCATAGATGTGCAATCAGTTAATGTTGTTATCAATTTTGATTTCCCGAAAAATGCGGAAACATACTTGCATCGAATCGGGAGGTCTGGTAGATTCGGTCACCGTGGTCTAGCCATCAACTTGATCACCTATGAGGACAGACATAATTTGTTCAGGATTGAAAAAGAGCTTGGAACTGAAATAGTACCTATCCCAGCATGCATAGCTCGTGAATTATACTGCGAGTAAATTAAATTAAAAACACGTGTCGCAATTTTTTCTTAGGGCTCTACCGGTATTTTAATTGAATGATACATACAAGCTTGAATTAATTAAAACATGCTACAGGACAAAGTGAAAGGTCCCAACATAAATTTTGTGCCTTTGAACCCATAGATCTCAATAGACAGTCTGCTAAACATATACACTAATTGAAAAGCTAACATCAGGAGAAGGACCTGATCAATAAGGATGGATGCCGCCATGTTCGACATCACACCTAGAGCAGTATTTTCCGAGAACAAGTTTCAAAATGTATCTTAGCAGCATTCTGATTGAAAGCCAGAGACCGTAAATCATTGCCCTTGATAGCATAAAAGCGTTACGAAGCTTTTGTCACCTCGTGGGGGATTGGGTCGGTCAACAATACTCGTGTCACGCAACATTTTCACCCTGAAAAGTCCGATTTTAAGTTTACTATGCACCTTTAGAATACTATGGGATAATCGATAATCATTAGCATTAGAAATATTAAATAAATTTACTCATCAACTGCTTGCGTGAAAATTTGAAACACGGAGGCTCTATACACAATGTACCTTGAATCCAAAATAAATTGGAATCGGAATGGGTCGTGTATCAGGAAGTTAATACATTTGTAATCACGTTGGATGATGGAGGAAGCAGTGCTGAAAGTGACTGCAGAATTGTTAGGAGAGACCCTCACAATAGATACATCGGAAGCCCCTCCGTGCAAGCAGATGTCCCCCCATAGTGTGCTTGCAGAAACAGCGAGGCTGATTGGAGAAGAATCTGAAGCTCCTCCTCCCACAGCCGAAATGTCTCACGAGAACATGGACAAGATGCTGAGAAAAGCTGCCACTTGCTCCGTTCAGGATTTCATGTTTGTGTGCCATGGTCATTCTGTCGCGCTCAAAGACATTTTATTGCTCAACCACGCCATACGACTTCCTGTGAGATTGGACTGGAGCAATGAACATATACTCGTCGCGTGTTCACGTGCACTCGAGAATAATGGGTACTATATTAATTATTGCCAGGATTCTGAGATCAGGAGCAGTGCTACTAGACAAACAGAAATTCCTGAAGTTGTAGTCCCAAAAGTCATCTCATCATCGTATTCGAAACTTCAAAGATTTCTCTCTGGTTCAGAAAAAGTAACTGTGGATCAGGATCAGATCAATGCCCAATCACAGCTATTTGTCCACGTTCTATTAGGGGTGGATGTTCATACAAAAGACAGAGTGCTACTTTTTTCAGGGCTTGGAAACAATGATTCACGTGATGTCTTGCGCGATATAATCTCTTTTGATGTCTCCGCGTCTCTTTTGTCGGACCAACCTCTGGACAGAGGATATGTTGAAGATCTAGCTGCTGCGTTTAAAGCTGGTGCTGAGGGCCATTTGATCAAGTTCGTTCGTCCGCTGGAACAAATGATTCGAAACAAAGAATTCGATACCGCGCAATTGTACATCGTCACCAAGCTGCATTACAAAGAATGCGGTGTCGTGTTTCCTACCATGGAGCGACCCCCTTCACTTCAAGATGTACCTATAGAAAATGAAGTCGATGATATTCCTATCGCTGATTTCATGGCTCAAGGCGAAATTGTACTTAAAGAGAAGTTGGAAGAGTTGTGGCTGCGGCATGTTGATTCAAGAAAGCAACGAAAACAAAAACATTCAAATCGTAGACTTGAACTTTGTAAACAGAATCGTGAGAAGGTGGTATTGCAGTTGTCTACTAGTGAAGCTGCACGTTCTGCCCAGTGTAACGTGGAATTCGCTGTTAAGATGGGTCTCATGTCTTGTATTGTGCTAGGTGCTACTTCAGCCATATATGATAGAAGGCCAGGGAAATTATATATTTCTTTTGATCACATTATGTTTTACACCAACTTATTGGGTTTTAAGACCTCTGTCGTGGTAGACTTTTCTGCTATTTTTGAATTCGAAAAACGAAAGTTAACAGGACCTAAGGCTATTATAGGAGACTGTGTGCTGGCGGCGAAGTATAGAAACGACCCTAATACAGCCGTCGAGTTCATCATTCCGACCATGATGGAATGTGATAAAATATACGAGCTCATTGTCGAGATAGAAACATTGAGAGCAAACCGCGTGGAGAACCATGATGATTCTATTGTTACTGTGGAAAACGTGATGAAAACAAGTGAAGATGAAGCACAAAGAAATATGATGGCAAGTACTATCCTACACGACGACGAAGAAGAGTTTTAGAAGCAGAATTTCATTGAAGGAAAAGCTGGAAAAGCAAAGTCTGAATCTATAAAATCTTTTCAAAACGACAATGAAGTAGGCGAGTTGTGATTTCTGAAGAACATTTGAGATATATCTTACCGGTACCTTTTGTTTGTTTCTTCTTTGTATCCTTTCAATTAATAAAAACAACAAAAATCGATTTTTTTAAATTAACAATATACAACCAATATCAATTCTTTTAAAACACTACTTGAAAGTATAAGGAAAAAGGCCTGGAAGGAAAGCCTTTTTAATCAATTGGGATCGAGATGCAAAACATTTCTGTATGGAAATTCGAAACGGAAATTGAATTTCCTTTCAATATTCGGCACGGTCCCCGCACGGTGATAACGGTTATATTGGTAGTGCCGAAGTAGATTTGTTCTGAGGTTGTCTATGGATCGACCCCCACCACCGCTCGGCGCGCCTCCTTCATGGGCGTTTAAAACCAGTTCTTCTTGCAGCACTTTATTAGCAGGTCCTCCTGGTCTGAGTGATGAAAATTCAAATTCCAACAAAATCCAACCAAACGTAGCATCAAACGACGAGAATTCCAGTTGGAGCAACATGGGCTCAGTCAAAGCGCAACTTAGAGCCATGCGACACATTCGATCCATCTCTCAGGCATCCAAAATGTCATCGTCCAAATCGCGAGCAGCTAGTGCACCCGCTGCCATCGGCTCACCAGCCGTCGTACTCACACGCACTTATATTTTACCCCCGCCCATAGATCCGGGTGCTGGTTCAAAGTTTGGTTTAATGATGGACCCTCCTCTACATGCTGCAGAAAAATCTTCTTTTTCAGCATCCTTGAATGTGAAGCCACCTCATAGCAAAAAAGATATGGACCATCCACCGCCAGCACCGCCTGATTTACCGCCGAATTTTCAGTTCACCAAATTATTTATCCCATCGCCGCCTACAATACCGCCGCCTTCAAAGGTTAAAACAAATGGGTCGGATTCGATTCAGGCAGATCCAAGTCAAACTACCAGCTGGCGAGACAACAAAGAAATCTCTGTTGTAGAAGAGGCTATCATTCCAGAAACCAAGAAGAAGAAAACGCTATCGCTTGATTTGAGCGGTACTGTTGGGAATATTTCAAATGCAATAGATATCAGTACTGTGGCTGCAAATATCTCAAAGGCTGCTGGAACAGTTTCTGGTTTCGTGAAACGAATTACCTCTCCTCGTAACAAGATTCCTTCAGTTACCAATGAAAGGGTAGTGGCTCCACTAATGATACCTTTTCCTAAAGGCCCGCCACCAGTAGCCGATGAACGTGCAACAATACCACTTAACGAAGGTGTTTTGCCTCCCTTAACAACATCACTTGCAAATTCGCCTGTTGCAAAAGCCCGTGCAATGCCTCCTCCAAATGGACCGCGGCCTTCTGGTTTGGCAAAGTTTCAGGCCCCAAAGCCTCCTGTCGAGCGTGCAATAGTTTCCCCGCATCAAGATGGAGCAGTTTCCCCGTATCAAAACGTGGATTGCTGGGAAAGTGAACCTGAAGAAGTTCTAGAGATTGACAATGCACAAATTGCAGTTCTTCATGCTAAACTACTAGAAAGTAATAAGGGTGAAATTGACCAGATGTTATCTTCTGATGATGACGAGGATTTCAGGAGGACATTATCGTTGGTACAGGAAAGTGCAGAGATTAGTACAGATGATGAGGATGATACAATGATGGAATATATTAAACCAGTGGAAAATAATGAAGTGATGATATTGGGATCCGACGCAACCCCGTCTAGTAACAATACTTCTTCTCCGCCCATAGACTCATGCACGCAAACTGATTCACCGGGCATCGTATCCACGATGGAAAGAGTAAAACAAATTGCCCCAAAACGAGAAGTATTTCAATTTGATAACCTTGTGGAGGATGAATTAATGAAGCCTCCTGATTATCCGCCAAGAGAAGAAAACGGTGATGTACCGAAGTTATTTTTTCCTTACCAGTACCCTTCCAATATGCCGGTATTGGAGCAGCACGAGAAAGAACGCAAGTATTCGAAAATTCAAAATCCTAGTCATGGCAGGCAACTTGTGAAAACCCAACCATCTCACGTTCAGCCTTTGAAAAATAGCTGCAGCCCGATCCATTCAACCGTCTTATCTATGAAACTGCGCCCCGTGAATCAACCAGCTGTATCCACAAACGCATTAACAGAAGCTGCAACAAGTGCACCGACTACGCTCACCCAAGTGATAGCATCAACAGTACCCACAATTAGTGCGGATGAGATCGAAGCGGTGCTGCAACGCACTTGGAATGATCATCGGTTCGCTGGAAATCGAATTCTGGTTTCTCGAAAAGTTCCAGAGGTGATTGAACAATACGACCCACTGAAAACAGGCCTTGTGGATAAAGATAAAATAGGGGAAATAATCACTCAGTGTATCGGTTTAGCTATCGGGCTAGAGGACTTGAAAATGCTAGAACAAGGTGTAATTGGTGCCAGAATGAAATACGACTCGTTAGTTCTCGCTTTAGAAAAGTTGATATACAAACAGACAATGGAGATCAAACACATGATGACAGAGCATCCCATGATACACTACCAGCGCCTCCCTCGTATTGCCACTGTCAGTTTTGTCAGCAATCGTTTGGATCAATATGCCAGATGGCTCAAGATGAAAGGTGTTATCAAATCAAGAGGTAAAAA
>Ga0105055_10009268_pt1 | contig 12617 bp, 5 predicted proteins | sample BON03_FD_78090 | JGI IMG/M metagenome (GOLD analysis project Ga0105055, IMG submission 78090) | Freshwater microbial communities from Lake Bonney liftoff mats and glacier meltwater in Antarctica - BON-03 | ecosystem: Environmental > Aquatic > Freshwater > Ice > Glacier meltwater | place: Lake...
TTTAAAAAATTGATTTTTTTTTTTTTTTAAAAAAAAAAAAAAAAAAAATAAATGAATAAGTAGAATATTGAATCTGCCATCGCGTATTTCACACAGGGCGGTCACGGTCCCCGCTACAATATGAGGCGATTGCATGTTTTGCTCCGTCGTGAGTGGACTCCGAATCCGTTATCAATGCGATTCTCTCCTATTTCAAATGGTGTAGTTTTGAAATCGAAATTATCGTCCATTCAATTCTCTCCCTCGTCACACCGCGATCCATCATCTATTCCTTCCACCCTGAATCTGTTACTACATGAAAGAAACGATGTCAACAATGTATTGCTGAATCCATATTTCTTGTCTATTACTGTGAAAAAGGAACTTGACGATGATGAGTGGGATTCGCTGCAGTCTTTAGTGGAGGAAACTCTTGGTAAAGATCTAGCCGATTCCAATGAAGACGACGTTGGCGATGAACCTAGCAGCGAGGACTCCACAGTGAAGCTCATAAAGGAGATCATCGACGAGAGAGTTCGGCCTAATTTAAATTTAGATGGAGGAGATTGTGAGTTCGTTGACTACAAAGATGGAATCGTGTTTTTGAAAATGGTGGGGGCTTGCACATCGTGTCCGAGTTCCACCAGTACCATGAGGTTCGGTATTCGCAATCTTTTGATGCATTTAGTAGAAGACGTTAAAGATGTTAAACAAGTTTTTGATGAGGAAGATCAAGTAGTTGGAAAAGGGGAGCACTGGATAGGGTGATTCATAAATGCACCTCGAAATACAATTTTGATATGGCGTTCTCTAGGGTATATGACGCCAAGCTGAAGCCCAGTCAGATTATTGTCATTGGTACTGTTTTGCTATTCTGCGAGTCATTCTGTTCTAGTCGTTCTATTTTATTAAATATCACTAACAATTACTTAATAGATCACATTGACGTTTGAGTTGTTCACGAGGCTTGCTATAGAAGTACTTGTGGCAAAAACATATTTTATGCCAGCGTTCCTTCATGTAAACAATTACTTTACAACCGTATTAAGCCAATTCGATGAGGAAGAAGAAAGGGTAATTAATTAGAATTCATGATAATTACTTCTTTTTCTTCTTGCTTCCTGGTGAAGACTTCAATAGCTCTCTTCCTTTCCATCCTCTGTATAGTTTTTGTATTCCTGAAGCTGCCTTATGGGCTTCTTTTTCTTTTGCATATTGTTCACTGAGATACTGTTGCCATTCGTTCTCTTCGAGCGCAATTCTCTCGTTTTCCAAATCCACATTTTGAAAATGCTTCTCTAGAAACAGCAAACGCTCCGATTCCTTGTCGTGTTTCATTTTCATAATTTCTATTTCTTCCAATTTGGAAGTCATCGACGAATCATAATGCGTTATCACGCTTTCTAATTCATTCCTTTGTCGGTTTAATTTCTTTCGCATAGTCTCTTCAGATAAATCATTTGCCGCTCGAATGTTTTTTAAATTTTCATCCAGTTTAAAAATAGTTTCCATTATTGCCGTCGTATTTTCTTCGTGTATTTGAAGCGCATTGCTAGCAAGATTTTTAAATTCCGTCTCTCGGTTTTGTTCTTCTTGCATCGTGAGATCTTCAGCAGTCGCAATTTCCATGTTCAATCTCTTGATCATCAAATCCATTTCTGCAATCTCTCGTTTTCGATTCCGTTTAACAATATTCAACTCGGTTTGCAGTGTTTCTCTATCTGAGCTCAATGCTTGCTCGCGAGATCCTACTTGAAGAAGCATTTCCTGCTTTGCCGATTCATCTTCCAAAGTTGTGATCAATGCTTCGTATGCAACATCTTTTGCTTTATCTATTTGGCAGCACAATAAATGCCATCCTTCTCTTTCATGAGGTATTTCGAATCCGTCTTGTTCGGACTGGTGGATGAACGATTCCAACATGCTTCGCGCCCCATTATCCTGTTCGATGGCTCTACAAACAGATTTTGTATTCTGCTTTAGTTTTTGCTCAATAACATTGACTTTATGTTTGAAATCGCGATTTCTTTCCACCGATGCTGCTTCCTCCAGCTGGAATTGGTGTTGGAGTACCTTCACAACATTACCATGTCCTTCAATCTCCAAGCAGTCCAACAAAGCCAGGTCGGCTGATTCAGGAACCATGCACAAGATAGACACACATTCCAACGCTTCACCAAGAACTCCGACCACTCTCTGTGCCTCCACGTGAGACAATTTGTGCATCAGACTAGTTTGCGCGACAAAACGGATAAAAACAATATGGATAGCCCCCCACAATATAGCAACGGATAGATGATGATAAGTCGACTTCACTGTACTAGCGACGAGCGGAAACGATTTGAGAAGGAATGCGAGTCAATAGAAAGTCGCATTCATCTTTTGAAGCTTGAATCACGGAAAGTGGATAAAGTACTTAAAAGGGCTAGAACACCTAAAAACAACAATCAGCAAGAAGAATCAATTGAAAGAAAGAGGCAATACCAAAATAGGACAAGATTGCGATTGCAAGATCAACGAGAAAAGAATTTCTTTAGCAAAGAGATGAGCCGAATTACTAAATTTAAAAATGTGGAAAATATCGCGCACAAAAGGCTGGAGAATGCAAAATTGCTGAAATCGCAGCGGTTTGAGAGGCAAGCCCAGGTGCAAGAAAACCAGCGGAGAAAAATCGAGGAAGCGAATGGGAAAATGAAAGCCATTCAAGTTCAAAAGCAACAAGCGAAACTTAAGATATTGGCCTTTGAGGAGAGACGAATCGCACAGGTGAGACAGGATCTTGAATTCAGATTGAAAAAGGAAGAAGCAGAAAAAACGAAGACCAGAAAGAAATTAAAGTCACTTGAGGAACTAGAAAGACAATGTGTATTGGAATTGCAAGGTAAGAAAGAAGCACAGCAAGCGGTTCTGCATTCCTTATTGCACCCACAAAATAAATAACTGGACTTGTTAGTAGATTCAATTGTTGAGCTTCAGAATACAAATTTCTCATTTTAAATAATTACTAGTTAGGTTCAAATTCCATTATAGAATTTTATTAAGAATGTATTGAATTTTTCAAAAGGCATGAAGAATTTCATTTAAGAAGAGGAAAATTGGTTCATTTTACATGTTGTTATAACAATGTGCATTTATTTTGTAGGATCTCTAAAAGTAAAGAAGTAAACTTTATCAAATTGGATTCTTAAGAACATTGAAGTAATTAGTTAACGTATGGTTTCTTCTTTCTGGTTGTTTTCGACTCAATGATGCTGCTGCTGGTGTCACTATCCGATGATGATGATGATGATGACGACGAGCTACTACTCTGTGAATACTCTGCGATGAGACTCGACTTAACAACACTCTTTTGAACTATTGGAACTGTATTGAATACATTCTTGTGAACTATCGGTGATGTATTAAATATACTCTTTTCAATGGTCGGTGTTGTATTGAATACACTCTTTTCAATGAATGGTACTGCATTGAATTCCATGATTTTTGGTACTCTTGCATTTCGAGGAACAGCTTCAATTGGCGCGTTGAATTTCATTTGAAAATTCTTCGAATTTTGTTGAGAACTGTGACCAAACAAAGTCACTCGTAGATTTAGAATACCTCCAATAGCCCCATTTCGGTCCTTCAATTTAACAGCAACCAAAGTCTCACTTCCGACATGTTTCATCGCATCCAGTAGCACCACTTCCCCTGTTGCGATTGGCTTGACAGAAAACAAGTTGATGATTCTAGAAGGGATTAATTGCACTTTGATTGTAGGGAGTTCAGAAGGCAATCGGTCTGTTGGGAGGTGTAGCTCGCATTTATTGTCGACAGTCCAGATAGGATTCTTGGCTTCTTTGGAGTAAGAAGTTTCAAATGAGGTATTGCCAGGACTTAATGTCAACTTAACCCGAGGACCATATTTGCCTTGGTTGATGGAATGATACACCGAAAGATCAGCGCCATTGATCACTTCCACTTTTGCACCTTGTAAATTGAGAGTGTGGTTTTCAATGCGGGTGCCTAAAAACTCTTTGTCTTGTTGGTATTCCTTGTGAGGAGCAATACTGGAAGATTTTCGATTCCTCAAACTTTGCTGTATCCGTTTTGCAGCATCATCTTCCCCAAGCGACTTGTATTTATTCTTTTTCAATTGATGCGATTCAACTTTCTGCTTGATAAGATCGGCTTTACTGAGTTGAGACCGATTAGAAATAGCTCTTGCTCTAGCAGCTTTAGCTCTCATGAGTGATTGTATCTTTACTATCAAAGCAATCCGGTTCGATTCTGGCACCCAGGATATCAAAAACTCTAGTCTACCGCCACTATCGATATCCAGTCGAATACATTTGTCTTTCACCATCAAATTTCGTAGCATAACATCACCAAGAGCAGGTCCAAATTCACAGCTTCCAATCAATTTATCCATCAGGAAATTTTTATCCATGATTTTGAATTTGAGTTTTGCGTCAAAACAATTTCCCCCAATCTTACCGGGAAACTGAAATACCATTTTCGAATTGTCTTTCCAAACAGGTGCCTTGTTTCCGTTGCTGCAGCACTTGGTCTTGTATTCTATATGTTCTGGTTCTTGCAACACCTTAACATACGGGTCTTGTTTGCCAAGTAGTTGAACTGATTTCAAATCCCATGCACGGTGGATCTCAATGGTGAGAACGCCTGTAGGAATTGTTTGTCTTTTCCTGGCCATAATTCTCCGCGCTCGAAATCTTCTGATCATTCCTTGTACTCGAATCACAATTGCTGTCGTTCGAGCCATCTCCAATCGCTTTCGAGTTTGTCTCCCCCGAATTCGAGATTGAATCACAACAGAGGCTCGGTTTTGGGAAGCATTCTGTTTAGTTGCTCTACCTAAAGCGGCTTCAGCTTGTGCATCTAGTTCACTCATCTCCTTCAATTCAAACTTGGTCTTCAGGTAGTCTCGACGCCCCAACTGTCCCCTGCGAACTTTCTGGATGGTTTTTGCAGCTCGAAGTGATTCTCGTTTTTCTTGCGTGTCCTTTATTGCACGTTTCTTCCGATGGTGTGACTGAATACGAAGAGCAGCATGACTCTCTGTTTCAGGTTGCCGAATTTGCATCAAACAAACAAGGAGCTCGCCACCAGTATGCTTACCATGAACCACCGGATTCCATGTTTCACAGGCATGTCGAACTCCTTCAATCTCTTCCGAAAAGTACAAAGGCGCTTCGACAAGGGAAAGCACGACGCTGCCAACAAGGGTGTCTTTGATCATGCCTCGACTAAAAAGATCCAGTTTCAAATTTTGTTGCCCTGCAAGTTCATCTGCTGGAATCATCAATCGTTCAGACACCAAGTTGCTCCACACCGGATTGTGGGAATTGGATATCTTTTTCGAAACCATCATTTGAATGTTTGAAATTTTAGCATAGGAAACAGATTGCGAAAGTTGTCGGCCTTTTAAAACTTGAATCCAGAATGATTTCACTTTTGGTATTTCAAAATGCTCTTCTTCAGATGGTTGTTCTGTGAATTCAATGTGCATATCAATCTCTACCATTCCTGCATTTTGTCCTTTGGAATCTTTAAGATGGAGTTTGTAAACGGTGGGAATTGATGTTATGTCATTCCACAAGGATATTTTCACTTCACCAATCAGACGATCTGACATAACTGTTTCCTGGTCAAACACTTGGATTAAAATCTCCTCCAATTGTTCCATTTCACAATGTTCCATTTCAAGTTTCAAGTGACTATTGTGTTTCACTTCGTCCCAAATTGGATTTTGACCTCCACTAGAATGGCATTTGGTTCTGATTGACTTTCCGGTTTGAATTTGAGTCAGTTTTAAATATGGATCTTGTTTCCCGATAGTCTGTACATTCTTCAGTGATAATGCCCGCAGTGCTTTTGCATGGAGACATATTGTAGAAGTTGGTGGAGCAACACTTATTGATTGATCTGGAAGTATAACCGCTGGAGCAACAATTAAAGGCTTTTTTGCTTCAGGCGAGTCTTTCACTACAACACGCAAGAGTAGCTCCAATGTTCCACCACCCGGTTTCCCATCAGCAGTCAAAAGATCGAGGCAGAAATGCTGACTATCATGGTGTTTGATTTGATCAGATGTGACTACGGCTTGACCAATCATTCGGTCTTTCATGACAGTTTCATGGTCCATTACGTGGATTTTGAACTCGAGGTTGTCTTGAATATTTCCAAGAAAATCCAGCGATAAAAAAGTATCTTCTAAACCTTCGTTCCATTCAAAGTCTGTGCCGCCATGAGAAAATACCTCAGATTTTGAAAAGGCTTCGCCATGAATGAATTTTACATATGGATCTTGTTTGCTCATCATTTGAACCGACTTCAAATCTTTAACTCTTACTAATCTGCCCTGTAGCTCTAGAGTATGTTGACTGGAAATTTTACAACCCGTAGATTCTTGTTTTGGAATATCTTGTGAAATAACAGCATCTTTTGGAATAACAGCATCTTTTGAAATAACAACATCTTGAATAGCTTTTGAAACAGGATCACTTGAATTCCAGCTTTTGGAACACTGTATCTGGAGAATACCGGCATCTTCTTGTTCATAATCGAACAAACGCAATGAAGACATTTGATTCGAATCACTTAGAGAACCCAACGCCACTCGGCACTCTCCGATGAGTCTATCTGCCTTGAGAGTTTCCGCATCGAACACTTGGAACAGCATCATATCTTCATCTAAAGGATTTTCGATGGATAGGATTAATTCACTTGCATGCTTCTCCTTGGTCCAAACAGGATCAGATCCTCCCGATGAATGACACTTTGTCTGCTCCGTTTTCGAATACCTCACATGAGTGATTTTAGCATACGGATCTTGTTTACCAATTATTTGAACATTTTTAAGTCCTTTTGCTCCTAGCATTAGCGTCCGAAGCACCATCACATGCCCATCAACACTTGTCGGAACTCGCTGAAAGTTCGGAGAGGACGCAGTTCTGCTCATAACATCTCCAGTTTCTTCCATGATCGAAAATTTTATCTTTAGAAATCCTTCTTGCTGGCCATCAGGTGTTTGAAGCGGCAAGTCATAAACGTTGCTATTTTTGAACTCCATCGCATTGATGGTAACCTGACCAATAACTCTATCAGATAAAAGATTCTCGTAGTCCATGACTTGAATCAGCAGGTTTAATGGATTCGCAAGTGACATCACCATTTCATTGTTCTCTGTCCATTTCACGTCCGTTCCTCCATTTGAAATATGACCAGTCTTCACTGATTTACCTGAAATGATATCTGTAATCTTAACATACGGATCCTGCTTTCCAAAAAACTGAACAGACTTTAATCCACTTGCTTCTAACGCCACGCTTCTCATAATTACCGGTTTCATAGTTTCTATATGCAAAGACTTTTCTAACAGTTCTTTACTCTGAACAAATCTGAATGTGAAAACAACAGATCCGCATTTTCGAGTTTCGCTATCTTCAAGATCGAGACACATTTCAAATTTTTCTCGTTTAAACATTTCTGGAGATAAGCGAAGGTTATGAAACCCTATAACTCTGTCGCGTTTCGTTGTTTCTTCATCGAATACTTGAACTAAGAGGAAAGGCCATTCTCCATTGGGAGGGGCTCCTGGATAAGGCAGTTTGACAAATCCATTGTTCCCTGTCCAATTTGGAGTTGTGCCTCCATCAATATGTGTCTTGGTTTTATCTTGATCACCCCATGGATTCATAGTGAATTTTACGTATGGATCTTGCTTACCAATCCATTGAACATTGCGCAAATCAATGCATTTTGAAACCTTCATTTCTACCAAGCCTTCTGATTTCATACTTGCTGGGACGTCTTCTTGTTGAATGAACATTGACGGTGATTTAAAATTACTTTGGGGCGCATAAGATATCGATGATTCCTGTTGTGGAAATAATGACGGTGGTGTATCCATGTGAACCATTTGATGCGAGTTAAAAGTATCAGCAAAGTCATTTGGCGAAGACGAAAATGAAGCATATAATGATATCATGCCACTGTCATGGCCATGGTGATCTTTCAACTGCACAGTGAGAAGCTGCGTCTGTTTTTCCGTGCTTACTACCGATGCAATATCTACAGTACCTATTAAGCTTTTAATGTCTTGTGTATTGCTGTCTTGTTTTGCTATTCGAACCTGGAGAAACGGGACAATGCCATGAGGAGGCGCTCCCGGATACCGAAAGTCAAAGGAATTACAATCAAACAAAGATCTTGAACCAGAACTCTTTTTCAAAGTTGTTGATTCTGTTTCATTCCACGGATACAAAGTTAAGTGAAGTTGGGGTGATGATTTGAGAAGATGGTGAACATCCTTCAGTTGCATGGCTTCAACCAATTTCAATCTGAAAACTCCTTGACGCGACAATTGGAGTCTACTTGCTGTTGGATTCGAAAATTTAGTTTGAATTGGTTCATGGGGGAGAAGCTGCAATCGCACACGAACGTACCCAACGTCGTTGCTCAACTGTAATTGAATTTGAGTAGCTTCATTTCGCTCGTGGTTCCGATATGTGTTTAGCTCGTGACTTAACAAATGTTCTGTTGCTGCAAGTAGAATTGATTTACCAGAATGATCAATTCCATGAAGCTCTAAGCGAAGTGCCGGGATCAGACCATTGCAATTTGATTCGTCATAGGCAAAACTAAATATTTCCTCAGGAGCTCCGTTCGTTTTGTGCAAATGAAACTCACCCGTGGGAAGCAGAATAACACGAAGTACAGAGGCATTAATATGTAGAGGGATGCTTTTTAAATAAACTTGAGCCAGTTGAACCTGACATGTGCCGCGTTTAAACTTCGACCCAGAATTTCGAAGTGGAGTTTCCTCCATGCAAGGTCGGGATCTCAACGCTGATTCATGTATGGAGACTAACTGGTGATTCCACTCATTTTGATAATCTAATTGTAATTCTCTCAATCTTGCCTCTCTTTTCTGCTCCTCCTGGATCACCTTCCTCTGCTGGTACTCTCTCGCTCGCAGGTACCTGTCTTCAGCTTCCATTAATGCTTGCTGATGTCTTTGATACTCGTACTCTACGGCATTTCGTTTTTCTTCTGCCACTCTCTCACGTGATCTCTGTGCCATTCGATCGTCTCTTGATTGTTTCTTCTTATTGACACTTGAAGGAGCCGGTTTCTTTTTTCCAACGTGGATTCCTCGTTGCTGTTTTTTCAATTCGTACTCCTTGAGACGCAGTGATTCTTGAAGCCTTTCTTTTTGCTGTGATTCTTCCAATAATTGACTTTTCAACGTAGACGCGTATTCCCGAAGCTCTTCAATAATTGGTTGGTCCGGAATAGCGACATCCGACTTTTGTATGCTATTGGTTTTCGGTTTAGAACGTTTCCCTGTCCATCCCTTAAGAAGAGCTTCTTCTTGCTCGCGTAGTAAATCTACATCCTTGCGAAGTTTGCGAACAGCGTCCATAATTACTCGTCTTATGGATGAAACGGTTGAGACTCCAACGGCTATTTTTTTTTTAAATACCACATGTATTTGAGGAATTAGACACTAATTCAAAATTCTTGAGCTTCTTTGACTCAACACAGTCTTACACATTCGTTTGCAGTTGGTTTTCGAAAAGCGTCTATAGCGAGGCGAACAGAATACAGATCGGTGCTTGAAAATGGTTTAAAACTGAACAAGTTTTTGACAAAACCTTTTGATCTTGACACCATTATTTTTTAGCCAATGGTCTCTTAAAAATGAATAATACGGCTATAGATTTGATAGTTCACCGGTGAAGTTCAATGTAGCAGAGACATGCACATTATTTTCTGGGTCTAGCATGGTCGTTTTGAAAGTGCCTTTCATTAACCCTTTTTTGCATAAGTCCAATCCGAGGATAGTGATTGGTACTCGATGGAACACACAATGCGAACTCGGAACAACGAGGGTTGGTTAATAAATTGAGAGGAATAAACTTATTGATTAAACTGTTTCTTCAGATCCAAGAATGAAACGAATTGCATCTTCCATAGTTCCTTTGGCTTCAAGAAGTTGAAGGTTTTTGGTGATATCAGTAAATCCCATGTCAGCTAAATACGTCAGTTCCTTCGCCCATCTTTGATATAAAGAATCATCCTCCCACCCTTCAGAGGTTTCTTCGTCAGGGGTCTTTTCTTGAGAAGAGGGTTCCGAGTGAGAGGCCTCTCCTCGAGGGGAAGGCTCCAATTGAGGAGCTGGCTCGTCGGTAACAGTGATGTCAACCCACAATCTGTGACCAAATCGTTGTTGATTCGGGGCAGGTGTCATGAGTCTCCAGTAACCAACAGTTCTTCCTGTCGACAATGGAGCCACCAAGTACAACGTGATGTCTGCAGTCTCCCCAGCTTGAAGGGGCGGCATCAACTGGCCCAGCATAGGACCTCCCATTCTATCACCTCCAACACAGCACAACATCACACCATTAGGCCAAGCATCACATCCTGAATTTTTAATCTTCCAGGTTTTAGTGACTCGAACACCTGTTTGAACCAGTGACCCATCAGGAAGCGATATATCGCAGATGAATTTTCCTTGAGGCCGTACAGGTGGAGGATGAGATACAGTCGCTGATTCGGTCTTGATGGGTGGTTGGGCAAGTTGGGCAGTGACATTGGAAGCCATTGCTAAAGCTGCAGCAGACAGCGCCGCCACCTGCTCCTTTGGTGGCGATTCTATTGGATTTGATTGCTTTAGAGAGCTTGGTCTTGGTTCCACATTGTTCAGTGCGACACATTTGGTGCACAAATCGAAATTGCAACATCTACAGCCGTGAAAGTTCTCCCCTACATCTCCTTTGAACGAGCACACATCGCAAGTGAATCTCTGATGATCTTGAACGCGGAACATCTTCAAAGGATGGCCTTTCGAACAACATCTTTTCATCTCTATCGGATCTTCAGAAGAGTGTGATTTAGTGTCTGCCCGACGATCAGCTCCTCTCCAACAAGGCTTCGCATGCCGAGGGACATCAGTGACATTCACTTTCGAAGAAACCACAGAGCGATCTCGAAGCACCACAACAATCTCTCTGGGTGCTTTCTTCGGATGTGTGATCTTCAAAAACGGACCATATTCTTCTTCAAATACCCCTGTGGATTCACAAACGGAACAAAGATCAAAGTTTTGAACTGTGGCACTTTTCCATCTAGTGCCTGCAATATACGAACCAGCAAGAGCTCCTTGCTCTCTGGAAATTTCCTTCTGTTCCTCTGTAACACACCCATCACAAAGGATGTGGGTATGAACCACAGGTGATGGTCGCTGTTCTGTTGATGGCGGAGAAGTTTCCTCGTTGTTCATCAACTGACTCATCAGAAAATGTGCCAGCTGATGCATGATTGCAAGTAATTCAGGAGCATCCTTGAAGAGAGTACCCAAAACTAGAAGAATGTCACCCAAGAACTGGATACCAATCTCCCTAACCGAGCCTCTTGTCTGTTTTTCCTTTCTGGCAAATGCAACAACAGCATCAGCAACAACTTGAGTCCCGAGTGCTGTTTGCAGTGCACGAACTACATGAGTCTTTTTCAGAATATGCCAAATGTTTTCACTGTTGACAACGTCTTCTTCAAATTCGTCAGCGTGGGATTCAAAATCTTCATGGCAAAAATTGCAAGCTGGAAGAATGACTTCCTTCACAATCTCGTTCACAATGTTACTCGCAAATGGCTCTAGCATTGATTCAATAACTCGAGCAATTTGCTCGGCAGGTAAATTAGAGGAAGCTTCAGAACCTTCCAGATGATCTCGATCAATGAAATCTTTAGTCTCGGCAAATGGCTTGCTTGATCCTTGCTGGCTCGACTCGCCATAGTCACACTTGGAAAATTCATCATTTTCACACTTGGAACCTTCCATTTCATCACTGAAACCATTTGGCCTGATGAAGTTCGATTCTCGCTCGCTAGACTCTTCGTCGTCGAGCTTGGAACCTTCCTCGTCAACACACTTGGAGCCTTCATCATCATCGTACTTCAAATCCTGAGTGATACCACTTACGACAAACTTCGACTGTTCAAAGACCTCTTCGTTCGAAATCCCCCCTTCAACATCAGTATCACTCAAGTCAGCTGCTGAATTCCCGCATATGCTATTGCCTTCCTCATCTGCATCCTCGCGCTCTACCAGCATGAACTCTGATGTCACTGACGATGTTTCGTCCTTGTCCTGCATCATACTTTGTATCTTTCTCCTGCCAAGCCAAGGATGAAAGGGATTTGATGATTTTGATTCCACGACTCCCGTTGGTACCAAATAGCTACCGAAAACTATAGGGAATACAAAAAGAACGTTCCGTGAAGGCACTACCGGTTTATTAGCGTTTCGAATAAGGTTCCGAGTAGTTCCAGAAATTCCAAGATTTGAAGTGATTTCAAAAAATTTTGTTGTTGTTAAAAAAAAAGTAGTGGGAAAAAAAATCGATTTTTGTTGTTGTGGAAAAAAAAAAAAAAAAAAAAAAAAAATTTTTTTTTTAAATTAAAAAAAAAAAAAAAAAAAAAAATGCTTTTATCCCCAATACTAGTAGTTTTAAAAAAATAAAAATAAAAAATTTAAAATAATTTTAAAAAATTTTTTTTGTTTTTAAAAAAAAATAAAAAAAAAAAAAAAAAATTTTTTTTTTTTTTTAAAAAAAAAAAAAAAAAAAAAAAAA
>Ga0105055_10009270_pt1 | contig 12614 bp, 4 predicted proteins | sample BON03_FD_78090 | JGI IMG/M metagenome (GOLD analysis project Ga0105055, IMG submission 78090) | Freshwater microbial communities from Lake Bonney liftoff mats and glacier meltwater in Antarctica - BON-03 | ecosystem: Environmental > Aquatic > Freshwater > Ice > Glacier meltwater | place: Lake...
CCGGGTGGTGGTGGTTTTTTTGTTTTTATTCACAAAAAAAACCGCAAACTACTTCCATAAATTTGGTTGGTTTGGTTTGTTGTTTGTTTTTTAAGTAAGTGGGGGGGGGGGGGGGGGGGGGGGGGGGGGGGGGGGGGGGGTGGGCACCATGCCCCCACATAGCTGTGGGGGGTATTTCAAAAACACCAACCACTGGGGGGATTTGGGCCCACACTCGACAAGGCCTCGTTTCAGGGGAAGGGGGGTGCCGCAAAAAAAAGACTATTTTGGGTGTAAAACGAAAGACCTGTCAATATATATTCGCGTTTGCCTGGCATGTGTTTCATTGAAGCCGAGCATGCCTGACGGGAGATTCGACGGGATCATGGTGGGAATCTACTTTGAGATGATAGACAAGATGAAGCAGGAGTTTGATGCGAAGCTGGTGGACTTGAATGAGCAACTCACTATCCACATCGCGTTGCTTTTCTGGCTGCAGAAGAGGGACGAGGGCCGCGAGGTCAAATTTGCGGAAATCGACGCTACACTTGCCAGGCTTCTGAAGAAAGACGCGGATAACGAAGCGACACTTGCCAGGCTCACGGAGAAAGATGTACAGCGTGACATCAACGAACTCGCGGATATTGCACGGATCGACGCGCTGATCGTCTCGCTTGAGAAGAAGAATGCGGAGCGTGACGTGAGGTTTGCAGAAAACGACGCGTCACTTGCCAGGCTTGTCAAGATGGCCGAGGAGTCCGACGCATTGTTTGTCTTTCTCGAGAAGAAAGATGCGCAGAGTAAGGCATTGATTGTCTCGCTGCGAAAAGAAATTCGCAAAGAGAAAAAAAGGGCTGCCAAAATACAGCGCGTCGCCTCGAAGCCCATGGCGAGTGGTTGAAGATAGACATGCCTTTCTCGGTTGGCGTCCGACACAAGAAAAATATAGTTGAGTTTATTGTCGAATAAATAAACGTTTGGAGATCTTAACAGCTGCAAATTGAATGTCTTGTGATTTTAATGTTCCTTACTCCTCTCGCTGTGGTTAATCCTTGGTAAAAATTCTCTAAATAAATAGACGTGTCTCACACGACAAGACTTTTGCCAACAAGGCTGTTTCGCAGAGGCGCCTGAAGTGTTTCCAATAAGGCTAGAACAGCAGCGGCTGCTGGAAAATAACAACAGTACTAGCCCAGATGGCCGGCAGGATATGCAACCCAATAGGATGCATGATGTGGTAGTATGGCGCAAAGCGTGTCGTATAAGAGAGCACAAAGATGATGCCACTGGTGGTCCCGAGACTGAGATTGAGGGCAAGTAGCCAGGCTGTGGGCGAGAAGAAGAGCTGCACATTGCCGTACATGCTGAGGGAAAATGCAGCACAATTGTCCAAGTACGACATACAATTCATTCTCTCTGCGTGCAAATGATAGTGCAGAGAGCAAACCAACACGAGTCCTATCAACACTGTCATTTCGAAAATGTGCATGTAGATTGAAAGTACAAAAACACAAAAAAACGGTATGTGAGAAGTGATTTCGAAATCCATGCAGTCGCGCTCGTTCCCGTGTGTCGTATCTTCAGGTGTGCTATTCAACGCCATACGCTCTGACTCTGCGTGCGTATGTGCAGCCATGGCCTAGGTGGGCCTCCTCAACCAATAATGTGACTTGTTATATATCTTCTCAAAAATAGTATTGCCAAAGAGTACCTTTGATATTTGCAAGGCAAAACGTCCTAAACATGTCTTTGCAGTGCAATGTGTTTCGGAAATGCCCCGCCCGAGCTTTTTGAAATTGTGGGACTCACGCCCCCTTTCAGCTTTTTGGAATTATGGGCCCCACGCCCCATTTGAGCTATTTGGAATTATGGGCCCCACGCCCCCTTTGGGCTATTTCAATTGTGGGCCTCACGCCCCCTTTGAGCTATTTGGAATTGTGGGCCCCACCCTCCAGGGGCTACTGGTGGGAGTGTGGGCCTCACCCTCCAGGGGCTACTGGTAGGAGTGTGGGCCCCACCCTCCAGGGGCAACTTAGGGGAGTGTGGGCCCCACCCTCCAGGGGCCACTGGGGGAAGTGTGGGCCCAACCCTGCAGGGTCACTGGGGGGAGTGTGGGCCCCACCCTCCAGGGGCTACTGAGGAGAGTGTGGGCCCCACCCTCCAGGGGCCACTTAGTGGGAGTGTGGGCCCCACCCTTCAGAGGTCACTGGGAAGAGTGTGGGCCCCACCCTCCAGGGGCTACTGGGGGGAATTTTGAACCACTGGGGGGATTTGAGCTCCACCTTCCAGGAGCTCCTTGGGGGAATTCGGAGTGCTCCAAGAGCAACTGATATTTTAATGTATTGTTATTACATGATAATAATTAGTCTAGTAAGCATCATAAATACCAACAGTGTCTACATTATATGATACACATGCTGATACCACCATGATTTGCCACGAATATCCATGTACACTGTCAGAGATACTTTCACCACGAGGTATGTTTTTGGTACGGACTGTACAGGGGATGCGCAGTGCCCGGAAGGGGCAGCTGCGGCATGTTGTTGCCAGCGTGTATGGCTGCCTCTGGATGTTGGTGCAGGTGCGACATGTAGTTGCCAGCGTGCGTCGCTGCCTGTGGCTGGTGCTGCAGGTGCGGTGCCTCGCTGGCCACGCTCCTTGGCACCTTGTCATACCGTGTCCAGTCCTTGATCCCTTCGTTGCGGCTCAGATGACAGCACAGGCATCCAACAAGTGCAAGAACCCCACCGCAGGACAGAATAATCACGAGGCTCGACAAAGCAATGCTCAATACCGACGGGGTTGTGTCCTCTGTATCCACCGTGACAATCACGGTTGCTGGCGGTGGCGGAGACGGTGTTTTCGTGCCTGGGTCGGGATACTGGTACTGCGCAGCCCGCAACAAAACCTCGAGTTTGTCTTGCATCTCTGGGGTGCCCTGCCTGACGGAATCAAGGCTGGATGCCGACGACTGTGTTGTTTCGTTCCAGGGCACCTTGACTCGCATGGCCAGGTGTGTTTGCCCATTCTTGGCCTGAGTGCTGTCGACACGGACCGCGGAGTAGATTTTTGCCACAGGCACGCCGTACAATGTGGCCAGCAATTTGTCCGTGTGCTGCAGCACGCTCGACAGGTTGGACACGCCACTGCCGTTCACGTCCAAAACCACGTCGTGTTCGATCCTGGTCTCGAGGTGGAAGCCTGCGGCCACCAAAGCGGTTTTGGCCGCGACAACCTGGTCGTTGGCATATGTCTTGAGAAAGGGTATGGTAATGGTCACGTGCAGCTCCGCAGATTCGCCAGTGACGTGGATGGGGACAGACACGACAGCACGGGCGTTGGAGCCGTACACAGCGCGCACGGTTTCGCCAAGCTTTGCAGTGTCCACGGCGCGCTGGGCTCCGGTGTCGAGGGAAAAGTGCAGCACAATGTCGCGTGTCGTGTTGTAGTGGCTCGCCAGCGCCTTGACACACTCGTGGTCCGACACCGCGACGCCAGTCGGGCCGAGCGTGCCAACCGGTCCGCCACAGAGCAAAAAGTAGGTTTCGTTGGTGAGCTGCGTAAAGGCCGTCACCGACGCCGCGTGTAAGAGGCCATTGTCAAAGACGTAGGTGTCGCGGATCTCGTGCAACTCCAGCACAAGCGTGAACTCGAGTTCGCTGCCTGCTGTGAGCAAGCGCCGCCGGGGCTGAGGACCACAGATGCTGTTCTGGTTGTACTGCGCCACCGAAGTGATATACACGGCGTGCACGGCATTCTTCGACGCGCTCAGCACGACGCGCTCGATGTCCTCGTGCATCTGCGCAATGATTTGTTCCTCGGTCTGGCAAAAGTCAGCCGTGGGCACTGCCTTGCTCATGCGCACCATGCTGCACCTGTGCGAGCGTGGGCGGTCGGTGCAGACGGCCCTGGCAACATTTGTGTTGTCGTGCACCGACGTGATTTCCCGTGTGATGGTGGCGGCGGCATTGTTGTCCACCTCGGGCTCGGGCTTGGGGTTCACAGGACTGTTCAGTTGCAGGAGCATGCGCGAGATGTGGCGTTTGGGTGCCGGCTGTGTGGAGGGCCCCGACAGCAGCCTACGGGACGCCGCAGCCCGCACTCTGCCTCCCGGCACGGTGGAGACGTATGGCTTGCCTATGTTTGAGTCCAATGAGATCAGCATGGTGGTAATCGTAATCTGTGACAGGTCGACAGCAGAGTCCACCCCCGCCTGCTCCTGTTCCGTCTGCCGCCACGGGGTGGTGGGCGACACCAGGAAACCCCGCCGGTATCGCGCATTCAAGGCGTGGCGCGCGTTCATGATCTGGCTGTGATTGTATCCGAGCTGCCGGCTGTGTTCGGTGTTGCCGAGCAGGTTGCTGGCCCAGATTCCGGCCCGGGTGCTGACGTTGATGAGATCGCTGGCGTCGTTGGGTGCTATGTTGACAATCGACGTGGCCTGGAAATCCACAGCACGTTGCGCCACTTCACGCCGCGCCACACACCCGTACCGGTTTGCGATGGCCTGCAACGGGCACTGCAAAAGAAGCGCGTCCGTCGGCTCCAGCCGCACCGAGCTCAAATCGGTGTCGAGGCCCCTGACCTGTCGGAAGGCATCGCCACTGTCGATCAAAGCCTGCACTATGGCAAGCTTGTCTCTGCTGAGAAAATGCAGCGTGATCATGTCCTCGACGGCTAGCGTGTAGTCCTCGGCGTAGGGCTCGTCAAACCGGCCCGCGTCCCCTTTGATGAGCATGGTCATGACATTGGAGGACCTGGACGAAATGTCGCGGCGCATGTTGGCGGGCACCGTTTGCCGCGTCACGTCCAGGTTCTGCACAAGGGTGTCCTCGTACTGGTCGTCTTCGCCAACCAGGCCCAGGAACACGTCCACAGTGAGCACCTCCTCAATGGACGCCACGATGGCCACATCGGTGCACATGGACATGATACTCGTGCGCTGCAGCACCGAGGATGATTGCAGCTTGGTGATGAGTTGCTTGCCGTTGATGTCGGTGGCAGACACCATAAAGTCGATGAAGAGCGACTTGCGCAATCGCACATTCTCCGCCAGCGATGCCTCGCTCCAGGTCGACTCTGCGAGTGGGAACGTGAACTGGATGCTGCCATCAGGATCCACGGGCACTGGGCCTTGCGCCTTGCACATGGGGTCCTGCAGGGCACAGCTTCGTTGGGCTTCCAGCATGGTGTCAATGGCAGTTTTGGCCGCCCCCGTGTACGTCTGCGTGCAAGGATATACCGTGTCCGACACCATGCTCGAAGTGTACCCCACGGACACCTGCAGTGACAGCGGGGGGATAATGTTGATGGCATCTGCAGAGGTCAGGGTCTCTGGGACTAGGATGGTAATCGTGGCAAACTTGGCGGTGCTGGCGTTGGCCGGTGCCCCCGCACGCCGCACCTCGCGGAGTTGCACCCTCACGTCGCGGATAAACGTAAAGTCGGTCGACGTTTTCGTGGTGTACACATAAGCGCTCGTGATGTCCGCATTGATTTCGACCTGTGACGATGTGACAGCAAGCCGGTCGCTCCGCAGTGTCTTGATGTGCGCCATGCCCACAAAGAAGCGCAACCGGTCCCCAGCATACCCCGTGAGGGTCATCAGCTTGGTGTCGACAGCAGCTTGTGACCGCACGTCCTCCAGCGCCAGGAACAGCAGGATGTCCTGGTACCCGCGCGTGGGGGTGGTGTCGATGCGAGAGTACGACCGCCCCATGCGGGCAAAAGATCCGTTGACAAAATCGAGGGTGCCGTCCAGCAGGGTTTGCGTGTCATTTGTGGGTGGCGAGTTCAGCTGCGCACACGATGCTTGTTTTGTGATTGCTGTTTGCATGGGCAGGGTTCCGTCCGAGATGTACTCCCCAAATGCGGTCGTGGTCGTATACTGCTGGTAGAACCGGTCGAGGCAACACACTGCAGACACATACACCAGCCCACACGTATGCGTTAGCCACAGGCCTACTTTTCAATATGAGAATGCTTGTCAGGCAGCAGAATGCAACACAGAAACAGAAAGCAAGCAAAACTCAGCAAACTCTGCACCAGAGTTGTCGCGCTGGTTCTGGAAAAGGCCAGTGCCAAGGGGAAGACACGGGAATGCGTCGCTGCTAAAGGTTGGGAGTAGAAGCGGATCCTGGTCCTCGCCCATGTGGGAGACGAAAACTGTGTCGATGACGCCCGGGACGGTGTTGTCGTAGCGCATGCGGACCTTGAACGCCAACTGGTGTACGTCGTATTCGACCGACATGACATCCAGCCCCGACAAACCCACGTGAAGTGGGGCCGTGGCGCCGCCGGCGTCCAGCAGGCGCACCGAGACGTCAGGCTGCTCCGTCCGACAAACCGCGCCGTGGAGACATTCCCCCGATCCTGCGCCGTTGCACGTCCTGGCCCTGTCGTTGGCGCAATGCCCGACCTGGTTCATTAGGTATTTGTCAGTGTCGTTGAAAATGCGGCTCCACATCGCCATGTCGTCGAAGATCGCCCCCGCGGCCATCTTGCCCATGTTCAGGTGCACGTCGGGAGCACGCAGCACGATGCGCCAGAGCGAACGCCCAAGCAGGGGACCGGCCTCGATCTCTTCACGGACCATGTCGATTGGGTAGTGCTGCACACCCTCCAGCAAGAGCTCTGTCGAACTCTGCGCTGTGAGATAGCCCTCGTCAAAAAGCACGTCCGTGAACATGCGGCGTGCCACCTTCATGTTGGCCAGGTTGGTGGTGTTGGTGGACACCGCATCGGTGAGGCGCATCCCAGCGAGCTGGAAGACCACTTCGACCCCCGAGGTGGCACAGGCCGCCCCGTGGAGTGCACTCACAAAGTACCTTTCGTCGCATTCACACGAGTACCCCAACATGTCGGGGGGCTCGATGCAGTAGGCGTTGGGATCGCACGTTGACTCTCCGCTGCTGCATTCGTCCTTCGCAGTCGGCGTGCAGCTGTCCCGGAATTCGTAATGTTTTGCAGGCACAAAGGACTCGGTGCAGAACTTCTTGCAGTAATACCCCGCGGGAGCCAACAAAGACAGCGGCACATCCGTCCCTCCTGTCTCATATGCATTATACGCACTGGTCCAGTTGTCCGGGTCCCACGGTACCGTCTCGTGTTCGCATATCCCGTCCTTGGTGCACGACTCGTCGACTCCCGTGAGCACGGCCAGATACTGCTCTCCCGTCGTGCTGTTTGACCGCCAGGCGGTCATTTCCCCCCTCTCATCCGCTGCCCCTGTCCGCACAGCCCCATAGCACATGTGCCCGGTCTCCAGCGTGCAAGTGCCCGAGCACCCGTCGCCGTCCTCGGTGTTGCCGTCGTCGCACACTTCATCGCCCTGCACCATGCTGTCGCCGCAGGCAAAAGGCCGGTTGGGCTGCCGCGTATACGCGATCCCGTATTGTTGAAGAGAGGCGGCGAGGCCAAACTGCGATAGTGGCATGCTCGACAGCTGCGTCTCCACTTGGGCGCGGTCCATTGAGCGCGACTGCTGCACCACCAGCACGCGCGCGTTGTCGGGCAGGTCGATACGCACCCGCATATCGAAAACATGTGTGCCGCTACTAGCATTCAACAGCGTGCCTGTGCTCATGGTGCACAGCACGACGCTAGATGCTAGCACCGTGCAACTGCTACCACACCCTGCCTGCGCCTGAGCGGCCATGAACTCAGCAATCGCGTCTTGCTTGCCGACATCCAGAATGTCAGTGGTGTTGTGGATTGCCAGCGCAATTTGCATCTCCAGTCCCGCGGTGGCAAGGGTTCCTGTGACGGCATTACTCTGCGCGCGTGGTGGTGCTACCATACCCCTGCACGCCATGGCCTCGGTCGAGCACAAGGTCGTTGGACATGCTGTACACGCCGCAGATCCTACCTCACGCTTGTATTTCCCAGGGACGCACGCTGTGCACGCCCCAGGGTCGGGCCCAGTGTAGCCCGCGCCACAGACGCAGCGGTCAAACGTCGTGGCGTGCAAGGGCGACGACGAGTGTGTCGGACACGCTTGGCAGGTGCTGGCCCCGTACTCAGCACTGTAGGTATCCACAGCACACGCTGTGCAGCCACCCAGATTCAAGTCTACCACGTCGATGGCAGATCTTGTATTAGGTACCATGTAAATCTTGTCATTCAGTAATACACCTCCTTTGTATTTGTTCCATTGATTATCAGGACTTGGTACCCATGCTCCCAAGTGCTCGAATGTGTTGCCAGACAACGATAGTGTCAGCAGTCCTATGTCATCTGTGTATCCTGGCACCATGTATATTTTATTGCCGCCAACAACAATTCCTTGTTTGTATTTCCTCTGCATTGTTCGATTGCCCGAGAAAGAGGTGGAGATGTCCATTAGTACTGAAAAAACATGGGTTGTTGGATCTAACATGCCAATTGTGTTTCCGTCCATAGGAATAAAGTATATCATGCCATTTTCACCGAGGACCGCGCTACTAAAGGTGCAATAATAATCACTAGCAGGAATAAGGAAACTGCTGATGTCAATTTCTGAGAAGGTATCACCTGCTGTCGGGTCCAACACACCAATATGTCGCAGCGAAAATGCCGGAACCAAATATATTTTGCCATTTGTGGCCAAAACACCTCCAAAATATTTTTTGGAGGCCGTCGCAATAATGGAGATGTTTGTAATGGCATGCGTGTTCACATCCACCACGCCAATGTTTGGCGCGTTGAATGGAATCATGTAAATCTTGCTTCCATCTTCCGAAAGAACGCCATCGCTATATTGCTCATCAGTCTCTGGAAACGACTGTAAAATCACCGAAAATACATTTGTTTCTGTATTCAAGACACCAACCTGCGCTGTGCTGAATGGAATGAAATACACGTTGGCATTGCTGGGTGCGAAAACTGCAGCTGAGTATTTTACACCGCCTTGTGCCATATATGCAGGAACTTGTTGTTCACTAACCGATACGTTTAGGCCATCTTGGAGCATATATCCGACTGCATCAATGTTTATGCGAGAAAATGTGTCATTGTGTGGATAATACATACCAACGAACGGGGCATCATCTGGCGCGAAATATATTACATTGTTGTTGTTGGTACTTATGGCAACGCCACTGCTAAATGCATCCTCTGTGACTGATGCGAATTCCTCCCAACCTATATCCTGTCTTGTAAACATAAAGGGCCCGCCTGGGACCACAGGTCGTGTATAACCCCCGCGGTGTCCTGGGAAGCACCTGCACAATGTGATGGATGCACTGCCAGGCGGTGAAATTGCATCCAAGGGACAGTCCTCACATACACTGGGGGATGATGCACCCACCACTGTGGAATATTGGCCAGCAGAGCAGTTGCTACATTCCGCTTGTCCTGTCGTGACACTGTACTTGCCTGCCACACACTGTGTACAATCCGCATATCCCAAAGAAATCTTGTGTTTGCCTGGCACACATTGTGTACATGGCCCGCCCACCTGTCCCGAGTAGCCCGTGCCACACGTGCAGTCTGTTGCGGCCTCTGCCGAGGTCAAGGTCGTTGCACATGCTGTACACGCCGCAGAGCCTGTCGCATCCTTGTATTTCCCACGGACGCATGCTGTACACGCCCCAGGGTCGGGCCCAGTGTAGCCCGCGTCACAGACGCAGCGGTCAAACGTCGTGGCGTTCAAGGGCGACGACGAGTGAATCGGACACGCTCGGCAGGTGCTGGCCCCGTACTCAGCACTGTATGTATCCACAGCACACGCTGTGCAGCCACCCAGATTCAAGTCTACCACGTCAATGGCAAACCTGTTTGCAGGTACCATGTAAATTTTGCCATGCAGTAACACACCTCCACTGTACTTATATGAACTACCATGTTGTTCTAACGCTCCCAAGTGCTCGAATGTGTTGCCAGACGACGACAGTGTCAGCACTCCTATGTTATTTGTCATTCCAGGCACCATGATTATTTTGTCGTTGCCAACAACAAATCCTTGTTTGTATTTTTTGGACACCCTTCGACCCGAAAAAGAGGTGGAGAGGTCCATCAGTATTGAAAATACATGTGTAGTTGGATCTAATATGCCAATTATGTTTCCATCCCAAGGTAAAAAGTATATCATGCCGTTCTCACCGAGGACAGCGCTATTGAATGTAAATCGCCGAGAATCGTCCGGAATGAGGAAACTGCTGATGTCTATTTCTGAGAAGGTGTCACCTGCCATCGGATCCAATACACCAATACGTCGAAGCGAAATTGCTGGTACCAAATATATTTTGCCGTTTCCGGCCAAAACACCGCCAGCATACTTTATTATTGCGGTCGCACTAATGGAGATGGTTGTAATGGCATGTGTGTTCACGTCCACCACGCCAATGTTTGGCTCGCAGAATGGAATCATGTAAATCTTGCTGCCATCTTGTGACAGAACGCCACCACTAAATCGCTCGAAGCCATAACGCAGCGGCTGCAAAATCACCGAAAACACATTGGTTTGAGTATTCAGGACACCCACCTGATCAAGGTTATATGGTATGAAATATATGTTGCCATTGCTGGGTGCGAAAACTGCTGCTGAGTATTTCTCGTACGAAGCTAACTCATAGCCCCATGTAGTTGCATGAGGCCCTGTCACTTGGCCATTTTCAAGATAATATTGGACTGCATCAATGTTTATGCGGGAAAATGTGTCGTTGTCAGGATGATACATACCAACGAACGAAGCTGTGTCTGGCGCGAAATATATGACATTGTTGTTGTTAGTACTTATTCCAACGCCACTGCTGAATGAATTGCCGGAAACTGATGCAAAATCCTCCCAACCTATATCCTGTCTTGTATACATAAAGGGCCCCCCTGGGACAATTGGTCGTATATACCCCCCGCTATATCCTGGCAAGCATTGACAAAATCCGATGGATGCACTGCCATGCGGTGAAACTGTATTGAGGGGACACAAATTGCAGCCCGCAGCACCTTCATGTGAGTTCCAGGTATCAGTCGGGCACTTCTGGCATGTGTTGTTTGCCCAGGGTTCGGTGGCATTCCAGGATGTGCCTAGCGAGAATGTGCCGGCCTTGCATGGCGCACAGATGGCATTTGCTTTTTGTGTTATGTTTTCATCTGGGTGTTGTTCAAAATACCCGTATACACTCAGAGCGGTCTCGTGTTGGTAGTACTTTCCAGGCGCACACCAGTGACATGTGGTCGAACCATCTGAGAAGGTATACTTGGCAGACTCACACTGCTCACAGGTACTCTGTCCTGCGCTTCCTGAGAACGTGCCCAGCGGGCACCGAGTGCACAATGCGCCACTACTGGCATAGCTACCAGCTTGGCACATCGTACACTCGGCACTTGCAGGTGGCGACGAGCTTCCGGAGGTGCATGTAGTGCATACCACCGGGCCAGTAGTGTTCTTGAACGTAGTGGCGTTACAGGAAACACACTCTCCATCTGGGCCTGTATACCCAGCTGCACATGGTGCTACTATAAATTCACACTTTGCATTCTCAGGTATCAGCGTACATCCAGAATAAGTGTTGGCACACGAACATTTGCATATTTCACAATCCGTCCGACTAGCGCACCCATTTTGGTTCCACGTTCTATACTGTATACACTGTGATCCTGTCTCTGTACACCCCTCTTGATCATGCCATCCTATGCCGGCGTGACATTGACAGTCCGAGTCAGACGCGCTGCCAGGTGGTGATATGGTGTTGGCAGGGCATGCGAAACAGAATCTATGCCCTGCCCAGTAGCGTTCGAAGATCGAAAACGTGTTTGCAGGACACGCGTAACAACCTTCTCCTGGGGAGCCACCCATACCTTGACTGCATACACACCAATCCCCAACCTGTGGGGTATGCGAGTTTTCTGGACATGGTAAGCAAGGCGAGTTCCACTCGGGGCGAGCGTGATTTAGTTCACATTGTGGTTGTGCAGTTGTAAAATCCAAGCGAATCGACAGAAGAGTAAAAATGACAGCAGCACGAGCAATTCTTTTCATGACGTTGCCCAACATTGTACTACACGTTGTCGACTTTAGTGTTTTGTCCACATGCAATCTTATGTCCGCTTATATACTATCGCGTACAACTACCCGAGTGTATGACCAAGACGCACGCACACACACACCATTTGCTCGCAACAGGCTGATTTTGAAAATCGACTTGATGAAATCGTCAGAGATCAGACAATGCCCACTACGCCCCTTTATGGCCCTTTAAAGCGCGGTGTGTAGTTGTTTTTTGCATCATATGACTTGAACTGGACGCACAATGATTTCATTAGAGCTGCTCTCATGTGACCTTCAATACACTTGTTTCGAAACAGCTTTTGCTGTATAAAAGCCAGGCTTTGGTTTCTACACAAGAAAGGCTTGGACTTGCAACATTACGCTTGGTGCAGGAAGGCTTGTCCGAAAAGAAAACAAATCATAAAACAACAGCCCTGAAGTTGTTGCGCAATTGTGCACCGGCACAATGGCATATGAAGCTTGACAACACAAGAGTTGTCTTGTTATAACCCAATAGGTATTTGTGAAGAGGGTATATACACTGTGTCCCCCTTTTTTCCAAAAAAATCACCCCTCTGCAGCTATTTGGTATTGTGGGCCAAACCCCCCCCCCCCCCCCCCCCCCCCCCCCCCCCCCCCCCCCCCCCCCCCCCCCTCCGCGCCG
>Ga0105055_10009275_pt1 | contig 12610 bp, 16 predicted proteins | sample BON03_FD_78090 | JGI IMG/M metagenome (GOLD analysis project Ga0105055, IMG submission 78090) | Freshwater microbial communities from Lake Bonney liftoff mats and glacier meltwater in Antarctica - BON-03 | ecosystem: Environmental > Aquatic > Freshwater > Ice > Glacier meltwater | place: Lake...
CCACCAAAAAATCTAAACAACAAACCCACCCCCCCCCCCCCCCCCCCCCCACCCCCACCCCCCCCCCCCCCCCCCCCCCCCCCCCCCCCACCCCCCCACCCCCCCCCCCCCCCCCCCCCCCCCCCCCCCCCCCCCCCCCTTTCTCTCCCTCTCTCTCTCTCCCTCTCTCAGGGCGATTTGTCGGCACTGCTCCAGTGAAAGGATGAAAGGGCGTAGTTCAGCTACAATTTTTTTCCACCGTGCAGAGATAGGGTATTACTGAGTCCTAGTCAACAGTCAATACACTTTAAACCCAATACAATTGAAACCACCGTATCCTTATGATACTTACTATCGGGTTTCATCAAAAACTGTGCTTTCGACAACAAAGGCAATTCACAAAGCGGCTTTGACCGCACTACACCAAAATCTGTGTCGGGGGTGGTTTATGGACCCCGCTCCACAAGAGAGATTCGTGGATTCAACAGGAACTAAGAAATCCACAACTCACTGGTACAAAATCTCATTCCGTTATTTCAAATAATCGTGTGGTACAAATAAATTGTTTGTTTTGTTCCTCTTTATCGGGTCCTTTATCGGGTCCTTCATAGACTTGGATTCACAGTAGCCAGCCCAATCCTGAGTCCTGTCAGCACTGACAATCTGTCAATTCCCACTCACTCACTATTATCAGTCACGGTAACTATAAAGTGAATCCCGGGCGGCGACATTGGTGCGAGGAAAAACACAATAAATATAGCCACTTTGATGTATAGCCTGTTGCATTTGAAGAGTCATTTCTTCGTTCTCAAATTTCAATCGATGATCTAGTGTTCTAGGTCTCTTTTGCCACGATCCCTTGAAAAGAAACCAATGAGATTGCGACTGGCCTGGGAGATTGAGATTCAACGACAATCCAAATGCAATAGGCTGTATCAAAAAGATGGTCAACTTCCATCTTATCATAGGAAAAGCAGTCTCTAAAAGACCCCTTTCGCCGACAATATCTTTTTTGCTGATTCAAATAGACGGCCATCTATTTGACACGGGGAGGGTTCAGAAGCAAACCAAGGATTGTACAATTTTGGTGTCTCACGTGATCACTCTATTTCTGATTCCGCCTGGGAAAGCATTTTTCAGATGAATGTGGACTTCCATTTTACTACCTCAAATTGGGTTTCTTGAATATCATGTCCGAATATCCAAGTCTGGCCCGGGCGAAATACGGTATCCAAATGGACCCATCGGTTACAGAAAGGAGCAGACAATCTGGAAAGAAGCATGTATTGTACATGTTGGGGCTGTTATCCACGATTATCAGGGGTAAGGAGCAATGTGACCAAGAAAGTGTCACGCATGAAAAGATTGCCCTGGCGAATGAGCACAATTGAGCACCGATAACGTCGACTTCTGCACGCTGAGTCGCCCGTACCAGCACGACTCGGAGGCGTCTCTGCCATCCGGTCCGGGCCAGGTGTTTTTTTGAACTTGAAAGGAAAGGTTTGCTTCTGAACCCTCGACACAGGGGTTTGCTGCGGTGCGTCCAGTTGCAGCCGCGCGGGGCTTGTGCTGGGTTGCCCAACATATGCATGATCCAAACGGCATCATCGATGCGTGTTCGGCGACTCATAGCCCGCTTGCACCTGATTCGGTGGCCGCCGAAGGCCTCCAAAGCTGGGCTTGCCGCAAGCGGAGTTTAGCCCCTGAGCCGCGTGCGCCACCCGATTTCAGCCGCGATTCTTTCAGATGGATGTTTTGGGACTCGAATGTGATTATGAGCCAAGTGTTTTTCATGTGTCCAGAAAGGCAGGAAAACGCCGGAAAAACACAATTTTCAAGTTTTTCGAAAAGCCTGAACAAAATTTACAATTTTTACGGTCGAACGTGTTTTTCCTCAAATCACCACCGTGCAGCGGCATTCTTCAAAACAAAAAAACGTTTTTTAGTTGGGAATCTCAAGTCACCACCGTGCAACGGCATTCTTTTTGCAAGTCCGGAAGTTATGCACATCCTAGATCGGACTCGTCTCTACATTTGGATATTAGGAACTTGCACATACTACAGCAATTCGCATCGAAAAATAAAATGCTAGCTCTCAGCGTTTTCTTCCCGCAGCCCTCCTCGAGCGCTGGCCGCACGTTTCCCGCATATAGATCACGTTTGAATTACTACCAACCAACTGATTCGTTTTTTGTGGAAATGAACCGTTCCAATTGGTCGGTATGGATCCAAACGAAATGTATATTGGGGAAACGTGAGGCCAGCGCGCAAGTATGGCTGTGGGAAGCAAACGCCGAGCGCTGGCACTTTCTGTTCCCAATCAATTTTTTGATGTATCAAAAGATGCAACATATCAAGAGATACATGCACTTGATAGAAGAGACGCTATCAGAGTATCCCTTCCAGGATGCACACAAGTCTCTTCAATCGTAATATGTCACACCCATTTCTCTTTTTTTAAAACGGGGAGGGGAGGGAATTTGTGGAAGGAAAAAATTAACATTTTCTTTGCAACCCCACCCCACCATTCCTGTTTGTGACACTCCACTCCAACCCCGCAAAAAAAATGACGGGGAAACAGTCTAATACAATACAAAAAATACAAGCAATGTGAATCGTATGAATCCTGCATGTTTAAGAGAATCATTTCTGTCTCGACAACACCAGGATGATTTTGGCGGGTCATGTCACATACAGGGTGGCAAAGACCCACTTGTCAACAGATTGTGCAGGTCTCTTTCCACAAAAGAACCAAATTATTGGGCTATTTTGCGGGAAATAATCTACAAAGATCAACCAACTATGGTCCTTCGGCACCCTGGATGAATGCATGCAGTCTGCGGACGAATTCAGGATTAATATAATTGCGACTATCGGGATTTCAGATGACTTGCCATGTGTCAGGGAGAGGACGAAGCTTCTTGTTCAATGCCCCATTCTCCTTATCTTCTCAGTCTTCTAAGATCCGTTTACGTCATCCTCTTCTGTCATAACAAAGGACTTCGCACCGCTTGGCAACCATGAGATATCTACATGAGATATCTACATGGCAGCGCACAGTGGCGATACAAATAGTTGTGGTGATACATATACACACCTCTTGCAGCAAGCAAATCTCGCACCATCTCAAGCGCACCGCGCGAAGCCCGAGACAGATTGTCTCTCTCGTCGTACCGTGGCTGCTGGGTGTGCGAGCCCGACAGGGCTCTGTTGAAGAAAGACCCCTACATTTCTTGGGATCTTTTGCGAAAAGAGACTTCACATGAGCATGCTGCGCACAGACGGCGACATGTTCTCATTGTTCCACAACCCCACTAATCTGTCTGGAGTCACAGCTACGAGAGCCGGCGAGGTCGTCACACCCCCCGGGGCAGTAAAGCGCCGCAGATCCGGCTTGGGCGAGATCATAGATTTGGCATGGTGCGGGTTGATAGAGCGTAGGGCACGAGTTTCTTTATTGAAGATTCCCGCTCCGTTGGCGACTGTGTGCGCATTTTCCCGCGTGTCATGTTTGCAAGGCGTCAGAATTGCCTGGATTATGTTAGATGCATGATACCATAAATACACTTCGACATTCACAACCGCACGCAGACGCATGGATACACTGATGCAGAGACTGAGGGCATGCGAGGAACAATGATTCGGCAAATGTGTGTATGCGCACTCCCGCACACGCTCCCACACAATGCCAAACCTGCAGCAGGGGGTTTGGAGCGAGCGGGTTTGTTCTTCAACGGAGTGAAAATTTCCTGATCGAAAAGGCCCACCTGTATGAGATGCACAGATGCACAGATGCCACCCGTCAAAACAACCACCTTGTAATGAATATTTACGATTAAAAAACAGAAGTTAGTTTGCAAGTGACAACCTCGTTTTTCATAATCATCTCGATATGGGACAGAAGGGGGTTTATGTGTTTTCGCGCGACACTTGCGTATTAAAACACATCTTTTCTTCATGCTCATAGGGTTCTCATACAGGGGTCGTGTCGCATAGAATGGACGGTTTTATACGCCTTCCCATAAACTGCACTGCTTTTCGGCGGATCGATACACTGTCTGAAGGGACACTCTAGCCTCCAAGGGATTGACAATCTTCTGTAGAACGGTGGGCTTGAAATAGCAGCGCGTGGCGGTGCTCTGCCGCCGCGCGCTCCCGACACAGTCTCACGCACAAACGCACCTCAGCAATGATGCCATTTTGAGCTCTGGGAGAAAGGGGAGTCTCTGGAATGGGAAAGGGTGAAGCGCCGCCCATCATCTTGGTTTCCAATCTCATTTGCTCAGCAGAAGAGCTGTCGGAACGGCGCATTTTCCGCGCGGTAATAGCGCCGGGCGAATCACCCGTCATCATCGTCATCATTCTCGACTCAACATGCTGGTGCTGTGGCTGCCCCTCCACCCAACGTTCTCAATCTCAGTGCTCCGTTACCATGCGTAGTATGCAATACACGCCAAAAAAATCGTTCTCTTTCGTTGGCTCTTTCTGTCACGAACAGAGAAGGCGGTAGGCAGGGGTGCTGGCGTGAGTGCTGGCACGAGTAGACGAAGAGGGAGATACCTGCGTGTGTTCCATCTGCACAGCAATAGATAGTTTCGTATTGGCAAGCCAGGCTTCGGGAGGGAAGCTTTCCCGCGTCGAGTCAGCACCCGCATCGTGTACTCCTCCCTGTGCGTATATGAGCGTGTACCCTCGATTATATGCAGCCATGCCCCCCTTTTGCGGCACACCGATGCGTATGCATACGTGGACTTGAAGGGCTTTATTGAACACCACACAATCAAGAGTGCAATGTAATCCGCACACTCCGCAAAAAGAAGCAAAGGGTCAGAGAGCGGACTAACGGGAGTGGGCGAGGTGGTTGTGTAGTTGATGGGCTTCAATGTATCAGCCTGTTCATGTGCAGATGTGAAAGCTGGCAGCGCCAGCATTTGGTGTCTGGTGCTCAGCTGCCCGTTGGAGTAAGCAGCAGTCATGCCGCCTGGCAATGTTGCATACGGAGTTCGAAAAGCATCCATGTGTCAGTGAACACGCACACATTTCGAGGGGCGAACGCTGCAGATGCACGTTGAAAATTCTTTTGCCAAAGAAGTGTGTAACTTAAATCAGATCGAGTACGCAAAAGCCGCACATCCAATAACATTTGAAGATTCATCGAAATAACTCGAAGTATTTCGAAGAATGTTCAAATGGCATCTGTACTACAGCAGAATCAATGGGGGCGCGCCGCAGCGTCGGGCTGAAATCTGTATGCCAAAATGTGAACGTCATTCACTTATCCGGGAATAAAGAGATTCAGTGTTAAGGCAGGGTTAGGTTTTGTTCGACACGAACGTGCGTATTCAGTGGAATCCAGTTTACAAGGCATTTCATCGAATTCGTTGTTGTGGAAACGAAACAAATTGTCAGTAGTAATTCAAACGTGATCTTGACGCGGCAAACCCGCGGCCAGCGCTCGGGCATGGCTGCGGCATGCAAACGCCGAGCGGCATTCCATTTATCCGTGCAAATTTGCTGTAAGTTCCCAATATCGAAATATAGACGACAGTCGCATCTAGGTCTGTGCATGAGTTCGAAACTTGCAAAGAGAATGCCGCTGCGCAGTACCGACTTTCGATTTGTAAACGTGTTTGGCCGCAAGATTTGTCGGAAGTCGGCACTGTGCAGCGGCGTTGTCTTTGCAAGTTTCGAACTTATGCACAGCCTTAGATCAGACTCTCCTCTACATTTCGATATTGGGAACACATAGCAAATCGGGAAAACAACATGATAGAGCTCGGCGTTTGCATACCGCAGCCATGCCCGAGCGCTGGCCGCGAGTTTGCCGCGTCAAGATCACGTTTGAATTACTACTGACAATTTGTCTCGTTTCCACAACAACGAATTCGATGAAATGCCTTGTGAGCTGAATTCCACTGAATACGCACGTTCGCGTCGAACAAAATCCAACCCTAGCTCAATGCACGTAGTTGTCGCAATTCGACGTTTGCTCAAGTTTCGGCGCCAAAATTCGGGTGAAAATCGCGAAATCTCCCTGGTTCAGCCGTAACCTCTTGTAGGGTTTAGTCTTTGGAATTTGTGTAACTGTTTTCGTCGTGACCCTGTGGCGCGCTGCAGCTCGGGGAAGCCCCTTCGCCGCCGCGCGCCCATCTGACCTGAGTTCTTTGTCGAGGACGCGCGGCAGCTTCGGCGCGAAGCACCTCGCCACCGCGTGCCCTCGATTGCAAGATTCGAAGGCCGAAGGTCATCTCGATGTGTCTGCCCTCTCTTTTCTCCTTCTGTGCACCTGTGGGTTTGCCTTCCGGAGAGTTGAGCATAGCATTGAGCGGCAACATGCACACGGGACATCGCAAGTTGTTAACATTGCGCGAAATGAGCTGTTTGACGTACTCCTGTAGACACTTTTGGTGAAATGAGTGGCCACACGAAGTAATCACGCTTGAGCCTCCCGCAAGACGCGCCGCGCACAAGTCACACCGCCCTTGATGCGCTAGCTGTGTCGACATTTGTGTTGAGTTCTGCTGCGTTTGCATTCGGGCCATCTGTTCTGCACCATAATTCCCATTACGATGCGGTGAGTTCTTTTCGGGCGATCGCCTGGTTGCCACATTTGACACAGCAGCGCCGGGGAAAGGCGCCGCGGGTGGCGAGTGGCCTTTGGGTGGGTGGCGAGTGGCCTTGGGCGACGTCATATTCGATATGAAGGAGGTTACAGATTTCTTCAGGGTTTTGAGCGGTGACATAATACCAGATTGATGGGCGTTTTGGTCCACGCTATCAAGCGGCTTCTGTGCGACCAAACACACACAAGACGACGCACCAAAATGGTCAAAACATAAATAGCAGAAGGCAAAGAGTTGGGCACATGAATCTCAACGTCCAGAAGTGCAGTCGTCAAAAAAAAACACAAACACACACCTGTAATCCAAAGACTTCCTCGATGGGAAAGGAGGAAGTCTGCGGAGCAAGTGAAATACTTTTCTCCTCAATCTTCTGTGGCACCTGTGTAGCCACCTGCTGCGTCTGCGACGAAGGTTGCATTTGAGGCACCGATGGCGCTGCGAGGATACCGAGGGGTGCCATCCTGCTGTTGACGACGTGTGTGGTATAGCCAGCAGCACCATAAGTTGAGAAATCGGCAGATTGAATGTGCCGAGGGCGCCGGGGCGCGACACAATGAGCAGCCATGTTCCTGCTGATGAGCGGTGGGGGTGGCGGAGCATTGTCAGAAGTCTTGTTCCCGGGTGAGGTACTCTTCTGCTCGCCGTATGGTGTTGCTCTTTGATCAGCATGGAGTAGTGAATCTGGACGCGAGGGGGATGCCATGAAGGCGAGGGGATTTGAAAACGGCTGGTGCTGTCTGGCACTCCGCGGATGCGTAGTCTGCGGGTGCCCTCTGGCTCCAGCTCTGGACGCAGGAAGGTTGACCACGTAAGAGAACGAATGCGGGACATTGTGATGGTGCGGCGACATGTGTGTCGGCATGTTGATCCGCTGCGGCGTCTGGTACTGGGAAGGAGTATGCACTGCGCCAACGAAAAAGAGTGTCAGTTCACAAGGATGTTAGCCGGGGAGTATGTCACGAGTTGCATTATGTCATGCCTAGTAAGAGTGCATCGCAGTAACCTGGGCGGTGCGCGTGGAAAGCCGGGCTGTTGGCGAATGCATTTGTGTGCGGCGACTGGTTGCGGTTCTGCGTCGGCGTTTGGAGTCCAGAAGTGGGCTGGTAACCCTGGGGCGTGCGCGCCTGCGTGTTGCGGTGTTGCGTCGGGGTTTGCATTCCTGTGTTGTTGTGGTTATACTCCCCCATTTTCCGGAACTGTGTCGGCGTGTGCCAGGAAACAAGGTTGAGCGGCGGAGGAGCATGCTGTTGCCAGGTCGGCGGGTAGCCCGCCGCCCTTTGTGTGTGCTGCGCACCCGCGTGTCGCGCCATCCCGTGCGGAGAGGCCTGCCAGTGCGGGTGGGACTGCATGCTACGACGAAACTCGGAGGATAATTTGAATCGAAGACCCGTGACCAGGACCGTGACACGCGCGTTGTGTCACGGTTGGGCGTACCATGCTAAAATTTCATCGTGGTACACCCTGCACAATTATTCATCCCCAAAATAGTGATTGATACGGGTTAGGCTTGTTTTAGTTAACCTCAATCCAATAAACGATACATACATATATATATATATATAAAATAAAATAAAATAAAATGAAATGATTATACTCCAAATACTGAATGTTCAAAGACATAACAAACTTAAAGCATATGATCCAAACAAAAAACTCATAAACAAACTTAGAATGACCTCAATACACAATGAAATACATAAATAAGCACATGAACAGAAATTCATAAATAAAATTCCTATAACTTGAATGCTTTTCATACATAATCAAATATATGCACAAACGAATAAAGAAATATGCTTAATTGTCCAGAATTGATTCTTGCACACACTGACACATTAATCCACCTAAATTACTATTGTGTTTGTGTAATGTGTTCTATTCTTCGTTTGTGTGTACCTGCGTTTGCGTATTTCTTCACATCCAAAGTCCATTGCGGGAGTGCAGTTCGATTCGGTCAGGCGCTTCCGTGCTACCTTATTACTGCGCACCACTTGTATGCGTCTCTGCTGTAATGGAGGTGCTAGCTGTGTGGCGGCATAACAAACCAAAAAACAAAAACCATCCCCCAGCATGGTACAGCGTACCATGACGAGATTCCCCTGAAAATCACTCGAGCGTGGTACAGCTCCCTGGCGTGGTACACACTTTGCGCTGAGAATCTCACAGTATAGGAAAAGAGTGTTGAGCCATTTTTTGTGGTACTGATTTTTTTGTTTTCTTGGTATTTCCGGGCTTCTCCGGCGTCCAGGGCACTCAGCAGCAGATTGAAAAGATTTAGTATCAAAAATCTTGTTGACAAATTATTCACCATGGCAGCACCCACGCACCGTGGGGTCTTCTCTGAGGTAATTGAGTTGCTAGCTGTGTGGCGGCATAACAAACCAAAAACCAAAAAACAGGGCCACGAGATGTGGGCGTCGCATGGTGGTGACAGTGATGGGAGGTGATTAATTAATTGAGACTAGTGGAATTACATTTAATTGAAAAAACTCGGTTGTATCGGCCAGCTGCATCGCGTTCGGCGGGCGGTGGAGTGTTTGGTCTGTAATTGATTGTCTAGACACTAGGGTGGCTGCACGGGCAGAGTAGTGGGGCACTGCTACTGTGCAGCTGGGCAAAACATGTTGTTGGGTCACGGTTTGTAGGACAATGCGTGTGAACGTGGGGAGCTGACTTTATCAAGGTGTTTTTTTGTACTCTCTCCTTGAGGTTTAGGCTGAATGAGTCTCGAGACGGGTCTCTCTCACGAGTATGGGAAAAAATCAATGCAACGCAGAGTGCCAAAGCCACCAAAGCCAATAGCGTGTCCTCGATTCATAGTCACACATGGACATGTGATGAGGATGGACATCTGGTAGTACCTGATACTCACTGCCCTGGTGTCTTGCGGAGACATGATGGCTTATTGAACACGCGGGATGTGCGCATCCTCCTGCTTGACCTGCCAAGTGACACGAAAAAAACTCTTGACAGATTACGGATGAGTGACGTGCGCAAACTGGCATTTCTTCTTGGAGGAACCAGTGGCAGAACCTCTGATAATCTAAAGGATGGACCTGTGTGGTTTGGCTCAGGGGAAGCCATACGACTTGACTGGCCTCTACAGATTAATGATAGCGAGCTGGATTTCATTGCACCATTGCGTCAAGTGCGTTGGATGTGAGATTCACTGTCACCAATCGCTCTGCCAGTGGGTGCAGTTACAAGCGGGCACCACGATAAAGCTCTGAAACACATACAGGTCTTGTATGCTTTTGCTGACAGAGATCTCGAAAACCTCATCATTCCGCATGGTATCATGCCGGTACATGTCTCCAAGCTTCTACCGCTACTTGGATGGTATACTGGCATGCTCAAATTGTTTCAACTTGAATTCACGAAGGTCCAACTTACGGTGGTTTCCAATTTGTCTGAACTACACAAGGCTCATGTACTACATCACTGGCGTCTGGTTGGTATCCCAATGATTAGCCAGGAGGTGAAACACACAGATGCGAGTACTATGGCCAATTACCATCTGTGCAACCACCACTTTCGGAACTTGTATGAGATCAAGGAAAGTGGGGATGATGAAACGACGTTGTTTGCTGCCGTGACTCGCAAACATCAGATCGAGGCTGATCGTGTGATTGGGGGCATTGGAAGTGCGTCAGCAGTCACAATGTTGCGGGATGCCCTCCTGTCTACTGCTTTGTACGTGTGCCTGGCGTGCGCTGCCCCCGTCTTGGGCGCCCGTTACCAACGCAGGGAGGCCCAGGAAATTGCACACAAAACAAACCCCTCTGATACTGACGCGACTGCAGCAACTCCAATGACAGCACTCGATGGAGTGGGCAGAATAGAGGTCCCTGAAAGTGAGGCCATACCTGCAGACAGCATGTTGGTCGAGATGGCTACAGACAGTGCTCCCCAACGTAGCGAGTGCGTGACACAACAACCCGCCAGACTTCTACATGCTGTGGAAGAATATGTGGCGACAACCACACCCCTCAGGAATGTGGCGTGCGAACGCAAGGCAGTGACAGCGGAAATGCGGGCCATTGCACCCTGATGGCAAGAAGATGCTCCTTAACCGGGTCTCAGCCTCAAGAGCACTGCGACTACTGAAACGGGTCTGACAAGGATACTGTCCAATGATTGGTCAAACATTTAGTAGTTGTGACCCAGTCCCTCCTGCATTGCGCGCTAAAGTTCGCATTGAAGTGCACCAACACATTGTAAACCTCCTGTGGCTGCAGGTTGGCCAGCAGGGCACCATTACCTCAGTGCGTAAGCATGTCACTTACGTGCCACTGGACGCCCCTTCAGCACCTCTGCCAGTGACTACTGTCTTAACAGCAGCAGTAACATTGCTCGGTATATACACAGGCCCCCAGCTGGTACTGCCACCGCCACCCAGACAGTATACAAAAGTCAATCTTAATGTCGAGCAACAATCCTCAGTGCGAGGGATCTGCGAGGAGCGCATGTGGAGAGTGCATGAGATAGCTCCATCTGACACCAGTACGCAGTTGGTTGTGCATGCCCTGCCGGCGGATGCGCCAGCTCGTCGAGGTGGGAACTTGGGCAACAGCTGCACGCAGTTTCCATTTACAACAGTGATACAACTCTTGAAGGAGACAGCGGTGGATTTGGCAGGTGCTGGCAGTGACAGTGCTTCGGGCAAGTCCTCAGAGGCGGCACTGCCTGACGTCGACAATCTGGACCTTGCCAACATGCCAGCCACATTTGACTATGAGGGGGATGAGACAGCATGGCAATAGGGCCTACCGCCAGGAGAAGTGGGACCGCAACTGAGTGAGCTGGAGTTGTCTGACAGTGACAGCAGTGTTGGCTCTATCATTGGCGCGTGTCCTGACTCGGATGGATTTGATGGAGACGCTTGGATGTCAGATGCAGAAGGAGCGCACGATGACATTCAGGTGGGTGATGCGGCGGGGGTCAATGACTTCAGTGACATTCCGTGGCACACGACAGCCTGGAGCGCTGGGGGCGTGGATGTAGGGTCAGTCAAGGCAGCAAAAAGGGCAAGTGAGAGTCGCAAGCAGCCTGCCTCAAAGCTGAGTGCGCCAACAACCACTTTTGAACCACAGGGAGGAGAAATTGGTGAGAATGGTGATGGAGATGGGGCAGCTAGAGGGGGGGTTGCAGGTGAGGGGAGGGGTGCGGATGGAGGGGGTGTCACACTGACACCACAGGAAAATAAGAGGCTGAGAAGACTCCAACTGAACAAAGCATGGAAGGCGAGTCAAAAGGCGAGCCCAAGTCACCAAGGGTCAAACCCAAACCAACCTGGTGGCACAAGACACAAGAAACGCACAAAAAAATAGCTTGACATCCTCTCCCGACCGTAAAGGGTAGTGCTATGCCTGAACACTTTCCCCCCTCGTGATCATTCATAATAAAAGAACCCTACACTTGTCCTTTCCTAAAAATTCCTCTCAAAGGGGTGACTACATAACTGAAGGCATCATATGTTAGAAGTAAAGATTTGACGAACGATTGTGAATCCACAACCTTGGCGCGTAACCAATAATAGCCTCAGTCTCTGTCACGCACCTTCCTTGTCTGTTTGCCTGTTTCGATGAGTCTGTGTCGTGTGTGTATGCTTTCTTCTCTACCTGTTTTTCTACCTGTTCTGCGCGCGCTGCGTGTTTTGGGTCCGGTTCGGTATCCATAACCACCTTTTTGTTTTCTTTCTCCTTTTTCTCCAAATTTAATAGACACCTATGTCACGGTGCCTATTGATATACGCATACACCTGCGAATATGCCTAAACTCATTTTCCGTCTACATCTTCATTTCTCTAAATCCTGCGTATGTGTATGTAAACATGTTTACGCAATTCCCTCCTGTTCCATATTCGTACACAACTATCGCCATCTTCATATGTACTGTTTGTGTCTTGTTCTATACTTATACCCATGTTTTTGTTTACTTTCTTCTCTTTCCGAAACTTAATAGACACCTGTGTCACGGTGTCTATTGATGTAATATACCCCTACTTA
>Ga0105055_10009276_pt1 | contig 12610 bp, 10 predicted proteins | sample BON03_FD_78090 | JGI IMG/M metagenome (GOLD analysis project Ga0105055, IMG submission 78090) | Freshwater microbial communities from Lake Bonney liftoff mats and glacier meltwater in Antarctica - BON-03 | ecosystem: Environmental > Aquatic > Freshwater > Ice > Glacier meltwater | place: Lake...
AATTGCTCACCTTCCGTAAGATAATGCATTACTAGGCACCCTTGATGAAACAAAACCTCCCGCGAATATCGGGGATTTTATCGCGATCAACTGCCCCGTTTAATTTTAGGACTCCCCTTAAGTAGTAATGACACGCCTCCAGACGATGAAACCCCGAATTTTTGTAACCGCATTCCTCAAGCCGGAGGCGCTCGCCTTAGTTCACGAAGCCCTGACCGAAGAAGATTACTATGTAGCTGATCGGTTCAATCCTCGTGAAGGTGATAAAGCAGCCTTTTTGCGATCTACCATCGCTTTCGGAAATGTCGCACCAGACTTGTTGGAAGAGGCGACCGAACTGGAGTGGATGCAGCTCGAATCGACTGGATTTGAATATTATCTCGGATGCAAGGGGCTATCACCTGATCTGCAGATCACGAATCTACGCGGCATGTTTGAACGCCCGGCCGCGGAGACCGCCATGGCGGGCTTGCTCGGATTATTTCGCGGGATGAACCAACTGATCCCCGCGAATCGTGAGCGCAAATGGTCGGAGATCGAGGTGCGGGTAAACTTACGACTGCTTCACGGCAGTAAGGCTGTGGTGCTCGGCCACGGGTCGGTCGGGAAACGTATGCGCAAGCTTTTGGAAGCCTACGAATGCGACGTGCAATCCTACGCGCGAACATCCGAAGGCGCGGAACTGCGTGATCCGGCATCGCTCGGAGAGGCTCTCTCGACTGCGGATGTCGTGGTGTGTTGTTTGCCGAATAATCCGAGCACGAAAGGTTTGATCAGCCGCGAGCTGCTCGCGCGACTGCCCGGGCAAGCGGTGTTTGTGAATATAGGTCGCGGCGCCGTGGTCGATGAACCAGCCCTGATCGAAATGCTGAAAGACCGACGCCTCGCCGGTGCAGTGATTGATGTCACTCAGCAGGAGCCCCTGCCGCCGGAGCACCCGTTTTGGGACTGCCCCAATACGATTCTTACTCATCACACCGGCGGTGGTTACCCCGATGAATACAACGCCAAGGCGCGCTACTTCATCGCCAATCTTCAGCGCTACAAGCAGGGTGAGCCGTTAAAAAATATCATCAGCCTCCAGCCCTGATTTCCCCTCATGCCAAAAATTACCCGTGTCCGCCCCGTTCTGTTAACCGCCCCCTACACCGATCCGAAACGCAGCGTTGAAGGGTTGCTTTGTCTCCCCACGGGTTACCGCACGACGGGTCTGGTCGAGATCACGTTGGACAACGGCGTGGTCGGTCTAGGAGAGGGCTACCTCGCGGTGTTTGCGCCCAAAGTGTTTCGTGAGATTGTCGAAATCGTCGCACCAGTGATGATCGGTAAAGACCCGCGAGACTTTGAAAAACTCATGGGCGAGCTGTTGCTCACGACCGGCTACTGGAGTTTGCAAGGCGCCGCGCAACATGTGATCAGCGCGTGCGAAACGGCCCTGCAGGATTGCCGCGCGAGATTGGAAAATGTGCCGGTGTGGAAACTCTTGGGCGGCGAAGCGCGCTCGATGAAACTCTACGCGAGTGGTGGCGATGCGATCGATCAGGACGGGATGAGGGATGAGATGAATCAGATTCAGGCGATGGGGATCGATGTATTCAAGATGCGCGCGCGTCGTGGGCAGGAAGATAAGGCGGCGTTTTGCCAAAGAGAGGGTAAACCTCGTGGGATCGATATCGCGGTGGACATGACGCAGAATCTCGCGGTGCCGTCGCAGACGATTGAGGACATTGAGATATTTCTGGAGGAGTTGAATAATCGTGGCGGTCAGATGCCGGTGTTTTTAGAAGAAGTGCTCGGGCCGCAGGAATTGCATGGCTTCACCGAACTGAAACGGCGTTTACCGGAAGCGCGGATCGCTGGTGGCGAGATCGTGACGACTGCGCCCGAACTGTGTGCGCGAATTGCCCAGGGTTATTATGATATCGCTCAACCCGACGCGACGGTGATCGGCGGACTGAGCGCGACCTTGGAAGTGTTTGCAGCGGGGAGAAAGCACGACACGGAAGTCTATGTGCATTGCTGGGGCGGTCCGGTGGGAATGATGGCTAATTTTCATGTCGCGCAAGCCGGTGGTGGCATGCTGGTCGAATGGCCGACGTTGCCCTACGAATTACGCAACACACTCGTGCCCGGGCCATGGCAGATCGAAGCGGGGTATCTCACGCTCACGGATGCGCCTGGTCTGGGGATCGAACTCACGGAGGAGATTGAAAAGGCTTATCCGTTCCGCGAAGAGGCGACTTATAACTGCCGCGTGGATTTCTCGAAATTGCCGCAAGTATCATGGATGTAATGGCTTGGTGGTGCGGGAAATGTTGCATGCGGTAGGGAGGGACCGCTGGGCCCTCCACGATTCAGGACGGGGCTATTTGTAATCGACCTCAATAGGACGGCCCAGCGGTCTGTCTCCACCTTCGATCAATCGAATCGCGGTATGCTTGCCATCTATACATGGTAAGTGAGCCTGTCCTGTTGTTACTGTTATCATGAAGACTGTCGCCCCCTCAGAAACCAAACGCGCGCTCAAAGCCGTCGAACTGTCATGTGATCTAGCGGTAGCGGGTGGCGGGCTCGGCGGCGTTTGCACCGCGGTCACAGCGGCTCGCGCCGGACTGAAGGTTGTGCTCGTGCAGGATCGTCCCGTGCTGGGGGGCAACTCTTCGAGCGAAGTGCGGTTGTGGGTGCTCGGCGCGACCTCGCACATGGGGAATAATAATCGCTGGGCGCGCGAGGGCGGGGTGATCAATGAGATCCTCGTGGAGAACTTGCATCGCAATCCTGAGGGCAATGCCGTGCTGGTCGATTCTCTGTTACTCGAATTCGTCGTGCGCGAGCCCAACATTACGCTGCTCCTCAACACGGCGGTTTACGATCTGGAGAAGCGCGATGCGGATACGATCAAATCGCTGCGTGCCTTCTGTTCGCAAAACTCGACCGAGTATCTTGTGAGTGCGCCTTTGTTTAGCGATTCGACGGGTGACGGCATCGTCGGGTTCATGGCTGGTGCGGCGTTTCGCATGGGCGCAGAATCGGCAGAAGAGTTTGGCGAGGGCATGGCGCCGACCAAGGAATACGGCGAACTGCTGGGACACTCGATTTACTTTTACTCGCGTAATGAAGGTAAGCCGGTGCGCTATGTTCCGCCATCTTTTGCGTTGGATGACATCACGAAGATACCCCGCTTTCGCGATCTGAAAGCGCATCATTCGGGATGCTGGTTGTGGTGGATCGAATACGGAGGCCGCCTCGATACGATCCACGAAACCGAGACGATCAAGTGGGAGCTGTGGAAGGTTGTTTATGGGGTATGGAACTACATCAAAAACTCCGGCAAATTTCCCGAAGCCGAGAATCTGACGTTGGAGTGGGTGGGGATGATTCCGGGCAAGCGCGAGAGCCGACGCTTTGAGGGCGACGTGATGCTCACGCAACAAGATGTAATCGAGCAACGCGCGCATCCCGATGCGGTTTCGTTCGGTGGCTGGTCGATCGACCTGCATCCGGCCGATGGCGTTTTTAGCGAGAAACCCGGTTGTAACCAGTATCACTCGAAGGGCGTTTACGGGATCCCGTATCGTGCACTCTACAGTCGGAATATTAACAACCTGTTTCTTGGTGGTCGTTTGATTAGTGCCTCGCACGTCGCCTTCGGCTCAACGCGGGTCATGGCGACCTGCGCAAACAATGGACAGGCCGTGGCGATGGCCGCGAAACTGGGTCGCGATTACGGCTGTTTGCCACGCGACGTGGCGAGCGGTGAGCGGCTCATCGAGCTGCAACAATCGCTTCTCAAAGTAGGCCAATACATTCCGGGGTTCGTGTTGGATGATCCTGCCGATTTGGCCCGCACCGCTTCGCTTTCAGCGAGTAGCACGTTGCAGCTTTCTTCGCTCAAGCCCAACGGACAGCAACGCGTGCTCACAGATTCGTGGGCGATGATGCTGCCGGTGAAACCGGGTAAGATGCCAGCGGTCACGTTTACGTTAGCAGCTCGCGAAGCGACGACTCTGCGCGTAGAGATATGTGCGAGTAGTAAGCCCGGTAATCATACGCCTGATCTGTCTTTGGCGCAGCGTGAGCTCGAGTTGTTGCCAGGTGAGAATCAAGTGGTGACGCTCGGTTTCGATGCGGAGTCTCCCCATCTAGGTTACGCATTTTATACCCTACACGCGAATCCACTGGTCAGTGTGATGCTATCAGATTCACGAGTCACTGGATTGATGGCGGTCACGCATCAAGCGAACAAGGCGGTTGCGAAATCGGCAGTGCAGACTCCGCCGGAAAATAGCGGTGTGGATACCTTTGGTTTCTGGACACCGTTGCGTCGGCCAGGCGGCGAGAACATGGCTGTCACCATCGAGCCTGCCTTGTCTGGTTGTGATGTTTTCAACCTTACTAATGGCGTAGATCGACCGGTAAATCAGCCGAATGCCTGGGTGGCTGATTTTGAGGATGAGTCGCCAAGTATCGAATTGAACTGGTCTTCGCCGCAGACGATTTCGCGGATCGAAATCGTGTTTGATACCGATGCGGATCACCCGATGGAGTCTGTTTTGTTTGGGCACCCCGAGCGCGATATTATGTTTTGCGTGCAAGAGTATCGGGTGCTCGATTCCGATGGGCGCGAGCTTTTCGCAGTGACTGATAATCATCAGACGCGACGTAGTCATGTGCTGTCTGAATCAGTGACGACGACTCGTGTGCGGATCGAAACTACGCGACCTAACCCAAATGTCCCGGCGGCATTGTTTGCCGTGCGGCTTTTTGCCAACGTTACTTGAGAAATTTAGAGAGTAATCATGAGCACCCCGAAATCCCCTGATGCGTGGTCCTTTGCGCACATTACCGATATCCATCTAGGTTCGGAGAAATCCTACCGTTACGATCCCTCGCGCAACGCGAACTGGGCCTCGGCACGCAAGCAGATGGAATCGTTCCGGCCGGAGCTGTTGTTGATGGGTGGAGACGTGACGCGCGACGGCGATACGCACGAATGGGAGTATCAAATGGTGAAGGATGATTTTGCATCGCTGCCCATGCCGGTGTTTACGATCCCGGGAAATCAGGATGTCGGCAATCGGCACACCCGAGTTCAAGGTGGTTGGGAAGACGGTCGTGATGATCTGAAGCTCAACGTGACCTCGGAGCGCCTTGCGCTTTTCTCGAGTTATTTCGGGCCAATCAATTCGACCTTCGTGCATCGTAATGTGCGGTTTACTTCGTTTTACGATGCGGTGATTGGCACGGGTTTGCCGGAAGAGGATCGCCTGTGGCACATGTTGGAATCACTCGCGGATCAGCCGAAGGTCGATCACCACGTGGTGGTGATGCACTACGCGCTGTTTATCGATGCGCTGGATGAACCGGAGTTCGATATTACGAAGAAAGAAGAATACCTGCCCTGGTATTTCTCAGTGTCGACACCGCATCGCCGTCGCTTGGTGGATCTACTCAAAAAAGCGGGAGCGGATATTATTTTCAGCGGACATATTCATCGTCGTCGGCCGGAAATGGATGTGGAAGGGATTCGCTATTTTCAAGGAGCAGCCGGTGGTGGTCACGCGCAATGGCCGAAGAAGTGGGCCGATGGTGATGGGACGTTAGGCTTTTACCGCTGCGATGTGACGAAGGACAAACTCGACGTCACTTTTGTGCCAATCGATCCGGTGTCTGATTTGCCGAGTCGTGGTCAGATGGGCCATCCTCCACGTCACTTAAGAGAGTATCCTGAAGGAGGAGGAATGGATCATGTTTAAGGCTATTCATCCTGATGTTTCGGTGAAGCTGATCGATGTGGGGCCGGCGATACATCGGTTTTTCGATACCTCGCCATTTAGTCCCTCGGGGCTTTATCTAGGTCTGACGCGTTTTCCGGTTGATGACCGTCTGCCGCAGAAAGGTGAAGAAGCAGAGATCGTTGGCGTTGATTTGGAGAACGGCGAATCGAAGGTAGTGGATCGCACTTTGGCTTGGGACACGCAACTCGGTGCACAGGTGCAATGGGGGCGCAGCGACGAAGAGCTCGTGTATAATGTGCAGGCAGGTGAGCCTCCGGTGATCCGTGGTCGCGTCACGAATATGTTCACTTCTGAGCGTCGCGATCTGGCGGGCGAAGTCTATATGGTTTCAGCGATTCGCGGCGAAGCGGTTTCGGCGAGCTTGTTGCACATGGGTCAGAAGCAACCCGGTTACGGTGCACATTGGGCCGGGGTGAACGAATGGAGTCGGGGGAGTGCGACTGAAGTCGGGATTACGATCACCCCATTAGATGGTAGCCCTTCGCGAATGATTTTAACGCTGGCGGATGTTCTGGATCAGTTTCCGGAATTGCGCTGCGAAGGCGGTTCTTATGTTTGTTTTCACACCAAGTGGAATCCACAAGGCACGCGCATTATGATGGCCTTCTTCTGGATGTCTCCTGATGGCAAAGGTTCGAGAAACTCTGTGCTGACCATGAATGCGGACGGTTCGAATTTGGCCGTGGCGTTATCTCCGGATATCTGGGCACGGGGTGGGCATCATCCCAATTGGTGTCCGAATGGGGATGACATTCTGATGAATGCGAAACCCACCGATGATAAGTTGCGCTTGGTGAAATTCCGCTACGACGGCAGCAGTTTTGAGATTTTATCGGATACGCTCCGAGGCAGCGGTCATCCGACCATGCATCCCGATGGTCGCCACATCATCACTGATTGTTATCCCTACGAAGAGGGCGAAGGCGCGACCCATGTTCCTTTGCGTTGGGTGGATTTGAAGACGGACACGGAAACGACGTTGGTGCAGGTGCCCTGCGTGCCGGAATTTACCGGTGCGAAAGGCGAACTGCGCATCGATCCGCATCCGGCGTGGGATTTTCAGTTTAAACGTGTCGCCATTAACTGTCTCGACCAAGGTGTGCGTAAAGTCGCTGTGGTCGATTTATCAAAGATCCTTTAGCCTAAATTTTAACCCAACGAATGACTATGAATCAAACTCCTCCCAGTGATATTGCGAAGCGCTACCAAGCAGGTATGACGGAGCGTCTCGACACCATGACGAACACTCAGCAAGACGCCATCAATCAGGCGGCGCAGATGTTTTACGAACAGATCAAGGCCGATCGCCTGATCCATGTTTATGGCGTCGGCGGGCATTCCTACGTCGGCAGTGAAGAGTTTTTTTTCCGCGCCGGTGGATTGGCAAACATCAGCCCGATGTTTGAGGCGAGTCTCTCGCTCGGCGGCGGTGGTCAGAAATCCACGATGCTCGAACGTCAGGAAAATATCGGCGATAAGATCGTGAAAGCGCACCATCTCGGCCCGGACGATATTTTGGTGATTACCAGCGCCTACGGGATCAACGCTTGTTCGATCGACGCCGCTTTGGAAGCGAAGCGTCGGGGCTGCAAAGTCATCGCAATCTCATCAGTAGCTTTTGCTGAGGCAACTCCCCGCGATTTCGTGGCCCGACACAGTAATCAAAAGAACATTGGCGAGATTGCCGACGTGATCATCGACAACCATGTGCCACATGGTGAAACGCTGCTGAAGCTTGGCGACTACCCGCAGAAAGTGGGAGGCACCTGCAATGTGCTCGCGTGTTTCGCTATCAATTGGCTCGTGATGGAAGCGATCGATCTGTGTTTGAAAAATGGCGTGGAACCACCCGTTTGGAAAAGCGCGAATACGATCGGCGGCGATGAGCATAATCAGAAATACCTCAAAGAATACACGCCACGGGTAAAGGCGCTCTGATTGATCGAGCCTAGTCGACCCGCGTAGGCACGTCACCATTAGTTGGTATCCTGCGTTGGGCAGCGCGGATGGGGGCGTGAGTGGTCGTGTTTATTCGAGCCAGCCACCGGTCGCTTGAATCGGTGTGATATCTCCGCGTTGCGTCACCCAGATGGCGAGCGCGCGTCGTGGTGTTATTGGGGCGGCATCGACGGATAGTTTTAACGTCGCAATATGCGATTTCTCGGATTCCCGAGTGAGCATTGCTTCGGCCGTTTGCCGCGCGACGAATTCGTGGTGCAGCTCGCTCCCCGCATTCTCGCCCTTGCGGATATTGCTAATGATACTCCCTCCTAACAATGCGAGCGTGATGTTATAGCGCTGCGATTTCGCGTTAGCCAGCGGGGAGTAGGTGATCTCTGCCGTCATGTCATCTTTCCAAACAACGGTCAGTTGCCCGGTATCGCGAGGTGTCTCGCCGATGCCTTCACCGCGGCGCGATTCGCGCCCGTTGAGCGCAAAACCAGGGGTGTAAACGGATCGCGCCCGCCACAGTTTGGCGTAAGCGTATTGACGCGCGGTGTTGGCCTTGGAGGCGTAAACATCCTTCCATCCGAGCCGGTCCCAGTAATTCACGTGCCACGCGACCGGCACGATTTAGCTCCACAGATTAGGGTGATCGCGTAACTGCCCGAGCCACTTCTCCGGCGGGGGACAACTGCTACAACCCTCACTCGTGAATAGTTCGATTAGGGCTACCTGTTGCGAGCCGCTGCTAAACGTTTGGGTAGCTCCATTCGCACTCCGCGCGATGCCGAGCACAAACAAGCCAGCGATAACTATCCTAAGCATAATAGTGAGAGGAGTGATGAGGTAGTTTCTTCCCCCGCCAAAGAAAACCTCGTCGGACTATGATCGGGGTTTCGAGTGAATCTAGCAGAGTTGTGACCCGCGTTGGTTTGGGGTTAACCCGCCAAAATTGGCAGGCTCAATTGAGCAGCTCGATCGCATGGTTCAATGGGGCGAGGGTTTTTCTTACTCACATGCGCCACTCTATCCACTTAGCAAAACATCGGTATGCTAGCGGCTGCTTGTTGCGGTGGGAGCGCAGATGCGTTTGCGCACGAAGTGTAGGGTGGTGCCCAGGGCCAGCATGACAACGACGGCACCGATTGCGGCACGGGGTTGGCCTTCGGTCAGGGCTTGGCCGAAGACCACGATACAGCTCAGGTAGGCGGCTGGGATGAGAGTGGAGATGATCAGGTAGATGGCGAAAGGCACGCGCATTGCCGCGAGCAAATAGCTCTGCACCCAGAATGGAATGCCGGGTGCGGACCGCATGATGACGGTGAGGATGAAGGCGGAGTTCGATTGAACTTCTGGTCGTTTCCATCCGAATTTCCGGCAGGCCCATGTCATGGCGGGGGCCGCTATTCGCCGGCCCAACCAATACGAAAGGGAAACATTGAATGCCACTGCGGTGATCATCAGCACGATGACCAAAGGCATGCCGAGGCTTGGCGCGAAGGCTGGTCCCGCAGTTAATGCGAAGGGCATGAGGGGAAACCCCACGATGGGCAGCACGGCCATAGAAATAAAGAAGAGAGGGGCTCCGGCCGCTTGCACGTAACCGATGGCGCCATCAATCAGGGTTCGCCAACCGTATTGCCATAAGAGAAGCCCGATCAGGATCGCCATGACGAGGCCCGGAATACAGCGAATGAGTTTCCAAGATATCGAAGCAGGGGTTTTTTCTGGAATTGGTTGAGACAAAATAGTCAGGGCTAACGAAGTTGTGAGGTGGTGGGAATCACGCAGCGGAAGCCGGCGGAGTCGAGGTTCACTAAGAGACGTGCGATGGTTTTTATGCGCGAGGCGTTCGGCACGGAAGCGCTTTCGTGCACCAGGATGATCGAACCGTGGGTTACTTTTCGCATGATGCGTCGCACGATCGAGTCAGGATTGCGCCGAGTGGTATCCCAACTCCGGATGGTCCACGCGATGTTGCTGAGTCCTCTTTGGATTAGCGCACGTTCCTGGAAAATACATTTAGCTCCTCCGGGATTCCGGTAGCGATTCGGAGTGACTCCAAGCGAGGAAAGGGCGGTGGTCGCCTCATCGAGCTCACGAGCGAGGCGTTGCGGGCCCGCAGCCCAAAGAGATTTAATGGGATGAGTGTGGGTGTGATGGGCGATTTCGTGTCCGGCCGCATTAATCGCGTTGATCAGATGGGGATATCGTGCGGCACGCTCTCCAATGACAAAGAAGGTGGCTTGGGCTTGATGATGAGCCAAGAGAGCCAAAATTTGCGGGGTATCTTCTTGATCGGGTCCATCGTCGATTGTGAGCCACACTTCGCGATCACTGGTTTTAAATGAGGTAAATGTCCGCCCAAACCCCTGGGCTGAAGGCGCGATGATATGCCAAGCGATGAAGGCATCGACGCCGAAGAAAACGGCGATAGCCAGGGTATGATTCCAGGGCAAGCACACGAGCGACAGGACTTTGCCACAGATAAAAATGAGGGTGAGCTTACGCGTGGCGTTCATGTGACTTCAGTTTGATGGAAATCGGACAGGCGAGGCACGGGCGATATTTTTGCAGGCTGCAAACGAACCAGAATCGTGTGAACGCATCTTCTGTGACGAGGCAGGCCCACCAAACTCGAAGTGTCGAGGTGTGATTCCGCTTGCGAGCCAATATCAGCTCTTTGTGATGAGCAGATGCAATCTCCGGATAGGATCAATTATTCACGTAGGGCCGAGTATCGCGCCACCCGAACACATTTGTTCATTTGAATACTCCAGAAGATCCGGTGAACCGCACCCCACGTATACTTTCCATCGCTGTGGGCCCGGTCGATGTAGCTCTGGGCTTGCCTGTTTTAGATGGCGATTCCCGGGAATCGGTTTTTGCCGAGGCTAAAGTTGTCGGCACGGTGGGCGAGTTTACCTTGGCGAAAAAGGGGGAGTGGCTGATTGGAGCGGCCCAAGGGAGACCTCATGAAGACCCCGAACAGGTTGGTTTGCGTTTGTATCAAAACCTGCTGGAGGCGGCCCGCGGTTATGAGCTGGGGCGCATTTGGAATTACGTGCCGCAAATCAATGAGAGCGGCGATCAAGGCTTGGAAAATTATCGGGGTTTTTGTCGAGGGCGGTCGATTGCTTTTGAGCAGGCTTGGGGCACCGATTTTCCACCGAGGTTGCCGGCAGCATCTTGCGTGGGAACAGGCGGAGATTCGATGTCGGTGGTCTTTGCCGCGAGTTCCCAACCGGTTCAGCATTTTGAGAATCCTTTGCAGATGTCGGCTTATCAATATCCGCAGGAGTATGGGCCTCGTTCGCCGAGTTTTGCACGAGCGTCCCGAGTGGGTCGGGATGTGTTTGTTTCTGGCACGGCTGCGGTTCGCGGGCACCACTCAGTTTCTCCGAGTAACACGGCGGCTCAGCTGGATTGCACCTTGGAGAATCTGCAAGCGATCAGCAAGGAATGCGGATTGGGAGAAGACTGGGGAATGAAACGGGCGACCTCGCGCCACATAAAAATCTATCTCCGCCATCCCCTGGATTTTGCCGCCGTCTCACAGCGGATGACTGCATGGTTATGCCCTGAGGATCACGTTTAATACGTGCTGTCTGATATTTGTCGGGTCGAGCTCAACGTAGAGATTGAGGTAAGTGTTTTGGGACTGCGCGATTAGACTGAGCTGATTCGTTCGAGGACGGCTCGGGTGTCGATTTTGCCGCGTGCAGTTGTCGGAAAGGTTTTCATGATGATGAGTCGCGCCGGCACTTTCCATGCTGGCAGTCGGGCGATGATCATGGACCGGAGTTTCAGTTTTTCCCAATCGCTGGCCACGGCGGCGGCCAAAGAATCAGGTCGCTGAGGATGCGCCGTCACGAGAGCCTCGCGCACGCCAGGCAGTTCACGAAGAGCGGTTTCAACTTCGCCTAGATCGAGACGTCGTCCAGCTATTTTTACGGTGCGTCCGGTGCGACCAAGCAGAACCAGTTCGCCGTCTGGGTTGAGTTCGCCGCGATCAGCCGGAGAGAATCGACCGCGACCCGTTACCGCAGCACTGCTGACGGTGAAGCGGTTGCCGCGGCGAAACTTCAAGATGATTCCATCGAGTGGGGGGCCGACGCTCCGAGCTTGGAGAGTGGCTTCTCCGGTGCGATCGTAGCAAATTCCCCCGGTCTCGCTGGAGCCGTAAAACCCGTGGATCGGGAGTTGGAATTTTGCGTGAAAGGCTTGGGCGGTGGAATGGGGTAAGATGGCTCCGGCGGAGATAATGAGCCGAATGCTGGCGAGTGATTTCTTGGGTAGATCACTGGCGACAAGAATGCGCAAAATCGCTGGCACGGCGGGAAATACTGTGGGTTTCCACTTGGCGCAGTCAGCGCCCAATGTCTGGGGCAAAGCGCTGGTCGCGCAGAGGATGGGCGTGCCTTGATCGATTAGCGGCATCACTAAATTACCGAGGCCGTAGGAATGCCCGAATGGAATCACGGCCAGATTCAGATCGTGGTTGGTGATTCCCATGGTCGCGCAGATTTGTCGGCCATCGGCCAGCATCTGCGCAGCGGTGAATCGGAAGGCGCGAGGGATCCCAGTGCTGCCACTGGTGAGCTTGAGGAGTGCCAGTGTGCGCGTGCGAGATCGTTGATGCTCTGAACGGACTCTTTGGAGCTTTCTATCATGCCAAATATAAGCGGCACCAATAGATTGGGCGGCTTGCTGAATCACTGTAATGGATTCGCCGGGATCGAGAGGAGTAGGCACGGCACCGGCGGAGATCAGACCAAGAAAAACTCGCCACCATCCCACGCCATTTACTTCGGCAAAGACGACGATCTGCCCTTTCAAGTCCACCATGTTAAGCGGCAAGGACTGCA
>Ga0105055_10009277_pt1 | contig 12610 bp, 10 predicted proteins | sample BON03_FD_78090 | JGI IMG/M metagenome (GOLD analysis project Ga0105055, IMG submission 78090) | Freshwater microbial communities from Lake Bonney liftoff mats and glacier meltwater in Antarctica - BON-03 | ecosystem: Environmental > Aquatic > Freshwater > Ice > Glacier meltwater | place: Lake...
ATATACACACACACACATATAAAAAAAAATCAACTCAGGTGGAATGATGTACTATAGATGCGGGGTTGCCATGAGTGATCATCAAAGTCAATACTTCTGGAATGAATCCTCCTATATTCCTCATCCAGGTCACTCACTCTCTTTTTATCTGTGTATGTGTCTCTCTACATCTGTCTTCATGTTTGTCTCACTTCCTCTCCCTCTCCATTTCTCTCTAATTGTGTTTTTAAGATGAATGCTTCTTCAATGAATTCTCTGACGTTCCGCATCCTGGTCTTTCTCTCTCTCGTTCGTTCTGTGTGTGTGTCTCTCTCTCTCATTCTGGGCCTGTCTGCATGTCTGTCTGCCTGCTTGTCTGCCTGTCTCCCTCTTCCTCCTCTTCTCCCTCTCTCTGTCTTTGGTTCCTGTTTTTTCGCTATCCTCATCTTTTTGTTTTCCTCTTTCTTTCTTCCTCTATTCTCTCTCTCCCCCCCCCTCCCCATCACCACCCACCCTTCCCTCTCCCGAACCTATTTCATCTTCTTTGGACAGAGAGACAACGTATTAATGGAAAGAGAGGGCAATTTTACAAACAAACTTCTCAGATGGAGTGTCTCTTTCGCACTTTCTCTCTCCCTGTCTCTCTCTCTCTGTTTCGACCGTTTGTCTCTAGTTTTCCCTCTCTTTCTCTCTCTCTCTCTCTTTGCTCTGTCATTGTCTCTAGCTCTCTGTCTCTCTGTGTTTCCCTCTCTACTCCTCCATCTTACTCTTGCTTACTCTCTCTCTCCGTCTATGTCTCTCTCTGTCTCTGTGTCTCTCTCTTTCTCTCACTTGCTCTCTCTCCCCCCCCCCACTCTTTCTTTCTTTCTTTTCCCTCTCTCTCTCTCACACACACACTCTCTCTCTCCCTATTGATTTCTTTTTTCCCCCCCTCTCTCTCTCTCTCTCTCTCTGACTTTATTTCTTGCTCTCTGTCTCTCTATCTCTTTGACCTTGTTTTTTTCTCGATTCAATTGAGTCTTGTATGAATGTGTGTATCTATCTGTCTATCTGGCGCCTCAAAATAGCTTCACGATGAAGTTTCCCTTTCGTTCTCTTTTGCTTTTCCCATTTCATCCCCGTATGCCATCGCATCAAGGTAATTCCATCGACTGGTTGTCTTTGTCTGAGCATGTTTCCCTTTCTTTCTTTACCCCTTCACCTCCTCTTCTGTTGTATTGCACCCTTTTTTTTTGGACAGCCAAGCTCATTCGTGGCTTCCTGCCAGCATTTTTGAATTGTCTTTTTCCTTTTTTCCTGTTTGCTTTTTAATTTATTTAACAAGATTATCGTTTTTGTTCTGCCATATTGTCATGTGCAGCCAAACAGATCAACGTAGCGTCCTGTCATTTGAACTTGGCTGTGTTAGATGCCTGGACTTCGAATCATACAGGTGTGTACAGGACCTACATTTTATGAAATACAACTGAAATATTCCAAAAAGGGCCTTCAAAGAGAGCGAGAATTCTGCAGAATACATAAATCGCGATTTATCGGGGGATCATCAGGCACGTTGTATTTGATCATGCAGGTGATCTCTTCTGAGACCATCAAGTATGTATACTTATAATATGCCTCCTCAATGTCAGCAACATGACTCGTTCATCTGTGTTGTATGACGATGATAATGAGGTTCATCTTTTTCTGTATATATGCAATATTTGTACGCATGTATGTGTAAGCGTGTGTGTATGTATGTGTGTGTATACATCTCTACGTGCATACATGCACATATGTACCCTCACAAACATGCACATTATCTCAACAAAATGATTGTGTGTGTTGAAGCATATATACATGTATACGTATCTACACAATAACACATTTTGATATTGCAGGGCACGCTCTAGATTACGGTCCAGACGATAAGCACGGTATGCGTGTATGTGTGGGAGAGAGGGGCAGAGAGTATGTGTGTGTGTGTCAGTGTGTGAACGTGAGTGTGTGTATTTGTGTGTATGTGTGCGCGTGTGCGTGTGCGTGTGTTGGGGTCTATGTTGCGTGAGTGCGTGTGTGCGTGTGTGTGAGTGCGTTTATGTTTGCATGTGTGTGTGCGTGTGTGTATGTGTGTAGGTGTGTGTGTATGTGTATGTGCGTGCGTGTGCGTGTGCGTTTGCGTGTGCGTGTGCGTGTGCGTGTGCGTGTGCGTGTGCGTGTGCGTGTAGTCATCGACGCCTCATCAAATTCAAAACACCTGTCTTCTCCAGGAGGAGGAGGAGCAGGATCCCGGAGATCAGGAACACTTCAAGAGTGGCCGCTGTATGTGCCCGAGTTGCATGGAGAAGACATCCCCAAAGATCATGCTGTATGCATCGCTGTGGTGCCCAAGAGGCTGTGCGTGTGTCCCACTACGGCAAATGGTCACCGAGCTGATGTGTGCCTGAGTGCAAGGTGTGGAATGGAGGGGCATGTGTGCTTCAAGAGTCGAGCGGGCATGCTCGATCCGAACCACGGATTCGACAACTTTGCGCGAGCGAGCTTAACAGTGATAGCAGTCTTTTTCCAAAAAAGCTGGAGCACTGTGATGGCTGAAACTGCTGAAGTTTCGGGCCTTTTAGGATATATTTTTTTTTTTCTGCTGGTCATTGGAGGATCATTCTGTATGCTCAACCTCACAGTTGCCACTGTTGGCCAAACCTACACAGTAGTCAAGAAGGAAGCTGAAAGAAAACGTGCTAATCAAGATGCGCTTGATGCCATTCAAAAAAAAGTGCAATCTGACCGTGATGAGATGGCCGCAAAAAACGCAGCTGATGACAACGATAACGATGACGATGACGATTACGATGAAGACGATAATCAACCACTTCTTTTCAATGCTGATTTCATATTCAAGTTGTGGTTGTCTGGGCCTTTGAGTCTCTGCATGGCACATCGCCTATATCTCAAAGATTGGCGCAATGGCACACGCCTCATGTGTTTGCGGTTGCTCACTTGCAACTTTTTCATGCTTGGATGGATTCTTGATTTTGTTCAATTCAATGAATTGAACAAAAAAGCGTCGAAAAACGAGAGGGAGGCCAACATTGCGAAGCCTAAGAGGAAGGTGGCATACATGCGTAGCGAAAAAGAACGAATTGAACAAATCAAAGAGCATAGAATCAAACAATCCATTTCCAAATTTCTCTCCCACCCCTACAAAAAACAGTTGCCGTACTTATCATCCTTAAAATATCTTGATCTACAAATTCAGCAGACTGTCGAACTGCTTATCGAGCGCGGTGGATCGGATGACAATGCCCTAGACGAAGCGCCCATAGACACATCTTCAGGCGACGAACAAGGGTTGGATTTAGAGGAGATTGAGGAGGAGGACATTGAGGATGTTGACGAGGAGGGACAGTCGTACTTTGCGTGGCTTGCTGATTTCGTGGTTGTTATCAATGCTGGTACCATGGCTGCTGTGGGTTTTAACGATGCAATCACGCCATTACTAACAGGCGTAGGGTACTTTGCAAGTATTTTCTTTATTGTGGAAGCGTATGCCAAATCGTTAGCGTATGGAGGTCTAGGCTATTACTTGCTGGAAGGGAGCAATTTGTTCGATTTTATACTTGTTGTTATTCCAACAGTCGGCGAGATTACTACACAGATTACCGACGCACTTGGCCTGGGAGACGACTACATATATGAGGCACTAGCATTACAAGCCATGCGTGTATTTCGCATCATCAAGCTTACCAAGCATTTGACTGGACTCAAAAACCTAATGGCGCGTGCTTTTGGCTCGCCCGCTGGTGTGCTCTACGCTTTATTAGTCACGATTGGGTTTGTGTGCTTTATGGCGTTTTTCGGAAACGAATTATTCGGCGATGAGGTTCAGTTCGCGATGGAACGCAACGACTTTCAATTTTTCCTGTCCTCTATGAAAACCATGCTCGAATTCATGCTAGGTTCGTGTGGTTGTGTGTATGTGTATGTGTATGTGTATGTGTGTGCACGCGTGCGTGCGTGTGTATGTGTGAGTGTTTGTGTATGTGTACACACATATATACACACACACACACGCACACACACGTGAACACGCATGCGCGCGCGCACACACACACACACACTCACGCTCACGCTCACGCATACGCATATGCACACACACATGCACATACACACGCACATGCACATGCACACATACACAGGGGAGCGCTATTTCGAAAACACAGAAATTGGATGGAACAAGGGTGGTTTTGTGGGCATCATGTTTTTTATCTCATATTACTACGTTGCAAATTTCCTGGTGCTTCGGATGTTTATTGCTCTGATTCTCGAGAATTTTGAATACGACGAAGATACGAAGATCAATATTCAAATTCAACTCTATCAACGCCAGCAGATTTTGATGAACGACTTGATCGATGGGCATTCGCGTGAAATGACCCTGGAGGAACAATTTCAGCGCCTTTCCAAGCAAAATCTCGACGAAAATAATCTCAAGAGATACCAAAAAATGTGGGCTGAGATCGTGCGCGATAGGGATGCAGAGTCTGGTGCAGGTGGTGCGCCCAAAACCGACCTGAATGCCGGACAGTTGTGGAACGTTTTGATTGATGCTGCTGCCAGGAAAGAAGAGAACGTGATGAAGGAGGTACTTGAACAAAAAGGTCTGACGTTAATACTGACAGAAATTATGTTCGCCATGCGCAAAGCCACGTATGTGTTTGTCGAAAATCAGACGGTGGATCTTATTGTCCTAATTGCAGTTGTATTTTCGGTGGTTTTAGTCCAGATAGATCAGAAAGAAAACCCTCTGTTTGAACCAGATACACGCAAATTGATTGATCTGGCGCTCTTGGGGTTTTTTGGGGTTGAAACCGGCCTCAAGATGTTTGCGTATGGGACCTTTGCACAAAGTGGAGTGTCACCCAAAAGCATCGAGTTTCCGAAAGGAAAACCTGCCTTTGTTTCCAATTCTGAAGAGGTGCATGTGCATTTGTGAGTGTCTTCGCGCGCATGCTGTCTCGCTGTCTGTTTCTCTCTCTTCAATTCTTTCTTGCTGTCTTGTTTGCTCCCTCTCTTGCTCATTTGCTTCCTTGTCCATGCTATGGTTCACTCACACTCGCTCTCTTTTTCCCGCTCGCGCACTTTGCACCTGCATCCAGGGCGGTTGGAATTCCATCGATCTGGTTGTGGTGTCTATGATGATTGTGGGCGCTTTGCCCTTAAACATTGATGTTGGAGGTTGGAAGTGCGTTAGAATCGTTCGTGTGGTGCGCCCCCTGCAAAAGCGGAACATGACTGTCAAATCTCTAATGGCTGCTCTTATGGCATCCTTCGTCTCGATATTGCACGTGATTAACCTGCTGGTACTGTTAATTTTCATATTCGGCCTCATGGGCGTGAATTTATTTAGAGGCCGTTTCTATTTCTGTAACGATCTCAGCATCTTTGAAGGCTTTGAGTATTGCGTCGGCACCAATTTTGGAGGGTTGCCAGACATAGCATGCACAGTGGGCGACGAAATGTGTAAACAGACGCTCGGAAGTTTTCTCGGGCAAGCAATTCTTGTACCACGAGTTTGGAACGTAAAACAAGAAAACTTTGATACGCTCTACAAGGCGTCACTGACTTTACTTCGTTTGTCGTCGCAAGATAACCTCCGTCCAATTTTTCATAGTGTTATGGACGTACCACCAAGTTTCGAATACCTGTGTGTGGGCTCTGCAAACGACGCCACCAATGGCTGTCCCGATGGCGCATCCACATTTACCAAAGCAAGGCAGCCAAGAATGGACGAGATGCCAGCCAATATCATATTCCCCCTCACATATGTCTTCATCGCAAACATTTTCATCTCACAGCTAGTCATAGGTGTTTTGATCGACAATATTCGCCGCCAGACTGGTTCGGCTCTTTTCACGGAAGAGCAGCGCATATGGAGAGCCACACAAACAACAATGTCGAGGCTAACAAAGAAAATGAAGCCCGATGTTCCGAAGATGCCGGCACGCCGAATAGTCTACGAGTTCATCGAATCTGCCAATTACGAAGTCTTCATTATGACCATTATTATTCTCAACACTCTTTGGATGGCGACGGAGCATGAGCCTCATCCGCAGATCTATCTAGATATTTCCGAAGTCGTCGGGTGGTTTTTCATCATCATATACGTGGTCGAGACGGCAGCGAAGCTGTTTGCCTATGGCGTCATCTCTTGGTGAATGAATCATATCTTGCCTAAGAATGTCGTATGCAGAAATGAGTATATTTGAAAGCTTTCACAGTCTGCAAACATAATTTTGTGATTCTTTGTGTGTGCGCATGAGTGTTTGCATGTGTGTTTGTATGAAGGACGCGAAGTTCGAGGTGGGGAGCGGGGAAGGGCAGGAGATGTGGCACTCATTTAAACATATGAAACTCACGTTGCGTGATATGATTCAGGTGTGATGATCCAAGCTACAGCAAAAAGTGGCAGTCGTTGAGCAGCCCCTACTTTCGCGATGCTTGGAACTCTTTTGACTTCACTGTCGTAACGTTTTCTGTGGCCGATAAGTTGAAACTCATTGATCAGCCCTTCCTGAAACTTCTACGCGTGCTTCGCGTCCTCAGGCTTGTTCGTCGAGTGAAGACTCTGCAGGTTTGCACGTTTCCTCATTTCTTGCAGAGCAGTCCGGGATGATTGTGTTGCTGCAGTTCTGGTACCATGTTCCAACTGACTTGAACCTACACGCAGATGATGTTGATGACGTTGATTGGTGCTGTTCCTGCCATTCTGTCTGCCCTTCTCTTTCTCGGCATCTTCATATTCATATGGGCCGCAGTAGGAGCCGACGTGGCCATGTTTCGCAATCTCAAGCAAGGAAGCGTCATCAACTCGACTTGGAATTTTCATTCGCTCTTCAACGCTGTGCTACTCCTTTTCCGCACTGCTACGGGCGATGGATGGTTCGATTTGATCTACGATGCCTCTGTAACGCCTCCCTCGTGCACAGCTCAAGTGCCAGCCGGTGCAGTGCTTGCTAGTGGCGAGGTGCTGGTGGACACCATTTCCGGCGATTGTGGACAAGAGGTATTTGGGCAGATTTACTTCATACTGTTCTACCTATTTTGCAACTTTCTCTTCCTTCCTTTGTTCGTGGCTACTCTCATCGACTATTTTTTCGAGGCGGAAGTGGACAGTATTTCACTCTTCAACGCTGATGACTGTGAGGACTACGCCAAAGTCTGGGCCGAATTCGATGAGGAAGGCGATGGAAGCATTTCGATTGCCAATCTGCGGCCTCTCATTGACAGATTAGGCGCAACAAAGCACCCAGCCGGCTTTAATACCGCATCCGATATGATTCGATTTAAAGCGATTTGGGCGCGTGTCATGAGTAACCCAAAGTGCTTTCAAGATATTCGAATCCCTGATGAAAATGATCGGGAAGACTTAGGGCTGCAGAGTATAACGCGAGATAACATTTGCAAGGCATACGGCGAGGGCGTTCGCGCCAAAAAGATCAGGGCCTATATTTATGCCAATGTGAAGGGCATCAAAGCCGGTGATGAGGTGGAATTCAAGTACACTGCCAAGGTGTTGTGCATCTTCAGGGACGGCATCCGTCTTCCAAACACGACCGCCGACCTTATGAATCAGGGCACTGCAAAGCAAATGCTTGTAGCCATGCAATTCAGCAACCAGCTCGAGATCGGTGGATACAATGTTGTGCCAGGACGTGACGGTGCCGAGAACAAAAGGTGGGCGGCGCTAGCCATTCACAATACCATGCAGCTTGGTCGAGCCCCAGTAGATGGCGACACCAAAAAAAAAGAGGAACACAAACCAGGCCCGGACCAACTGCCACGTATTCTGAAAGCACAGGAGTTCATGGAGCTAGAGCTCCGTCCGCCAATCATAGACCCCGACGAGCCGCCCCCTAAGCCAACTGGCGCCAAAATTGCTGAGATACTTGGGAAGACAAAGAAAATGCAAACTGCATTTGATCAGATTTTAGATCGCCTGATCGATACCATATTGTTTGGCGACAGTGCAAATTGGTCGTGCCATTCACAACTTCCCACAGGAGATACATGCAAACACCCCAACGACTCGTCGGCGACTGAATGCTCCTTTTGTAAAGTTCCCAGACCTCCCGAAGAAGGACAATCGGTATTAGATATAAAGCTCGACTTTATAATCGAGCAGACCGTGAATCAGTGGGCGCGCAAAACGGCCAACAAACTCTCTCATCACTTTAAAAAGGGCGGTTCTAAACAGTTGTATTACACCACAAGAGCTGCACAAGCGAATGAATTAGGACAAGTGTCCCTCGTTAAATCTGTGCCACGCGGGTGGCTGAATTCGGGCAAGCCCCCTGCGCCCGGCAGAAGAGTTGCAGTACCCACTTCTGTCGTCGACAGAACAGCTCTAACGCTGGATCATCTGAGAAGATTTAACTCCCAACCGAGAGTTAGGTTTGAAGCCACTCCAGACGCTGTGGCGACACACACTCGTACTGTGTCAAGTAACATGAGTGCTCTTGCTGACAGAGTACGACAAATAGCGCACAACGGCACGTGGCAGGACATGTTCCAAACACATTTTGGTGCCTTTTCACAAGATCCTTTCAAATCATGCGGAGCACAGAAAGATATGGAGGCAGGAGCAAATATGGCGGCAGCAGGAATAGATGACAACTGGAAGATTCTCTACAGTCGCCGTTTATCTCAAGTAACGCGCTCAACTCAGCTCATGGAAGAATATGCTGCCAGAAATGAGGATGCTGTAACCGAAGAAAATAGCGGCGAAGAGGCCAGTACCTTGTTCCTGTCTACTTTGCAGTCTAGGTGGGGAAGTGCTCTTGGGCATGTTAAGGGATTTCTGCCTTGATATATGTGCTCGACTACATATATATATATACATATACATACAAATACGTATACATATACATATACATATACATATATAAATGTATATATATACGTATATATTCATATACGTATACGAATGCATACACGCACACACACATACAAACACACATACACTCACACGCACATACACACACACACTTTCTCTTTCGACCAAATACACACTCTGTTTTTCTCTCTCTATCTCCTTCTCTCTCGCTCTCTCGCACGCACGTACATATGTATATGAACACACACACAACCCACGCAAAAGTGTGAACACACACATGAGCGTGTGCGTGCACACACACACACACGCATGCACAAACATTTACACAAGTACACGTACAAGTGAACAGGCACTCACTAACGCATAGCTGCCAAAATATGCATGGCTCAAAGCTCAAAGTTCGAACGTCTCTTTTGCCACGTTTCAGTAAAAAGAGACATTCGAGCTTTGAGCTTTGAGCTTTGAAACGGCATTCGAAAATGTCACCCCAAGTGGGATTGGCTGTACCTCACGAAATGATTGGGCGTCTCCGGTACAACGGTGAGCCAGCGAGGCAAGACGACGTACAAGCCTGGTGAGCCTGCGGGCAAGACTGGCGACCCAATACGACTGGTGGGGATGTAAAGAGTAAAATGCCGCATGAAATTCTGCTACGAGACTCGGAGTCAAGGTTCAACGTATCAAGATTTTGATGTAATTTTGGGGTGGGGTTGGGTATTTCTCGAACGAACACGGATTCTCAGCGGAATCCAGTTTACAACACATTTCATCGAAATTTTTGTTGTGGAAACGAAACGATTCGTCGGTAGTTTTGTAAACGTGATCTTGACGCGGCAAACCTGCAGCCAGCGCTCGAGCAGGGCTGCAGAGAGCAAACGCTGAGCGCTAGGAAATTATTTTCCCATCTTCAGATTAAGATCACTTCAGCTGCCAGCATCAGGCTCAACCGAAAAGACGCCCTCAGCTAGAAACATTTCCGTGTATCCCTAATGCAGTGTGGTGCAGTATTTTGCTGTGTGTTGCTGTGCGTTGCTGTGTGTTGCTGTGTGTGCGTGTTGATTGCTTTGGCGCGTATGGGACTATATTATGGAGCCCTGTACATCTGTGTTGCAGTGTGTTGCATTGTGCTCCAGTGTGTTGTTTGATGCAGTATGTTGCAGTGTGTCCTGATTACACACTTCAATTTGAGACAGGCAACCCTGAGCTCAGGAAAATGTGTTGTTTCGAACACTGGATTGAACTCATTCAAGAATCAGGACATCTGATTTAAAATTTGTATTACAACAATTCATTGGAGAATCAAAACACCTCATTTGAGAATTAGATTAGAACCAGAGGGGCAAACATACGTACTTTGGGCCGGCCCAAGGTTAATAAATTCATCATGAATTCATGAATTAATTATGAATTCATGACTGAATTGATGAATTGATGATTAATGAATTAATGAATTGATTCGTTAATAAAAGAAAGTAGATTCTGACCTGTGATTAGTGAATAACGATTTACATATTACATCAACAGGACAGAGTACCCGTCAGGATCCAGTCAAAAAAATCTTGCCTGCTGCAAATTTCCTTACATAACTTTTGCCTGCGGCGCAGTAATTTCGCAAAAAAATGTTGCCTGCGACGAATTTTTTCGTAAAACAGTCTTGTCTGTGGGGCATTTGATTTCAGTGTCTTGTTTGGTCTACCAATTCTTTGGTATTGAAAATGGTTCGAATTCAACTACTCATGGATCACAACGACACTATTTGTCAAAAACAGCGATGAAGAAAGTGTCAAATAAAAAATCCTTTGTCAGATCAAACCTCGTGAGATACAAATCGCACAACACCAATTCAATTCCAAAATAGTTTATAAGAAACAATGTACGTCATCGCACGTAACATAAACATCACACGCCTGCGAGCCAATACCTCTCACAGAATGAAACGATCCAGTGGCTGATACTGGTGACCGCCCTTGTCGGTACAGTCAAGGGGTTGCGAAGGGTCCTCAATAAATATAACAAGGCCACTGCCATGAGTGAAGTGTATTGGGAATGCCCAATTAGTTTCTGATGGGCGTGAAGCGATAAAGACACTTCCCCTGCCGATAGAATGAAGACACAGAATGTCCTTCCCAGCCTCCAGGAACAGATGATAAAGACAGGGGAGAAATACACGCTAGTAGTTGACTCTGATGGCATCGCTGTGAGCACAGAGACACTCACTTGCATGGCGGGTCTGCTGGACTGGGCCACCTCGTCTCGTTTCAGGGGGGCCCACAGCTCCAGCAACCCTCTCTTATCCCATCTACGGGCCCATGGCGTGAAGGCAATCTCATTGCAGCAGCAGAATCCTTCTTCCAGACTAACGCATATCACCCCTTTGCCACATGTGCGCAAGGACACACAGGATTCGGACCGGTCCCTATGTCCCGGAAGGAGGCCGCACCCGCGGTGGGGGCTAATACCAGCCCGCGCAGGAGTATAGACCACTTCCGCCCCCATGTAGAATGTAATGGACACGACCCCCAACACTTCCGTTCCAACAAGAGTGCTGTAAGGGATACTACGTTCCTGGAAGGGGCGGATATTTTCTCCTACAGAACGATTGGCAGAGAGGAAAGGTTGGGATACCCAGTCGCCATATTCCGGGAATTCAACCTCTTCATAAACAGAATGGCTAACAGGAAAGCATCAGGTGAGGATAAAATGCCCGCCGACCTCTTTAAGAAGGCGCCGGAAATCTTTCGTAGGCGGGCGACGAATATCATCAACCTCATCCTCACTGGGCACTACAAATGTAGGCCTGCAGACCTCGAGGCAAAGATTATTCTGATCGGCAAAGATGCCTCGAATCCAGAACTCTTTAGTAACTACAGGCTGATCGCCCTCTGCAACGCCTTCTATCAGCTAGCAACATCATAATCACCAGCAGGCTGAAAGGACTGGTGGAGCGCTATTGGTTCCATGAATCTTCACAGTTCGGATGTAGGAACTCCAGAGCAGTCCAACTAGTCATCCAAAAAGCCAACTGGCTAATACGGGAGGCTATGAAGAATGATGGCACGCTCATACGAGTAGATCTGGACTTCAAAAATGCCTTCAACTCTGCAGGCCATTCATGCCTGTGGACGATTCTGAAGGGGTTTGGGGTTCCAGATGTTTGGCTGCGCAAGAACATCAACGAGAACTCCTCTATGCGTGTGCAGGTCGGTGGGGAAGGCACAGCAGCCATCCAGTTGGACACGGGAATAGTCCAAGGTTCAGTCCTCTCTCCACTCCTGTTCAACCTGTTTATCAACGCTCTTCTCCGACTGTTGGACTCCACCGGTATCTCCCACAAGGTCAGGAACGCCCCAGACTCATGATGGAACCACCAAGCCTTTGCAGACGACCTCTCATTGCACACGGAGAACACAGCTGATGCAGATACGCTTCTCAGGCTAGTACAGCAGTTCCAAGATTGGAGTGGACTGAAGATCTCGACCAAGAAGTCACTTGCAACGGGAGCCCTATACGGCAGAGAGGCCCGGAGAGGCAGAACAATAGCTAATGCCAAAGCTCGCAGGGCGAAGGCCCGCACAGTAAAGAGCAGAGGGCCGACCAACCTTCTTGTTCAAAGTGAAAGCGCATTGAGGAGAACCAGCAAATGAGGGAGCCGACATTCTTGCGGATAAGGCTATCTCAGATCCGCAGGTAGGCAAAGAGTGGTGCCAACGGACGAATCGAGCAGTCTTCACGTGGAGAAAACCGTGCCGCGAGGCAGGGAAC
>Ga0105055_10009279_pt1 | contig 12607 bp, 8 predicted proteins | sample BON03_FD_78090 | JGI IMG/M metagenome (GOLD analysis project Ga0105055, IMG submission 78090) | Freshwater microbial communities from Lake Bonney liftoff mats and glacier meltwater in Antarctica - BON-03 | ecosystem: Environmental > Aquatic > Freshwater > Ice > Glacier meltwater | place: Lake...
GGCCATTCATTTTAGTCGTTCTATTTTATTAAATATCACTAACAATTACTTAATCGATCACAGAGACGTTTGAGTTGTTCACGGAGGCTTACAATAGTATTTCTAATTTAATAAACTTTGAAGTGGAAAAATTCTGAAAGAATGGCTCATGGTCTCAATCGTCTCAGTTGAACTGCTTACTTCACTTGAGAGTGACATCATTTGAAAGGATATACCAACACTATTTAATTCCAAAGCATACCTGGTACCTAGCGTAATTTTTGAATATCATCCTATAAAAGGAAACGAAGCGGGAACTGCATCTTTAAATACGAAAAATAGTTTTCGTTGAAGATAACCAGCCAAGAAGAATTTCTAATCGATTATTTAGCCTAACCCTTTGATGGTGACTCATTGTTTGATTCCTGTAAAACCATGTTTGGTCTCGTAGGTCGTTGTTTAATTAAATTCAGCCAGACAAAGCAAACAACCAAGAAAACGGTGCTGCTACAGGTCCTAAAAATGGAAAATCTGTTCATTTGAAATTTCGTCCCAATTGGTGATGCTCGATTTTCGGCGACTTGGCTCCAATACAACAGTGCTTCAAGACTACACAAGAATAGTCGCACCGTTGCATGATCTCTTATGCTCCTTACTAGGTTGATTAGTTTGTAGTTTTCAAGCCAAAATAGTATAGATAGGTATAACAAGACATATGTGAAAAGATTTATCATAAATGCTTGCTTGAAGAAATTTAAAATCAATTATTGATCATAGAACATATTAAAATCGAGTCGGAAGCATAGAAATCGCAGATTTTCTGAGGAAGTGAGTTTCAGATTACTTAATAAATCTTTGAATGAGACCCGATACTCTGCGGAGATGTTGGTTAAATGCTTAGAGTATTCAGATGACAGTCGCAGCTGGGCTTGTTGAGCTTCAACTGGATTCAACACGAAATGCTTCATGCCTTCGTCTGCTTCATCAATACCCCATTTTGAATTTTGAGTTCGTTCAATAACTTCGAGTTTGGTTCTCTGGTGTTTGTTGACTTGTTCCAAAATGCCTGTGTATAGTCGTTTCTGGACACTACAGAATCTCAGGATGAGATCAAATAAATTCTGCAGACTTTTTCTCAGAGCCAGCGGGTCTACCAGTGAACCTTTCGGGACCTTGGACGAGCCGATAAGTGACTTGTCCATGATTCGATTAAGATACTCATCGTGTGCCTTGACTATTTCATCCATGTTGTTTGCTGCGTTCATATCATCCACTAGATTCTCCCACGAAGTTTCCAGAACTTCAAACATGATATAGCTATGAAGATTGGATACAAAATGGATCATTTCATTACGGAGCATGTGAAACTTGTGGAGGATTGGTTTCATCAAAGTGAGTTCCCGAACAACATGTTCAGTAGTCATTTCCTTTTGCCATGCGGACGACAACGAATATTCAACTCGCTTAAGACGCCACAGGAACGAAAATATCTCATGGTATCGTTTCATTGAGTTTTTGTTGATCACGCAGTTCAATGGCTGGTCCAAATGATAGTCCAGCACGAATATATCCCACCCTACGTCACCCGGACTGGCCTCCAGTAACTTCACATCTAATCTTTCGAGGATGTCATCAGCGGCTGCGTGCGAATGCCCTGCTCTTACGGCAGTTTCCAACTGAGCTATGAGGTTGTGTCGGTACGTACTGGATGCAGGCTGAGATAGATCGGGGCCTAGCAGGTCCATGAGATACTGTATCGAGTCACCTTGACCTAGGAGCACATATTGCTTCAAAACGCGACAGTGTTGCAGCAGATTGAATTGCTCGAATAAGATCGATTTAAGTCTTGTGTTGGTGTTCATTGAAGCGTGATCGATGGCTCGTAGTAGCGTCACTGTACGATTGTCCTTGGTAGATTCTCCCATACGGGATTCCAACGAGGCAAAATCCGCTTCGATATTTCTCTCGTCTTGCACAGTCCAATCGCTTCCAGAGCAGCATGATCTGATGAAATTGATGGATTTGCCAATCAAGAATATCTTCTGTGATAGATTGTTGTTAATGAAGGCAGGCACCATATTCTGTTGCAACTTGTACTTGTCGAACCACAAACGTTCATTAGGCACCGAAGCATCCGAGGAGACGAAAAATTCTCCGCATACATCATTCAACTCTCCGTGCATCACCCACAAACGAATGCTGTCAAATATAGGCGAAGAAACTCGTTTCAAAATCACATCGACAAACTCCGATATAAATGGATCACCGTGAGTGGAATACATGTGAACCACAGAGGCAAGGGATCCTCCAAAAAGTCCTCTGATTCGAAATTTAAAAACATTTCAAATAATGAACTTCAACGTACCTTGTAGAATCTACCATTTCGCCCATAAGTTGCAATCGGCGCAACGGTTCTGAGGACCAAACCAGCAATTGACGCAGTGTCAACTGATTCTTTTCCAACTCAACTTGAGATTCAAGAACTGCGATAAGTCTAAAGTACTCGGTGAGTTCATCACGCAGAGAACAGAAAAAACTTTGACGCACCAGTCCATAATTACCGTCTTCCTCATCGATACTCTTGGCCAGTAATTTATATAAATAACCGAGTTCAGAAAGTCTCAAAACAATATTCTTCACTCCTGTATCTGCACTCGCGGCCCCTGATAATTTGAATCCATCTCCTTCAAACCTTATTGAATGCCCATCAATCCCTTGAAAAACATACAAAACATCTCGTACTAGTTGAGCATGGACCGGTACAAAAGACGGCACAGTCAACAATGCATTGCTCTCAATCTCATGGTTGACTTTAATCTCACGGGGGGCCACCATAGACTTCAAAATATCGTCCTTTCTTACCTCTTCTTGCGCGAAGTGCAATCGAGGTTCTCTAGTCCCGTCGCCAGACAGTATCATGAGTAATCTTACTACACTAGCTCCGCAACCCAACTCAGAACCAAGAATCTTCCTCAAAAGGTCTGCGCACCTTGTCCGGCTCTTGTCGTCGCGCTGCATCTTGTTCAGTTTCCTGCTGAGTTCGTGGTTGATGAGGCTTGGTGGTAGCTGTTCTTGGTCTATGGCGATTGTGCTACTAAGAATACGCTGATGGTATCGAATACAATCATCGTCGCTCGTAGGATGGAGTCGCCTTACCAGAGAATCCAGAAGCATCGACGTGGTCAATCCGCGAGACTCCATGAAGATTTTCAAAATTATGAATAATACGTGGTATTACCTCCTAATACAATTTCAACAACATTCCACTTCTCTCATTTGGTGTTTCAAATTGAATTGAATTTCAATACCATGGTATATATTTTTAAAAAAACAATTGAATCATCATTTGTTTTAGATGAATCATCAGGAATCTAAGTTGGTTTGCTTCATCTTCTGTGTTTAATATTTTAATCGTTTGAGAAAATAATTAAAGACTTGGCTTGATTCTTCTTCTTCTTGTGTTAACTATTAAAATCAATTGTGAGACTAGAATCATTTGAATAATAAATCAATATAAATCGACTACTTTTGTTTTTTCTTTAAGTGTTTAACTTGGGGATCACGATACTCGAGAAAAGCAAGCAGTAACATTACAAAATTGCATCCATGAAAACTGGTACAGACAATGCAAAAGTCATTGAGAACGAATTTGATTATATACAACAGCCCCGTTGAGAATATACTTCCTATGATTGCAGCAAAGAGAAACAGTTCTTCTCTCAACGGGAAGTGAACGGGAACAGTGATGGCTACAAAGTATATTGCGTATAGTATTAATCCAATAGCAGCTAGACTTATGTCCAGTGGGTGACCCTTTGGCAGTAACTCCAAATGAGAAAGCACATGTGCCCACGATGAAGTGAACACAATACCGCAATTACCACCAAAGGAATTGCAACTCGGCTGGTAAAAAGGATCTGACCTTAATGCTGATTCCACATACAACGAGTACATTGATAGAGCGATACCTACAAGGGCATTTGCTTGCACTATTCGCCGTCGGCGGACCATCCTAAATACCCGGTTGATGATGGAGGTATCGTGCAGTGAAGGCAATTGCTTAAACAATGGAGCAATTCAATTCAATTTAGTTGTAGACACTGACATGAATTATTGGTGATCCTATAGATGGATTACGCACATGAGTTGTTTCGAGTACATCGAACACTAGTAGGGATGTTGAAAACCCGCGGTTACGCTGTGGAGGACGTGACCCCCCCGGTTGACGGAATTAGCTTGACCGAGTTTAAAGGAAGATTCTGCGATGGTGTATCCGTAGTGAAAGGTGCGATGCAATTCGATGCAAAGTCTAAAATTGATGATAGTTTGATTACTGTATGGTTTATTGAAAGTGCTAAAGTGGGAGTTAAGCCTATTCGCGATGTTGCTGAGTTTATGAAAGAGAGAAATATAACTCGAGCCGTCATTGTAGTTGAACAACAAGTGTCTCCATTTGGCAGGTCCGCGATCGGGGCAATGAAACAAGCAGGAATGAATTTAGAGCCATTTTTAGAAAAGGAACTGAAATTTGATATTACAACTCATAGTATGGTTCCAAAACACCAGCTATTAAGCAGCGAGGAAAAAAAAAACTTTTAGCAAAATACAAAATGAAAGAAAATCAGCTTCCTAGGATCAAGGCCACTGACCCGGTTGCGCGCTTTTATGGTCTTGAAAGAGGACAAATAATAAGGATATTTAGAGATAGTGATACTGCTGGTCAATATGTAACTTATAGGATTTGCATGCCAACCTAATCAACACTATTCTACACTCAATGAGTTTCATTATTGTAGGATCTATTATTTTAGAATCTATTTTCGTTTTGAGGAATTGACAGAGTCACATTTCTTGGGTCCTGTGTGTTTGTTGGTCAATAATGTGGAAGCACTTTTAATGGAGCTTCGAGAGATTGGAAAGTCAGTATTACCATATTCTTCGTCGGAGTCCATTTGATCATAGTGGTCTTTTTCTTCAATGTAATCTCCTACCAAGTTGCGCAATATAGCTTCCTTGCGCTTGCCGCGAAGAGTCCGATATGCTTCAGTTCTTAATTCAGCGAGAGATCGAGGAGTCAGATCCTTCGAAGGGGAAGTTTGCAACATATCCAAATCAACCTCGCTGTCCATTGTGTTAATTGCAAAGACTAAAACTCTCTCAGTGGCCACAATTTCAGGTGTGAGATCATTAAAACCTATTTTTCGGATGTGGTTTGGGTCATGGATTCTGAAAAATGGGTCTGCTAAGATACTCAAATGCTCAATTCCAGCTTGCAAATATATCAGCAGCTCCATTTTGAATTCAAACTTCTCCCGACTTCGCTGGGACTCTACTTCCTTGTCACTGAGATTATCTTGTAGAGAATCCAATTTATTTCTGCTGTTACCATGACTCGCCCCCGAAAAAGTTAACTCTTCAATTTGGGTTCTCAGAGTTTTATATTCTTGATTGGTCGAACTTAATTTCATTTCGTTCTCCACTTTGATAATGCCAAGTTGTTCTTTAGTTTCAGTTTGAGTCTGCATCTTCAGAACAACTTCATCCAGACTTCCAGTGCCCATTTCCTTCTGTATTTTCAAAAATGCAGCCTCTAGTGTATCTAGTGAGCTTTCGCATTTGTCTTTCGTTGGTTTGAAATTCATTGCGATGGAAAATGAGGAAATAGATGCTTCAACAACTTCTTCATCTGATTCTGATTCTTCATTCCATACCGGCAGAAGCGTCTGTGCCATTTCTTGTCTGCGGCGTAATAGTCGCTTTCGGTCTTTTCTTTCTCTTTCTACATCATCTCGTACAATTTGAAGCTGTTTCACGGCAGCTTCCTTAGCAACATGGGCGTCATTCAAGACACTCAACAGGTCCTCGATCTCTTTCTCCTTCGCAGTCACCGTGCTTTCCTTCGCCTTAAGATCACTGTCAAAACTTGTAGACTCTTCGCGAAGACGCTTCGAAATTCCGTCGTATGTCACATGTATGTTTTGTGCTTCGTTGAATTTGATCATGGCTCTATCCAGACGGTTTTCTAAAGTTCGAATGATTTTAGCGTTTTCTGGACTCGTTTTTTCAATGTTATCTACCGCGCTTCTGTTGCCCATCTCCATCTCCATTGCTTTAGCATCATCACGGAGTTTTTGAAGCTGCTTCTTCCGTTCGGCGACTTTGTCCACCACAATGTCGTGGTTCTTTCTCAACTGACCCACCTGTCGATCAATTCCAGTCGTGTCTTCATCCTGGTTATGGATCACTTGCTGCGATTGGGTTTTCCGCATGCTCTTAGATTTGCCAGCCAAGTCCTTGTTACGTCCTCGCAGAATCGCAATGGTTTCTTTGTTTTCTTTCATCAATCTCATAGACTGCTCATAGTGGGATTTGCGCTCAGCTTCCAGCGAAGAAAACTTGTGGCGGAGCTCATTGAGCTGGGATTCAGAGACGTTGTCCATGATTCTTGTTTAAGGTTTTTGTTTCAATCTTCCAAATTACCGCGCTGGAACTGCGAACGCAACTGCTGTAGTACTCTACGAAATACTATACGACAAAAGGAGCGCGGAAAAACGGACCAAAGTGGATAGTCCCCACATATGAGGAAAGCCCCCTATGGAAGTCGTGCACAATATGGGAAGTCGTGCAGTGCACTGTTGGCTTCTTTTGAGGTATGCATTTATATTTGAGAAGTTGGACGATGAATTCGAGATTCAGATGCCACAACGAATGGACCAGCTATCTTTTACATTATAACTAGTTTTTTCAAAACGAATCATGGCTGTGAATATGAATACGTGCCTAAAGAGTATCACTCTAAGTCTACTCCCATGTAGTATGAAAACCGGATTTCTATTTTAATTATTCATCTTCAATAATGAATTACCCTGAAAGCTTCGTCCTGTTACCTGAAATATATTTTTTATTTTGTGGCCTTTTTTCAATAGCTACTAGTTATCATAAACTCTACTAGTAAAACAGTAGGGAAGTGGCAGGTTGAGGTTGCCTTGAGGTTGACATACTGAATAACGATAGAGGTTGACAGAACGAATAACAAATTGAGTCAACTTTTATTCGATGGCCGCCCAAGACGATACACAGCCGATATCTCATAGGGCAGTATTAAAGTCAAACACCGAGCCTGATTTTTCTAGCATTGTGACAAGAGTGTTGGTCGCAGGATCAGATAGCCCAGTAAACGAGATTAGGAACTGGATCAGAGGACAAGGAAACTTGAAGTCACTCATAAGTTCTCTGTTGGAGGGTGTTGATGAACTGGTTTCTCACAGACTAGAAGTGGACACTATTCAGCCTCTAGAGAGACTGTTTTCCATGTTGGAGCATATAGTCTGTGCACATGTATTGCTCCCCACATGCGGCACAGATGCTCCTGGAACAGTAAGTATTTTTAAAGTATTTGAAGGTTATACTGATTTAAATTAGGTCACGCGAACACGATGTAAAACTATTATTGAAAATGCAATTGCTGATGAACCCCAGCGGGTTTGCAGCAGAGCGTTCAAGGCTGGAGACATTGTTTGGAATTGCAAACAGTGCCAAAAAGACTCAACCTGTGTTCTTTGTCAGGAATGTTTTACTGATTCGAACCATGTAGGTCATGATGTTTACTTTTATCACGTAATGTCAGATGCTGGTGGATGTTGTGATTGTGGAGATGATGGTGCGTGGGACGCAGCAGGTTTTTGTACCTCTCACGGTGGGTACTTGGAGGATTCTTCATCCGATCCTAGAGATTCACTGTCCAGTGACTATCGTCAAGTGGTGACGGAGATGATCAGACAAATAGTAGATTTTCTAGCCAAGTTATCCAAATTGGAGCATCCACACTTAATCCTTTATTGCGACGCTTCTCACAAGATGTTTAAAGAAGAATCTCACAGAGTGCTAGACTATTTTACTGAGCATAGCACTTCATCGCGGCCAAGAGAATTTCGAGATTTTGGAGCACCTCCTGCATTTCTTAAAGACTGGATTGTTTCTCTTGAGAAAAATCCTGAAAATACTCCCTGTTTGTTTGTTCTTTGGCAGGTTTCAGGAGAAAACTTAGATAGCAGCAAACTTGTTGAATCCATATTTAGCAGTTATCAAAGTATCCATGCGGAAATTGAAAACGAGTCGAGTATCACAGGATCTCGTGTTTTGAAAGAGATGACTGATTGGCTGTTGAAAACTTTTTGCTTCGCGTCTGACGCTGTGACCCGAATAACCTGTCACGCTTTTACTGATGAAATCTCGTCCCTAGAACCACACTCCTTTCACCCCCTTAGCAATATGATTGTGAATGATTTTCATATGGCCGATGCCAGCAGCAAATCGTTACGTAACTTGTACATCAGATTACTCGTAGATAGTTTATTCAAACATCGATTTGCAATCGCTTTTGCTCAACAATATGTCAAATGCGCGATTACTCGAGTTCTGTATCCACCTATGCTTGAGATATCCGACAAGGACACTGTTTTCAGTCTATCGGTGCAATTTCTTAATAGACCTTCGCACGTAGAACTATTAGTCAAGGAACATGGATTTCTTCAGTCCATTTTCGTCAGTTTGACTCAAAGTTTAGATACTTGTGTGTATGGAGGTGGCGTTATGGATCTCACTCATCCGGTTTTGACTCATCGCAAGACGAAGTGCATCGTCACGGATCTCACGTATGTGCTCAATACTCCCGGGATGTCGGAATACATATTGACGAAGCACTATGATGTTCACATGTCAAAGTGGCTTGATGTCCTGGGTATGGTCTACAATATTCACACACAATCTCGTATATGTGCACCTCATCCTCCGGAACGAGATGAAAGGTGGGTGGCGGCTTTTAATCTCAGTCTCTCACTTCTGTCTCTCTATCTTGACATTTGTAATGCGCTTGTTGTAAATTTTTCATCATTAACGTCCACTTCAGAACTGCTTTCATTCTGTGCAAAGCGAACGATACTCTTGTTACGGTCTAAAACGCGTGAAGGTTCCATTGTCACAAAAAGCTCATCATGGGGATCGTATGTTATAGTGGAACATGATGTTCTCAATTCACCGGTCACTTTCCATGTGCCTACTCAAAGGTTTTTCGGGTACCTGTACATTTGTTGCTTGGCTTCTACTGGCCCTTTTGCTAGTGGGTCAGTCGGATTCTGGGTTTCCCTAATGCGCCAGTCGTTAAGTGCTTTGGTATTGTTTGCCCAATGTCAGGCTGGTCTATGGAAGCGAAACGAAGATTGCGCATGTCAAGCAATGAATTATCAGTCGCTGCCATTCGTCTCTGGAATGTTCATGGATATACGAGTGCTACAAAGTGCGGCATTCAACTTGGATCCGAATATGTTCATCTTATACCTCATCCATGCTTTTGGTCTCCATCAGCTGCTGAAGATTGAATATGATGCTTCTGCTTTACCACAAGCTGATGACGAGTGCTCTACCCTCTTGGCGGAGTCGATGGTGGAACTTCTTTGTTGGGTTGCAACGGAATTACCGGGTATACCTCCAGTAGCGCATGATAATGATGAACAATCCATAGTAACTCTGAAACGTGCACTTCGACGTGAGATCATTCATTTTATAGCTATCAAACGTCGCACTTTAAGTATGGTGAATGATCATTGCGCCCATCTTAAGGGTATACTAGGAGTACAATTGACCACGATACATGTTAAGGGTATTCTTGTCGAGTGTGCTCAGGAGATATGCAGAACAGATGGAATGGGTCCAATACAATATGAGCTTAAACCTGAATGTTGGATTGAATTTGATCCTTTATTCCATCGCCTTATGAGAAATGAACGGGATCAGGCTAGAGAGAGATGGGGGACTCTCCGTATTGCTCAGGATGCGAAGGAAGCAAGTTTCCCAGGTGATATCAAGTCGCGAGGTTGTATTCATTGGAAAGAACCTATGGGAGCGACTTGTTGGTATGATGATAGTCATTCGGTATTTTCTCCTATTCGGCGAGGTATATTAACCAGCGCTACTTGTTTTAATTTGGTCCATGTCATGATATCTCGCTATTGTGACGACGGTGAGCATACTGCCGCTTTTGTAGCTACAGCCCTGCATCTTGTTACATTACAGGTGTATCAGATCGAAGAAATGGGTGACAAAGAAGAGGAACAGCTATACCAAGATTGTCTTCAAGACCACCTATATGAATGGAACCCAGAAAAGTCCAAGGTCGTTTTACTCTCACGAGCAACACTAATAGGTTTTTTTTTAGTCCTGGGACATCGTAAGAAATCTATCGTGGGATATCTTGTCTCCATGTGGCATAATAATGTGCGATGTGATGACACCAACCGCGAAAGCATTCGTTGGATTCTTAGTCGTCTGTGTCAAATGAGCTCCGAGTGTTATACTATCTGTGCTCAGTTTCAAAAACCCAAAAAATCCTCGTCTCAAGTTGAAAAGGAGAAACTGTCTAGAAAACGCAAAGCTCAACGCCAGGCGTTGTTGAACATGAAACTTTCTCAAGAGAAAGCCTTACTTGCTTTCGCAGATATAGATGATGATCAGCAGATGGTCCATGAAGAAGGGTTGAAGGAGGACGACAGCAATCCCAAGAAATCCAAGCGAGGAGGATCTCTATGCCACTTGAATGAAGTGGAGGAAACTAGCAGTGAATCCATTGCTGAAGCATGCAAGCAATGGATGGCCCCTGAGTGTGTATCGTGTCATGAGCAGTTCACCATAGAGAAGGGATGTACCTTGCTCATGGGGTTCCGTCAGAAGAGTAGCGCATTGCATAAGCACTCACATAGCGCATGGGCGGTCAAGATCACTGATGAAGATGGAAAAAACGACGTGATTCAGTTATGCAGTCATGCAATACACGACAAGTGTCTAGCACAATACAGGAACACGATTGGGTCTTCATCTAGCCATTCAAGTTTTTTGTGCCCATTCTGTAAATCTATTTCGAACTATCAACTACCGTGCGTCCCCCCAATGCTAGGTGTTATCATGTCTGCCAGTTCACCTTCTGAGGACAACGAAATACCATCGTATTCAAAATGGTTCAATGAGGAAGAGGCTATAAGTGAATCTCAAGGAACGCTTTTATTTGAGCAACGGTTAATGCTGGCTAGTAAAGTACTAGACCCTATCACCGAGGAACTTTCCAAGATGTCTGGAGGGTTCAACATTCAAGAACCTTCTACACGGTTTGCAAGTTCTTCCTCTGATGCCAGACGACGCGAAAGCGAAACAATGATATTTCGCAGTACCAGTCAATTTGAATCCCTCAGAAGGTTTTTCCAGAACCCCAACCATCATTTGATATGTCATTCGATCGGATATACTTTGGTTTCAGAGAGAGTAGCGGATGTTAATGTGGTTTCCTCGCAGACATTGGGTAGATTGAGACAATTAGTGGATGCTGCAAGAGGATATTTGTGGGTGAACAATGGACAGGAGCACAAAGAGTTTTCAGAATACCTTACTTCGCTAGTGAATGGTTCTTCGGATGAATCGGTCTTACGTCAAAGTCCGGCAATTCTACTGGTGTTGTTTTCATTGCTGGCATTGTCTCGGCAAAGTTTAGTTGCATCCATTAGATCCATATTCATCCTAAAACTAGTCCAAGCTGTTTTGGACTACCGACCTGACGACCATTGGTGTGATAAACTCCCGATATCTCCAGGAGTAATCACGTGGTGTGAGAGCATTAGTTTTGCATTACAAAAGCATTCATGGCACGACCCCCGAGCACTAGAGAACATGGAGCATATCAATGCCCATATGGCTTCTTACCTGTCTGAATACGCTCAGACTGCACAAATCGTGCTTGCATTATTCGACGGGAATATCCATCAAGACTTGTCTCTGGTATCAGGCGAGGCGTTGCTCCTGGGAATGGTGGATGAGTTTCCTACCATCGATTCCGTGGCAGGTGATCCTGGTGTTCTTCATATGGTCACCGCATGGATCGACCATCAAGCCGCATACAAACTTTGGAAGCCTCGCTGTTCCCTAGTAGAACTGAATGTGGAAGGTAGACCGCTTACTCTGCGTTTGTTGTTTGCTTTGAATAACTCGTACACTGAGCAATATGTTGGGGCCCACAAAGGAAACTGTGAAGTGTGTCACGAAAATGCACATGATCGAGCAATATGTCTGATATGTGGCGAAGTGCTTGTCGCTGGTAAAAGCCATCCAACAGGTGGTGTGGTTGAAGATAAGGGAATGTGCACTCGACACACGGAGATGTATCACAACGGGATCGGAATGGTGTTGTTGTTCAGGAGGTCCAGCAGTGTGCTGCTTATTCACAATGACCAAGCGGCCTATTGGGGTTCGTTATATGTAGATCAGAACGGAGAAGATCAACACACTGCCCCATCGCTGCCTATGTTCCTGGATCCAGTCAGATGGAGCAAATTAAATAAGTTATGGAGCTCGAATGGCATACCTTCACAGGTTTCGTATCTAAGAAACATAGCGAATGGTGTAATTAGAAGAAATTATTATTAATAAATAAAAAGTATAAGTACCTGTAAGATGAAAATGAAAATGCCGTACACATTTAACTAACTTTTCCCAACAAATGTTTCAAAAATGGTCGATTTGCTCGATATTTTTTTTCAGGAGTTTCCATTTTTACGCACCAAATGTAAATGGAACAAGATTTGAAACC
>Ga0105055_10009284_pt1 | contig 12605 bp, 8 predicted proteins | sample BON03_FD_78090 | JGI IMG/M metagenome (GOLD analysis project Ga0105055, IMG submission 78090) | Freshwater microbial communities from Lake Bonney liftoff mats and glacier meltwater in Antarctica - BON-03 | ecosystem: Environmental > Aquatic > Freshwater > Ice > Glacier meltwater | place: Lake...
CCGAACCTGATCGGCTTCGACGACGACTCGTTCGACGCTGCGGTCGGCGCGACGATCAACTGGGTCCCGTTTGGTGGAGGCGGTGAAATGTCTGAAGCCATGGAGGCTGGCGACATCGACATCTCCTATAGCCAGGGCCTCACCCCATTCGCTAACACAGTGAACAACGGTGCCGACCTGAAAGTCGTCGGCATCGCCGTGGCCTACGCCGAAGCCGACAACTGCGCTGCGCAGGGCAGCCTCGGCGTCACGCGCGACAACGCTGCCGAGGTACTCAACGGCGCCACGGTCATGACCCCTTCGGGCAACGTCACCAACTTCAAGATGCTGTCGATGATGGACTTCCTCGGCGTCGACATTTCCTCGCTGAACATCCTCCCGACCGACGGTGGAGCTACCACGCTCGCTGCGTTCGAGAGCGGCGAGATCGATGTCGGCTGCTCGTTCGGCGGTTCGCTCGTGTCGATGCTCGAGAGCGGCGGTGAGCTGATTATGACCGGCGCTGAGCAGGTCTCCGACATTGGCATCAACACCTACGACATCGTCTCAATCCCGGCGTCGTTCGGTGCAGATCACGCCGATGCAGTGGTCGCCTTCTTGAAGGCAACCGAGCAGTTCAACGAGGCGTGGGCGTCAGATCCAGAAGGCAACAACGGCGCGATTGCCAATGCATCCGGTATGGAAGACGTCGGAAACTTCCTGGCCGGCCCGGTCTGGTTCTCCTTCCCGACGCTCGAAGAGCAGCTTGGCCCCGACTGGCTGGGTGGCACGGTCGCCAAGAACATGACCGAGCAGATCCAGACATTCGTCGACCTGGGCCAGATCGACTCGTCGATCGGCGACTTCAGCGGTTCCGTCGACACGAGCTACCTCGAAGCCGCAACGAGCTAAATCGCTTCGGTTCACACGGAACACACAATGATGCACGGGGTGGTGTCGGGCTCTTCGGCCAGGCTCCGCCCCGTTTGCATTTTCTACACCGGACAACCAGCAATACTCTGAGCACCGATCGCCATGGGGGCATCATGAAAGCACTGTCTGTGTCGAACGTCGGCATGATCTACGACATTCCGGGCGGCGAGTCCGTCGAGGCACTCAAAGACGTGTCCTTCGACCTGGAAGCCGGTCGCCTCCTCACCCTGCTCGGCCCTTCGGGTTGCGGCAAGACCACCCTGCTCAACATCGTGGCCGGTTTTCTCGCCCCGACAACAGGCACCGTCCTGATGGAGGGCGAGCAAATCACCAAGCCTGGCCGCGACCGCGGCATGGTCTTCCAACAGGGTGCGCTGTTCGAATGGTTATCGGTCGCCGACAACATCTCGTTCGGCCCGCGCATGAACAAGAAAAGGAAGTCCGAGTACGCACCTCGCGTCGAAGAGTTGCTTGAGATCGTCGGCCTTGGGGGCTTCGCCGACAAGCAGGTCTACGAGCTGTCCGGCGGCATGCAACAGCGGGTTGCACTGGCCCGCTGCCTTGCGAACGACCCCGACATGATCCTCATGGACGAGCCCCTCGGCGCCCTCGACGCGCTGACCGCGAAAAGATGCAGGGCCTCATCCTCAATATCTGGAAAGAGACTGGCAAGACAATCATCCTCGTCACTCACTCGGTCGAAGAGGCCTTGTACCTGGGTGACCGACTGTTCGTGATGGCACCTCGACCCGGGCGCATCCAACGCGACTACACACTTCCGTTCGCCGAGCAGGGCCTCACTGCTGACGCCCGTGAGCTGAAGTTGTCACCTGAATTTGCTGAGAAGAAGGAAGAGATCTTGAACATGATTTGGGAGATGGAAGAGCAAATCATGGGAACGGGAGCATGACCATGGCTGGATCCAAAGGCGGCTTGGTCGGCTTGTTCAAACGGCGCGGCTCCCAGAACGACCGCAAGACGGTCACGTTCGGCGACGCCTCTGCGGTGCGCAGCCTCCCGATGTACAGCCTGCTCGCGCTGTTGGGCTTGGTATTTTTTTGGTACCTGGCAACCCAGCCATTCGGATTTCCCGACGACTTCAAAGCGACCGTCGACGAGACGTTCCAGGTCGCTGCCGACGATGCCGAAGTGCGAAACCAGGAGCGCATCGATAGCGGCAACCCCAACCTGATCGAGATTCCGTTCCTCGACCCGACACAGCGCGACTACCTCGCAGCGTGCGCTCAGGCCCCCGATGACCAGTGCAGCAGTTCGGACTACAGCCAATTTCTGAGCCCGAGCAAGTTCCCCTCCCCCGGTGATACGTGGGTCGCGTTCAACCGGCTCCGCACACGCGGATTCCAGAACGAGACACTGGCAGGCCATGCCGGCATCAGCCTGTGGCGCGTCATCCGCGGGATGTTCTGGGGCACGCTCATCGGTGTACCGATCGGTTTCGCGATGGGCTTGTCGAGTCGCCTGCGCGGACTCTTCGACACACCCGTCGAGCTGTTCCGACCAATTCCCCCGCTCGCCCTCCTCCCGCTCTTCATCGTCTGGTTTGGCATCGGTGACGGCACTGCAGTGAGGTTGCTGATCTTCGCGTCGGTCTGGATCATGATCATCGCCGCTCGCGCTGGAGCGCGAACGGTCAAGCTGTCCAAAGTGCGCGCCGCCTACTCACTCGGCGCGTCGAAGTCGCAAGTTCTCCGACGAGTCATCCTGCCCAATGCACTCCCGGAATTGTTCACCGGCGTCCGCGTGGCGCTCGGTGTGAGTTGGGGCACCCTGGTCGCAGCCGAACTCGTCGGCGCCAGCAGTGGCCTGGGTTCCATGATCTTCACGGCTCGCAACAACCTGCGCCTTGACGTCGTCGTGGTCGGCGTCATCGTCATCGCCGTCATCGGCGTGCTGATGGACCTCATCATGCGTTTCGCCGAATCAAAACTCATCCCCTGGCGCGGCAAGGGCTGATCTCCACGTGACAGCGATGAGTTCCCAACCGGTTCATTCGGTACGCGGCTCATCGCTGTTGTGTTTTTCGGGACAGGACTGCTCATGACACTCATCGACCGCTGGTACGGACAGGCTCGGGCCGACCGGAAGCGGATCGTGCTCGCCGACGCTGGCGACCACCGCGCTCACGAAGCAGCCGCGCGGCTGAATGCCGACGGTCTCGCCGACGCCATCGTGATCGAGCACGCGGCCGACCACATCGACGAGGCGATTCGAGATGCTGCTGCACCGCTCGGTGAGCAGGTCGACCTGACCGACCCGCTGCACGTTGCCGCGCTCATGGTGAAGACGGGCAAGGCCGACGGATGCGTCGCCGGAGCGAGTCGACCGACTGCTGATGTGATCCGTGCCGGGCTCCGCATCCTCGGCGTCGAGCGCGGTGCGGGCACGGTCAGTAGCTGTTTCTTCTTCGTCCTCCCTGACGGCACGCCACTCGTCTACGGCGACTGCGGAGTCATCCCCGAACCAGATGCCCAACAGTTGGCCTGGATCGCCATCTCCAGCGCCCGAACGTTCGCGCAGCTCGCAGGCATCGATCCCGTCGTGGCAATGCTGTCGTTTTCGACCAAGGGCAGCGCCGCTCACCCGCGAGTCGACAAAGTTCGAACTGCAACAGCACTGGCTCAACAGCTCGCACCCGACCTTGCCATCGACGGCGAGCTGCAGTTCGACACGGCATGGGTACCAGCGATCGCAGCGAAGAAGGCGCCCGACTCCCCCGTGGCTGGGCATGTAAACACGTTTATCTTTCCCGACCTCGACGCCGGCAACATTGCCTACAAGATTACCGAACGCCTTGGCGGTGCCCAGGCCTTCGGGCCACTGCTGCAAGGGCTCGACGGCGTCCTCCATGACCTGTCACGAGGCTGCAGTGTCGACGACATCGTCAATGTCGCCGTGATCTCGAGCCTCCAAGCGTGACCCGACTCACGCTTGTTCAATCCCTCTAAGTGGAGAGCCTCACGCAATTGTTATAGGTTCTAACCTGATCATGACTTCTGCTTCCACAACCGAACGCACTCCCCTCGACCACGACACGGTGGTCGATGCTGCGGCGCAGTTGGCTGACATTCACGGTCTCGACGAAGTGACGCTCACATCGGTCGCCAAACAACTCGGGGTCCGTCAACCAGCGCTCTACCGCCACGTCGAGAGCTACCAGGACCTCATCCGTTCACTGAGCTTGCGCGGTCGCAAGCTCCTTGCTGACTCGATGGCAGCAGCCGCCATCGGCGTCGCTGGTGATGACGCCGTGGCGGCAGTCGGCCATGCCTGGCGCCGCGTGGCCTCTGAGCGCCCCGGCCTGTACGCCGCCACGGATCGATATCCCTGCACCGGCGACGACGAACTTCAGGCTGCGGTCAACCGCATTGTCGAGGTGATTGCGATGTCGCTCACAAGTTTCGACCTCGCCCCCGAGAATCGCGTCCACGCCGCCCGCACGCTGCGGTCAGCGTTTCACGGTTTCTCCCACATCGAACTGTGCGACGGCCACCCGCACAAGCTCGACATCGACGACACGTTCGATCACATGCTCCAACTGCTCTGCGCGGGAATTCGCCACCAGCAACGCGTTTCCTGACGTTTTACAGCTGACGTTCTACAGTTGACGTTCTACAGTGCGGCGGCGAGCACCTGAATCGGATGGGTCAGCGTGTGGCCGAACCGCTTCGCCTGACTCCAGCACGAGTAACCGCTGGCGCATCGGTACACCGGATCCCCAGATTCCAGCTTCGGTCGCCAGCCCATGTTGAAGAGGGCGGTCGACATCTCTTGGCTCTCGGCTTCATGCCCGAAGACGCCCGCCATTCCGCAGCACGTCGTTGCTTCGATCTGCACGTCGAAGCCCGCTGCTTCGAGCATGGAGCGGTAGACATCCATCCGCTCCGGGGCAAGGCTGACTTCGGTGCAGTGACCGAACAGTTGCACAGGCCCCTCGTTGCTACGCCCGGCCGCGGCCGGCAACGCCGCAAGCCGAGGCGCCAGAAACTCGGCCAGCGACGTCGTCGCGCCACTCGGGAACGACGCGTCGATTGAGGCGTACTCGTGCGCACCCAGCAGCGCTACTGCCGGTTCGATGATCACGAGTGGCACGTTGTGACGTGCCAGCCGTTCGATCAGCTCGCGCTGCCGTGCAGTCGCCTGAGCGAATCTTCGGCGCCTGCCTTTGACGTGATCGAACTTGCCCGACGGCAGGAAAGGAGCAAGTGCGGGCCGCTCCCCAACCGCTCGAAGCACATGGATCGTTGCGTCAAGCACGTCGGAATCGATATACGCCGTGAACACATCAGGCAGCACGATGACCGTGGCATCGCCAACACCGTCTACACCGTCTACACCGTCTACACCGTCTACACCGTCTACACCGTCGACGACCCGTACATCGAGAGCGGCTAGCCGCTTGCGCAAAGAGCCTGTCGGGATACGAGGCAGATCAACGATGCCCAGCGCCTTCTCGAAGATCGGCATGGTCAGTCGTTGCAGTGGACCAACCACGCGGGCAACGGCCTGCAACCTCGGCAACAGTGACTCGAATCGACTCAACAGTCCGTCTCGGACTCGCAACCGCCGGCTGCCCTCCGGGTGACGTTCAAGAAAGCGCGACTTCATTTCCGGAATGTCGACCTGGACCGGGCAGCGCCCCGTGCATGCTCCGCACGACAGGCATTGGCGCATCGAGTCGGCGACATCGTCGGCCAGGTCACCGTCATCGGGGTTCGCGAGCCAGCCGCGCAGCAGATCTGCCCGGCCCTTCGGCGAGAGCCGCGGATCCAACGTCACCTTGTACGACGGACACATCACTTCGGCCTCGCCCCAGTGATGGCAAATGCCGTTCCCGTTGCAGCCGAAAGCGCTGTCGAACTCCTGTCGATCAGCGACCGGAACGGACCGGTCGCTGTGGACTCGCAGCGGCACTTCGTCGATCTTCTTGATCGGTGGCGCACCTTCCAATGGTGCGTAGAGCTTTCCCGGATTCAAGATGTTGCGTGGATCGAACGCCGTCTTGACCTGCCGCATCCGCCAGACGGTGTCGTCATCGAGGTCGAGGTATTCGCCACGGAAGCCACGGCCGTGCTCACCCCACAGCACCCCGCCGAAGCTCGCGACAAGCGCATGCACCTCGTCGGAGATCGTTCGCAGCAGCCGCTCGTGCGACTCGTCGTAGAGGTCGAGTGCGGGTCGGACGTGGATGCACCCGACATCGGCATGACCAAACATGCCGTAGCTCAAGCCGTGCGAGTCGAGCAGCCTGCGATAACCAGCAACGAACTCTTCAAGGCGGTGCGGCGGCACCGCACAGTCTTCGACAAACGCGACCGAACGCCTGCCCTCGACAGCCTGACCGAGCAAACCAACAGCGTCGGCACGGACCTTCCAGACCGCCGCAATGTCAGCGGCGTCAGACGTGGTCGCCACCGCAGTCGAACCCGATACCGCGGCGAGTAGATCCTGTAGTTCATCGATGCCGTCACGGCCGTCGAACTCCATGAGCAACAGAGACCCCGACGCGTCGAAGGACGCCCCCAGCAGGGACGCCAACTTGGGGAACGCCGGTGATGCCGTCGCCAACGAGATAGTCCGCCCGTCGAGGCACTCGATGGCGATCGGTGCGGTCACCTTCAACCGGTTCGCATCGCGGACGGCGTCCTCGAAACGTGGATAGGCGATCACCACAAGATGCGGTTGTCGAGTGAGTGGTTCGAGGTGCACGGTGATCTGACCAAGCAGCGCCAGCGTGCCTTCCGAGCCGGTGAGGATCTTTGTGAAGTCGACGCCCGGCCCGGCAGTCGCCTCGGCAAGGTTGTACCCCGAGAACCCGCGCGGCACGTCGGGGAAGGCTTCGGGATTCAGGCCCGTCGTCGCCTCGAGGACCAGACGATGCAGGTCGCCGAGACGACCGGTCCGTTGCACCAAGCGGTCAACCGCGGCGTTGGTGACCCTGCCAACACTCCAAGGTGTGCCGTCGGCCAACACCGCTTCGAGACCGAGTACATGCTTGTTCGTACGGCCGTAGACGAGCGAACCCTTGCCGGCGGCATCGGTCGAAACCATGCCGCCGATGGTTGCTCGCGAGCCCGTCGAAACGTGCGGAGCAAAGAACAAGCCGTGCGGCTTGAGTGCAGCATTGAGTTGACCGAGCACGACGCCCGGCTGCACCACTGCGACTTGCGCGTCGGGATCGATCGAGATGATCCGGTTCATGACGCGCCGCGTGTCAACGACCAAACCGTTGGTGAGTGACTGCCCGTTGGTGCCCGTGCCCCCACCGCGTGCGACCAGGGCGAACGGTGTCTCAAGCTCGTGGTTGACCCTGGCAATCGCTGCAAGGTCGTCGATCGACGTCGGAACGACGACGCCGACCGGCCGCAGTTGATACACAGAGTTGTCGGTCCCGTAGACGACGCGAGCGGCGGCATCGTGCTCGACGCTCCCGCGGAAGCCAGCCGACCTCAGTGGCATCTCCAGGCCTGCAACGTTCATCAGCGCCATGCTCTCACAGGGCCATCGGCGAGCACAGCGGCTGCGATGGCGAATTCAGTCGGGAACGCGACGTCGAACAGCATCACCGAATTGGATGGCGCTGGGCCCCAACCGATAGCGGTTGCGACTGGCGTTCTGTTCGAGGTATCCCCGAGCGACCAGCGCCCTGACCACCCGGTGGGCGGTGCTCGGGCTCAGTCCACAGAGACGAGCGATCTCGTTGACACCCCGCTCAGGGACATCGAGGAAACACTCGATGATGTCGAGGGTCCGTGAAATTGCTTGGGTTCCCGAACGCTGCATGCTCCGCGCCAATAGCGAGTTCGCCATGACGGGCGCGCCGTCTGCCACTCCCACATCGGGCCCGCGTTGAGCGTTAACGAAACTCACTCTCACAGTGAAGCCGATGACACTCGACTGTCTGACGTCGGCAAGCCACCGGCGACTTTGACATTTGTCACATCAGGGCTGCGCGAGACTGGTGCACACGAGAACGTCGAACCACGGCAACCAAGGAAGACAGTCTCACGAAATTGTTATAGTCTCTAATTTCCACCAGACCCCGGAGAACGCCATGACTCGTATGACCCCCAGTGAAGCCTTCGTCGAAACGATGGTTGCCAATGGTGTGACCACCACGTTCGGCATCATGGGCTCAGCGTTTATGGATGCCATGGACATTTTCGCCCCCGCCGGCATCCGCCTCATACCCGTCGTGCATGAGCAGGGTGCCGCGCACATGGCTGACGGCTACGCACGCGTCTCCGGCAAGCACGGAGTCGTGATCGGGCAGAACGGCCCCGGCATCTCCAACTGCGTCACCGCAATCGCCGCAGCATTCTGGGCTCACTCGCCCGTCGTGATCGTCACGCCGGAGACCGGCACGATGGGCATCGGCCTCGGAGGTTTCCAGGAAGCCAACCAGCTCCCGATGTTCCAAGAGTTCACCAAGTACCAGGGCCACATCAACAACGAGCACCGCATGGCCGAAATCACGGCTCGCTGCTTCGATCGTGCGCAGTCCGAAATGGGCCCCACACAGCTCAACATCCCGCGTGACCGCTTCTACGGCGACATCGACGTCGAGATCCCTGAGCCGATGGTGCTCGACCGTGGCGCTGGAGGCGAGAAATCGCTGGACGAAGCAGCTGAACTCCTCGCCAACGCCAAGTTCCCGGTGCTGCTCTCTGGCGGCGGCGTGGTCCAGGGCAACGCAATGGCCGAGTGCATCGCACTCGCCGAGCGGCTCGGGTGCCCCGTCGTCAACAGTTACCTGCACAACGACTCGTTCCCGAAGAGCCACCCCCAGTGGTGCGGCCCGCTCGGCTACCAGGGCTCGAAAGCATCGATGAAGCTTATTGCCCAGGCCGACGTCGTCGTCGCGCTCGGCTCTCGCCTCGGCCCGTTCGGCACCCTCCCGCAGCACGGCATGGACTACTGGCCAGCCGACGCCAAGATCATCCAGGTCGATGCTGATCACAAGATGCTCGGCCTCGTGAAGAAGATCTCCGTTGGCATCCATGGCGATGCCGGTGCAGCGGCCACGGCGCTCGTCCGCCGCCTCGACGGCAAGGTCCTTGCCTGCGACGCCACGCGCGACGAGCGGGCGGCAACGATGAAGGCCGAGCAAGACGCTTGGGAGACCGAACTCGACGAATGGACCCACGAGAAAGACGACTTCAGCCTCGACATGATTGCCGAGGCCGACGCCGAACGTGCCGAAGACGGCTCGAACTGGCTGCACCCCCGCCAAGTGCTCCGCGAACTCGAGAAGGCCATGCCGGCTCGCGCAATGGTGTCGACTGACATCGGCAACATCAACTCGGTTGCCAACAGCTACCTGCGCTTCGACGAGCCCCGCTCGTTCTTCGCGCCGATGAGCTTCGGAAACTGCGGCTATGCATTGCCGACCATCATCGGCGCCAAGGCCGCGGCCCCTGACCGCCCCGCAATCGCCTACGCAGGTGACGGCGCCTGGGCGATGTCCATGAGCGAGCTGATGACCGCAACCCGTCACAACATTCCGGTCACCGCCGTCGTCTTCCACAACCGCCAGTAGGGCGCCGAGAAGAAGAACCAGGTCGACTTCTACGGTCGTCGGTTCGTCGCCGGCGAACTCGAAGGTGGCGAAAACTACAGCCTCATCGCGCAGGCCATGGGAGCCGAAGCAGTCCGCATCGACAACATCGACAACGTCGGTCAAGCACTCACCGACGCGATCAAGGCGCAAATGGAAGAAGGCAAGACCACCGTCATCGAGATCATGTGCACCAAGGAACTCGGCGACCCGTTCCGCAAGGACGCCCTCTCCACCCCCGTACGCCACCTCGACAAGTACAAGGACTACGTCTGAGTTCCAGTTGGGGTCAGACCCCAACTGAAACTTCCGTACGATCAGCGTCATGATCGAGCAGCCGACTGAGCCCATCGACATCCTTGCGACGTTCGGGTTCTCGACCGACCTGAAGGTCTTTGCGTTCGCCGAGCGGAACGAACACGTCCCCGAGATCGATCCTGCCTACCGTTTCGACCCGGACGTCACGTTGGCGATACTCGCGGGCTTCGCACAAGATCGACGCGTCCTGGTGCAAGGCGCGCACGGCACCGGCAAGACCACGCACATCGAGCAGGTTGCCGCACGGCTCAACTGGCCAACGGTTCGCGTCAACCTCGACGGCCACATCACACGTATGGACCTCATTGGCCGTGACGCCATTGTGATCCGCGACGGCCATCAGATCACCGAGTTCCAGGAGGGCATCCTTCCGTGGTCGCTGCAACGCCCCACCGCGTTGGTCTTCGATGAGTTCGATGCGGGCCGTCCGGATGTCATGTTCGTCATCCAGCGGGTCCTCGAGCGCGATGGCAAGCTGACCCTGCTCGACCAGAACCGCGTGCTCACGCCGCACCCGAGCTTCCGCCTCTTCGCCACAGCAAACACCGTCGGTCTCGGCAACCTCAACGGCTTGTACGCCGGCACGCAGGTGCTCAACCAAGCGCAGGTCGATCGCTGGAACATCGTCACCCGCCTCGACTATCTCCCTGCCGTGGACGAGGTCGCCATGGTCCTGGGCCAAGTTCCTGCCATCGCCGCCCGTGGCGATGCAAACGAACTCGTCGCAGCAATGGTTGCCACCGCCGAATTAACTCGGAACGGTTTTATCGCCGGCGACATCTCGACGGTCATGTCACCACGAACCATCGTGTCCTGGGCCGAGAATCTCCACATCTTCGGCGATGTCGCCAGGGCATTCCGGCTGTCGTTCCTCAACAAGTGTGACGACTCCGAAGTGTCAATCGTGGCCGAGTACTACCAGCGAGCCTTCGGCACCGACCTTGACCTCGGCTGATGCGAATTCAACGTGCCCGGCTCTCCCCCTCTCTACGCCAAAGTTTTCATGAGCTTGTTGCAGTCAGTGACTGCAACAAGCTCATGAAAACTTTGGCGTGGCTTGTCTGATGAGCGGCTGATGACCCCTGACGTGGAACGGCGGGCGCACGAACGGCACGGGTCAGCAGCGCTTCGGGCGGTGTCCGGGCGACCAACTGCTGAGCTTCGCGGGCACCGACTGCGTGTCGACGGTCGCGTCGTGTCGATGGCCTCGCCGTACCTGACGCTCGACACGAACACCGCAGATCAGGAACCCGACGCGGCCCGCTCACGCGGCATTGCTGACGCGCTCGGGCTTCTGCTTCGCAACAGCGACATCGATCTCCACCTCGAACTCGGCCCGAGTCATGTGTTGGAGCGGATCGTGTTCGACATGCTCGAACAACTTCGCTGCGACGCCCTCGTCCCAACTGCCCTGTGCGGTGTTCGCTTAAACATCGACGCGGCCTTCGACGCATGGAGCCTCGACGCACGGGCGAGCCGCGTCGCGGAGAATCGCGTGGCGATGCTCGTCTTCACCACGACATACATGGCGCGCGCCCGGTTAATGGCTCAGACACTCCCCGAAGACGTCGACGAACTGATCGAATCGACTCGGGGACATCTCGGTCCAATCATCGGGCACGCACTGCGCGTGCTCCCTCGATACGTCAGCGATCAACGAGCCTTTGCTGAGCCCGCGCGAGAAATCGCCCGCTTGGTCAGCGACGTCGCCGGCGATGCTGGCGAGAAGAGAACCAACGGTGCGAAGGCCGTCTCACGGCACCGCCTCCTCGTCCCCGCCAACTGGGACACCGGCGATGCCGACACAACAGAGATTGACGGTGCTGCATTCCCAAATTTTGCCGCGGCGTCCGGTGACCAGGCGGCGTTGTTCGACACCATCGGCGACTACTCGGTGTTCACCCGCGAATACGACACCAACGTCAATGGCGCCGCGCTCTTCCGTCTGGAGAAACTTCGGCGTCTCCGCGTCGAACTCGACGCGATGGAGCGCGCCCAAGCAATCAGTGCGCCACAACTTGCTCAACGCCTCCTCGCCTTGTTCAGCGCGGTCGAAGAAGACGACTGGCAGTTCGGCACGGACGACGGTGTGCTCGATGGGCGGCGGCTCGGCCAACTCGTTGCGAATCCGGCCAATCATGAGTTGTTCAAGCGCCGCCGCGTGCAACGCACGAGCAACACGGCTGTCTCGTTCCTCATCGACAACTCGGGCTCAATGAAACGTCAGCGATTCCGCGCCGTCGCCGTGCTTGTCGATACGTTCAGCCGGGCCCTCGACCTTGCCGGCATCGCCAACGAAGTACTCGGCTTCACGACAGGGGCATGGTCAGGCGGCCGACCGCTCGCCCGTTGGAAGGCCGCTGGCGAGCCCGCCCTACCCGGCAGGATGAACGAAGCGATGCATATCGTCTATAAGGACGCCGCCACCGGCTGGCGGCGTTCGCGGTCATCGCTTGCTGCATTGAGCGATCCACAACACTTCCGCGAGGGGCTCGACGGAGAGGCGCTTGCATGGGCCCACGGTCGGCTGGTGTCGCGGCCGGAGCCCCGCAAGATTCTCGTGATGATCTCGGATGGTTCTCCGACCGATGCGGCGACGTCGAACGTCAACCGGCCCGGGTTTCTCGACGATCACCTCGCCGCTGTCGCCGATCGAATCGAACGGTGGAGCCCGGTTGAGCTGGGAGCAATCGGCATCGACCTCGACATGACGCCCTACATTCGGAATTCGATCGACGTCGACCTCACCGGCACGCTCACGCTGCAGCACTACCGGGTGCTGGAGCACCTCTTCGGCTAG
>Ga0105055_10009285_pt1 | contig 12605 bp, 11 predicted proteins | sample BON03_FD_78090 | JGI IMG/M metagenome (GOLD analysis project Ga0105055, IMG submission 78090) | Freshwater microbial communities from Lake Bonney liftoff mats and glacier meltwater in Antarctica - BON-03 | ecosystem: Environmental > Aquatic > Freshwater > Ice > Glacier meltwater | place: Lake...
CATGCCAGCCCACCAACATTGTGATCTGTTTTACCCACTAGGTTGGGGATCTGCTTGGGTCTGCCGTAAACTAGGTAATGCTCCGGTCCTCCGGTCCGGGACAGGTTCTTGGGTCCTAAGTGGGTAATCGGGTGTTCGCCATCTGCTTAGTCCAGTGATTAGGTTGGGTCTTCGAAACCCAAGAAAGAAAGAAAGATGGAGAAATCGCACTGTGGCCGTCCACGAACGGAGCAATTGTCCACTTTCCGATGTATCCTTTTCTCAATTACTGAAATGACTGAGTAGAGATATTTTAGTCCATCAAAGCCTATCTGTGAATTAAGATATCAAAGTGAGAAAAATACCGTACCACTGGATTTGATTATTGAACCCATTATGTTTTTGTGAAACATCATATTTACATTTTTACTACACGCGTGTTCGGCCACAGTGCGATTTCTCCATTCTTGGGCGGCGGACGATTCCCTGCATTTGAGTATCGAGCCAGCCCGTCAACTTGAAGAGTGTTAACCTGAAGAGTGTTAAAAATAGATTGACAAGTACGTGGTTTGTGCCGCTGTCTTTGGTACGCACGTGGTTTGTGTCTCTGCCCGTGTGTGATCACTCCCAGGGGGTTTACTTCCCTCCCACCACAGGAGGCGGAGTATAGTTTTTTCGGGTTTTATTCCAACAAACAAACAAACAAAAACAAACAAACAAACAAACGAATATTGGCAGGTAGTGGTGCTCGCCTTCCGCTTAGTCCAGTGATTAGGTTGGGTCTTCGAAACCCAAGAAAGAAAGAAAGAAAGTGAAGAGAGCTGTACTGAGATTACAGAGTACATATATGTTAGTCTTGGGCTACTATGATATCAACCACGCTTGAATTTGAACACACAAGTGACGAAAATATTGGACCATCGGCTTTTATCATTGGACTAATTCCGTTTTTGTGAAACACATTTTACTACATATCAGCGATTCGTGGCCAACCAGAGTTCGATTTCTCATCCCCGGGCCGGAAATTAGGCGGGGCCCAGGCGTGTCGTAATCTAGTGGAAAATGTGCAGACACGATTTTTTCAGGGGAAAACTCCAAGGGGTTTACCGTGACATATGTACATGCTAAAAAGTAGCCCATGATCCCAAACAACCAACCTTTCGAAACGTATGGGCTTTTTTCAAGAAAAAATGATTTTTGGCTCCAAAATTCGAACTTCCTGGCAAAAAAATTCCACCTGTCGGAAAACCAAACTGTTGAATGTTCTTGATCGGAGACAACCGATTTGCTTTGATTCAGTACACAAGCAAGCCGTGACAACAGCGCAGATGAGCTCTGAGACAGCCCCTGTGTCTGAACCCGTGTATAATTATTCGGATGATAAGCACGCCGTTCCTGCTGCCGCTTGCGCTGAGAGCTGAACCCCAACGCTGTAACATGGAAGGTGTGTGCACGCTCCTGCTGCTACTTGCATTGACGCGTGCACACGCAGTCACACCAATGTACCAACCCTGAGCAATCATGTGGTTCTGATACTGGATTTGAACATATCACAGATTGAATGTATTCAAAAGAGGCGAAGGACACTGGAGTGGTGTTGGTCAGGAGGAAGAATTCACAGTGACCTTCGCACACACAGACACAGTGGGCTCTGAGCTTGACGCAATCCTTGTTTTTCCAGCTGTTGTTTTTTCCATCAAAAACAAAATTGACTCAGGATTTGTACCACAAAATGGTCTGTGGTACAAATACTTTTCCTAAAGGAAAAACTTGGTTCTTGAGCTGACATCTAACCAATCAACCCATCATGTATGTTAGGAAAAAGACAATAAATGTATCCCAGGAAAAATTAATCAAGGAAGACAATTGTTTTGCCTCCAAGAAAAATAAACAAGACAAAAAATTGTTCAGGGTTTCTACTTATCACGTTACACCTCCTCCAAAACATATCCATCTTAACCCACATACACATTTAATCAACTCCAAAAAAGGAATAAACAAAAAAAAACAGAAACCAAGGAGGGGAAAAAAAAAGAAAGAAAAAGCGAGACATAATAATAACAACCCGAAGAAGAAGATGATCATAATAATAATAATAGCAATCACAATTCCTACATCCACTACCAACATACACATACACCATTTCAAAACAACATCCATGTGTCCAAGGTCCATTGCGGGAGTGCTGTTCGATTCGGTCGGGATTCTGGGGACTACCTTCGTACTGTGCACCACTTGTATGCGTTCCTGCTGTACTTGGAGTGCTAGCTGTGTGACGGTATAACACACCAAAAACCAAACGGTTTTCTGTACGGATTGGGGAAACAGGAACAGGGATCAACTTGTTCCCTCAGTGGTGTCTTGTGGGAGCAGGAACAGGAACAAGGAACACAGAGGTCGCGGTAGTGTTTGGTCGCCCCGCGAGGCCGCCAGAGGCTAAAACTTAGCCGCTTTTTTTTTTGAAATGTCGCATCGCATCGGAAAGCGTGTTTCCTGGAAATTTGGATCAAATTTTACGGGGGTTTATTGTCTCAAAAAAACTTGTTTTCAGACTGACAAGCGTTGAAGATCGGACAAATCTACGCTCTTGGAGTCAAGCAGTAGACAAATGTGGGTGTGTCATGATGTATGTGATGTGTGCGGGGAGGACCGACAGGCAGGTCACGGTGAACATAAAACATTTTGTACATTTAAATCAAATCTCTATTCATCCTCCTCCTCCTCGTTGTCCTCCGATTTGAGTATTCAAAATTCGAACTGTTCGTCAGCGGCTTGTAGGTAGTGCTTACGCATGGATACTATAAAGTCTTGATTCATGCTGCACATTACTAATTTTTCCATCTCACCATCACCTGAGGAAAGTGTTTTCTAAAGTCAGTATTCGATTAGCGCAAGAATTGACGCGCTCCCAGAAACTTGATGCCAACAAAGACCCAGTGGATCCCTTGGAACAGGTGGCCATCTTGGGTAACCACCCGTACTTACTACGATCCTTGTTCTTTTCGGTCAAATCCTCTTTCATAATGGAGACTACATCAATCTCCCACAACTTGCGCCAAGTGAGTTTGGAGTCTTTTGCAACAGGTATGTCTGTAGTTCGCATGACAGTACGCATCTCATCTGTCAATGACTTCGAGGCACCCTGGATCTCCTTGTGTGACTGTATGGACACACATGAAAATCTTATAGGAAGTCAAGGTAACACACACACACACACACACGGCTGCCTAAGGATCATGATGCACAGACTGCATATCGTCGTCCTCCATCCTCACTTCAAAACCTTCTGGCCCTTGGAATCACTGGCAGGGATGAATCACGAAGATCATTTTTTTGACTTTTTGTTGGCGGAGTTTTTTTTTGAGTCAAATCAAGAGACAGGAACTTGAAGTAAGGGGGGGGGGGATCTCTACGGGAACAGGGAACAGGAACAGGAACATACGGGAACATGTTCCCCAATGTTCCCGGAACACGTTTCTGGAACACTATGAGAAAACTCATCGCGGCTGAAATTGTTGGGAAAACTTGCCCCTTTCGCGAAATTCCGGTCGAGCGGAAAGGAAGAGGTCAGGCAGGAGAGGGAGAAACATGAAAAAGAGTCGAAAAGAGTTTCCGGCAAACCATATAGTTTAGATCAATCTTGTTTGAGGCAACATAATGCATTGTGTGAATTTTGGACGCAGACAATTTACAGTCATACTCTTGAAAACTCGCGCGAAAAATGGCGAAAATAGATTTCTGTGGTGGGTAAACTCAGTGGCCAAGCGCGAGTGCGACCCATGGACAAATTGGATGAGGCCTGCACCAACGCGGATGATTGAATGATGCTTGTGCGACACCGCAGCGGCGACCGCGTCACGAGCTAGCGTGGATTTGGACGGAATACTTCAGCAAACAGCGTCGGGCGACGGGTTTGGTCGAGACAGCAGGGGGAGCAGCAAGAGCGGGCGGCAAACGACAGCCTGCACGATGCTTGCGCAAGACTCAAGATGAATTCGCAATAGCTTCCATGGCAAAGAAGCTTCTGCACTGTTGCATTTGCGCGCATGCACGAGCGCATATGCATTTTTTGCGGAGAGTGTGGTGTGCATTTCAACAGGTGTTGTGAGCACCGTGCATGTGCAGGTGTGTACGTTAGACAGGTGTTGGGGACATCAGCGTACACATTTGCTTACACGCTCGCTACAGGATGTGCATATGCGCTCATGTATCTGCAGTTTGGTCAATTAGCGTTGGGGGAACGAGGATGGGGGGGTTCAGCTAGTCTATGAAAGCACTTGTTGCTTGGCGTGGGGGGTTAATTTTTACAGAAGACAAGATAGGGGTGTTGTCTGTGTCTTCTCTATTTGCAACGCGGGTGGGAGTGTATGTGGGTGTATATGCGTGTATACGCACACGCACATACACACTGCACAGATGGGGTACTTGGATATGAGCCCAGGAGTCGGGATGAGACACCTGGAGAGCCCAAAAAATCCAGATGGACTAAATCTCGGCATACATATATTCGTATATGTGTACAAAGTACACATGTGTATGTATATGCTAGAAGGCGGGATGAGATCTTGGACTAACAGCTTTTTTCTTTAAGATATTTTTTCTTCCGAAAAAGAAAAGCAAAAGATGTAAACGCAAACCACTGATAATCTCAAATCTAGAATATAAGATTTGAGAGCATAGACCCTCAATCAAGGGTAATAAACCACTATTTATAGTAATAAAAGTAATCATCAATCATCATCATTACTACCCAAGAGGCCGCCCCGGGCCTCTCGGTAAAAGGCCATTTTTGAATATTAGAGTCGTTCTGATTCGGATTCCAAACAGAAAAAGAAACAGGGCTTGTACAAGTCACACAGTGAGTGTCGACTCGGCAAAATGGCGTTTTGACGGCAAAGTGGCAATGTTCAGGGGATGTTTTCAGAATGATCAAATTTTCCAAACTTTCTCCATAGACTCTTGAAGTCATCAGATCACTTTTGAGAGACGAATCTGACACAACTTATGCCGTTGTTGGAGCAAGATCAGGCTTTTGCCGTGCAAGCCAAATAGTTTCAGTCCAATTGGAGCGAGCCTGGCCATGTAATTTCTGACCGGACCGAAACCCATTTGGCTTCGGCGGCGAAAGCTCGCTCCAACAGCCGTTTGTGATCTCGAGATTTTTTGACCACCCTGGCGCATTGTCCTGTTGTCTCAGTGTGGGTGAAATAGCCTTTATGTCCTCGAAATTGGGTCACGCTCGCAATTTACAAATGAAATCGCACTGAACGATGAATACTTCGGAGACTTTTTTTCGGATCGCAAATTTTGTGACGAGCACTGCTTGGAGGACACTGGCACTGTGGTGCCTTATCTGTCCCCCCACGTGGGTACCATGTCAACGGGCGCTATGTTTCTTGGTAGTTCAGGAGACTTCATTGTTGGGACTTGTTAGTCCGAAAATGCGTGCCAGCCCACAAACATTGTGAACTGTTTTTGCCCGCTGTGAGTCGGATATGTCATAAACTAGGTCAGCAACGGTCCGGGTGACTTTCTTTGGGTCCAAAATGCTTAATTGTGTGCTCACCACTGGCTTGGTCCAGTGATTAGGTTGGGAATTTGTCACCCAACAAAGGAAGCAAGAAAGGGGGGGACAATTACAATTGGACGCTACATTTCTCGGTATTCAGAGAGACTTGATTGTCGGGACTTGTTAGCCTTCGAATGCATGCCAGCAAGAGGCGAGGGGCGTGTACTTGAGTGGTGGGGGTATGACTTTAACTTTTTTTGAGCCTTTCTGAGCCTGCATGAAACGCAATGCATTGTGGCGTATCAAACAAGATTGATCCAAGCTATTGTTTCCTTGATGCCTTCTAATGCCCTTTGTCAACATCACTCCCCACTGTCCTGGCCACTTCCCCTTCGCTTGCACAAAATTATAAATCAGCCTGTTTGCAACTTTTTCGTGGGATCTTCTTCGTGGTAATTGATCTCAAAGTCCAGCCCACTAAGTAGATTTCGGCTATGAGGGGCAGTGATGGCCTCAAGCTGCTCAAAGCCCACCATTCATGGACATTCTTTCTAGGTTGCATTGCGTAGCAATGCAAGGCTATTGGAGAGCAGCCTGATAATCGTTGCCACGCCATATCATCACTTCACCAACTCCTACAACTCTTTCTCTGTTTTCCCAATTCGCACACACACACACACGGTGAGGGTCTTGCACATTCAAGAGAGAAGGAACTAGCACAAACAAGCAGTCTGAATGATCTAACAAATCAACACGAAGTACCATGCATTCTACTTGACCCCCCTTCCTCCCTCCTGGCCTGTCTCCTTCATTTCAACAATGAGCAGTGATATTGAGTTTAAAGGCACAGTGCCAAAGTTCCCTCCATTCCGCGTGGCGCTGAAAGCAGGACGCGTTGCTGACTACAATGAGCTTGTCTTTGGCGCGTGATAGGGCTATGCTGATACGTCATGCCTTCCTGACGTGCCAGATCTTCTTCTCCGTGTTGCTGCGCATACATGAGGGAATGCTGACGTCTTCTTCGCTGCCCTGCGCTGAATCCACAGTCATGACCATCACCACCTCACCAAGCTGCTCCTGCAGCAGCCACTGCTGCGCCTTGTAAAACGTGATGACTGCCACCTTCTGCTCCTTGTTGCTGGTGATGAAGGCGGGGATGATGTCTTGGTTGATGATTCGAACCTCCTCGTGGTTCACCGTAAAGAAGGATTTCTCGTCTGTACTCTCCTGTCCAGAATGTGAGTGCCACACAATTGCGCCCCTAATCTCCACTGATGCTGTCCTCGCTCTTAAAGAGCGCTGGAGGGTAGTACAGGTGCGAGCGTCAGTGTGCAGGAGTTTGCTTTAGAAGTGGCAGAAAACGATGTCAGTGATATCTGGGTGCATGTGGTACTGAGTTTGTAGCATCTTGATCGGCTGCGTGGGTGCCAGTACATTAGCCAGTCGCTGGAGGACACTGACAGTCTAGTAATCCTGGCATGTAGCGTAGGAAGGCAGCTGCTTATGGTAACCCACCATGAGTAGCAACGACTGGTTGAAACGAGTCAAGAGAGGCATCTTCCATACCAGAACACACCCAGCCTCATCAGCAATCACAACGTCTATATGCAGCTCCTGGCCTTCAAACATCCTTTGCACCTTGTGTGTGCTGTCAGCAGTGGACAGAAACACCATGGCTTGCTTCTCTACGAGCCTCACCATAGATTAAACGGCTTGATGATTCAACACCAAGTCAGTCAGCGCAGTCCACGACCCGCTCTTGACCTTTACTCCAAAGTGGAGCTTGTTCAACACCCTGAGCCACTTGGCCTGCGTCAAAACGTGCTGCCAGCTATATTGGCTGTGTTCCATCATACACATCATCACAAGAGTCAGCTTGTCCTTCAATGCTTGCCATACTGCGCGTCACCACCTTTGTTCTGCCTTAATCACACCATCCTGATCAAACAAGCGCACGAGCTGGCTATACATCTTGGCCATTGTGTACTGCTGTACCTCAGCTGCGCATAAAGCATGGCCCCACGAAGGCCGTGATCAGCGCGGGGATTTGTCACCTTTGTGTTTGTTGGGAGGACGTGTATTAGTCCTGAAGGTGCCTTGGTTGGAAGTTTGCTTGTGGCAAACGTCCAACACAGGCAAGTTCCAACACGGGCAAACTTCCAACACAGGCAAACTTCCACCCATACTTGGGCTGTTTAAAGAACAGACCAAGGCTGGCTGTAGCTCTTGAACGTGCTGCATGCTTGAGTGTAGATTCCGTCACCTCTGCTCCCCATCTTGATGGGGCTCAGACTGTAGAGGTGCAGGGCAGGTGATGGTGCGCGGATGCGTACTTTCCACGAGTCTTTCTTGATTTCCACTTAGTTCTCTTCCTCGTCATAACCAGCGTACTCCACCACAATCTGATCGCAGCCGTGGCCTTCAAGTCTCTCAAGAAAGATCGTTTGGTACCACGCACCGTCATACCACACCCACACGGCAGATTTTCGACAAGATCACGCCACTTGAGGTTTATGCTTCTTTTTGGGAACAAATTTTTTTTTGAGCTTTCTGCCTGCGCAGGCATCAGTGATCAGTGCCTGCGCAGGCAAAAGAATTGCTGGCTTCCTTTAGTACATGGCCCGCGTAGTCACTCAGATTGATGAAGCTGCTGTTGTCATGCAAGTGCACCATAGTTGTTTTGGTTCTATAGTGAATCTTGGCCATGCTTTCATCCTCTGTGACATGTGACTGAAGCGTGCTGCAAATTTTAGGCAGACGGGCACTGTCCTTTTCAGACACTGCGAGCAGCTCCGCAAGGGCGTTGTGTTGGCACGCTGCGTGCCAATCTTTGGGGGCTTCACTCGCAGTCTTGCCCTCGAATGTTGGCACTGCCTGCGGGTCTGCACACGCGGTGGCACTGACTAGTGTGAGCATATCCTTGAGGGATTGCACCCCACTTGGAACAGTGATAGCATCATCCTTAACATCGAGGGTTGAGGCCATTAATGCAACGCTGGAAACGTGCGACAGAGGGGGAGGCATCAAGCCAGAAAGGGTGACGACCTCGAGAGATAGGCACTCAGCTCTACCTCGTTGTCATTGTCATTGTCACCACCAGTTTCCGAAGAGTGCGTCACTGCAGCACCGTCTGCAACGTGGGCTTTAGTCATGTCTTCGACGCTTTCGCCTTCTCGCGCAGCCAGCACTGTGCGCACGTTGCGCTGCCAGAGAAGCTCTTCCTTCTTTAAGGTGTACTCCATCACAGACAGCACACTCTCATCCAGGAGCGTCTTAGCATCACGCAGGCCGCACATGTAGATTGGATCCATCCCAGACACACCCCGTTTTTGCACCTCTACACGAAGCTGCCCACTTTGTGTGACTGAGTGTAGCACAGGGAGTGGGGCAGCGTTGCTTGTACAGTGCTGAAGAACCAACAGGCCACGCGTGTTACGTGGTGGTGATGAACTGGAGCAAAAATCGCATCTTTTTAAATACATCATCTGCTGGGCCACCCGCAAAATGCTTGGCGTCCGCCCGCAAGCCTCTATCACGCCTGTCACAGTCTTTTAAGGTGGGGTTGGGTATCCTTGATTTTTGCACCATTAGTCGACGACTGGTCTCGAAGGATTCGAGTTCCTTTCCCAATTTTAGTTGTGGTTGCACAAAGGAACACGCTTTGTGGTGCTGGGACAGCAAACACCAATTGCTAGGAAATTATTTTTCCTTGTGAATTTGTTAATTTGCTATAGGTTCCTAATATCAAAATGTAGAGGAGACTAAGATCTAGGTCTGTGCACTTTTTGGGTACTTGCGTTTAGAAAACCGCTGAGCAGGCCAAATCTGATTGTGGGCGAAACGCGTTTTTCCCCGGAAGTTGCTTATGCTCAACGGTTCTCTTTTCACAAGTAACAAACCGCAAGTACCCAAAAAGTGCATGACCTAGATCTCAGTCTCATCTACAATTTCATTTTGGGAACTCATAGCAAATTCGCACCCAAAAATTATTTCCTGTTGCGGTGCACACGACGTTTGCACCGTCGCGCAGCGCTCCCGCGGACTCTGCGGTGACTCTCGAAGTTTTCTGAAAAGACTCGTCGAGGGTGTCAAAAAAGACAAGTTTGGGTCTTGAGACAACGAGTTTTCAGACAAGCCATTTTCCAATTCGACATCAAGAGGTGTTTTTCCTACAATGTCGTAGAGATTTTTGCGACAATTTTCGCAGGCAAATTTTGGTCAGCACAGCCGGATTCGATCGTAATGTTCCATCTCAATCAATAGCACTGTAGTTAAATTATCCAGACTGGAATGTACAAATAATCCACAAATTGTCGTGTCAATGACTTGTTGTAAATATCCTGCACCTATTCCAGAGTAGATACAGTTCAGAACTTACTAGGCAATAGACATGGGAATCTAATGATGGGATCGAATCCTGTCGTGTATTAACTTTAACAGTAAAACTTGACAAAATTGTTCCTGACCATGGTTTTGTTTTGCATTTTTGGGATTATGATTGTTTTCAAAAAAGTTGAAAATATGCATGCACTTGCAATAGGCATGACTGTCACATGTGTTTCGAGGGAGGTGCCGGTCTCGAACCCTCAACCTTTGCCCAATACGGAAGGCACTCTTTCCAATTTGCCAGGTTACAGATCTTTCTAGTCTTGGTTGGACTATTCTTTGATAATAAAAACAGCCCCGTCGGTTCATTTTACTATAGTACAAATGAACTTGATCGAGCAAACAGAATCGTTACACGATCGAACTCGTTTTGAAACGTCGCATACTTGTTGTCATGATGAAAGGTGAACTTCAGATTCCAAATGTTTATTACTGCACCGATTTCAGCAACATCGACGATTTTGGTTTGTGAAAACAGACGTACAGAACTTTGGCTAAATCTGCTGATCCTTGCGGATATCCTTTTAAAGACCTGATATGAAAAATACCCAACACAACCTTAACAAATGTATTCCACGCAAACAAGGTTTGTGACAACGCATTGGGCGTACCATGATAAAAAAACATCGCGTGGTAACCAACCATCGTGGTACCACACCCTAAAATACACATGGTGTGGCACACGCCTTTCTTTGATTATTTGGGCAGCAAGATGATCGTCACCGTGGTACCGTCGCGTCTGAGGCTACCACTCTTCAGTCCGTGTATATCCAGAACGGCGGCTTGGAGAGCGACCTTGAACGCACTGTTAGAAGGTTACTCTTCGAATCTCTGTTCTGGAGATACAAGGACTCAAGAGCGGTAGCCTTAGCCGCGACGGTACCATGACCATTTTGCCGTCAAACATTTCAAAAAAGTCGTGTACCACGCTAAATGTTTTATTTTTTAGCGTGGGGAACTACGATATACTTTCCGCATGGTATGACAAACATGCAAGCGACAAGAGATCAAAGACAAAAAGCATCACCCTCAGGTCAATAAAACAAAACGCCACACATCGCATCGGGGTTCCACCGAAAAAACTGAAGGTCCCTTCGGATTTTTGAGATTTTCTCAAAATTCGCTCTCGAGGTCGTCACGGACCATTCACAATTTGATTCCTTCTGTTGCACCCAGGTACTGCTCCTCAATGAAATTTGGGGTTTAGTTCTTTACTTTTGAACAAACAAGTGGTCGGCAACGGTCCGGGACAGTAATATCTGGGACGATGTAAAACTAGCTCAGTTGTTCAGAGCACAGGACTGTCAGTCCCGAGGTCGTCGGTTCGATTCCGGCAAAAACTCAAAAAACCGAGAACTCAAATCTACATAGATTTTGGGTAAATAGACCCTCAAGCAAGGGTACTAAATTACTGTTTCAAGTAATAAAAGCAATCATCAATCAAGCTTGGGTCCCAAGTGATTAGTTGGGTGCTCACCACCCGTTTAGTCCAGTGAATAAGTTGGGTCTTCGCCACCCAAGAAAGAAAGAAAGAAAGTGTTGCTTTGCTCATTCGTGGGAGGTGGAGGATTTTGCAGACCTTGGGACCACAGTACCCAAGAAATCTTAACAACCCTTAATCCCTCACCAGTGAGGCCGAACGAACTTGAGACTCGCACAGACAACGGAACCACCAGGGCAAAAGGCCCTGCTCGTCAACGGGGTAGTTGTGGGTCCATTCGAAGAGAAAGAAGAGACGACAGGAATAGCCAGCGATGTAGTCAAAGTGAAGGGTGAGGATCCGACCACTCCAGGTTGTCTGGGGGAGGACAGGCTGAGGAGGCACGTCAGCGATTCTCAATCGTGGGTGCGTGCCCCGACACCATAGATGCACTTGAACATGTACATGCACTTATCCTCACCAATATGGTATGAAAACAAGCTGCATGAGCAGCACGTACAAGATATTGCACTACACGCACTTCGTGAGCACGAGTTTTTTTGCAAAACCGAGTTTTTGGAAGCACCGTGAGCACGTCTTCAAATGACATGTAGTGTGTTTCGCCTTCAACCAAAAACTCCAATTTGTACAAATCGTTGATGACATCGTACTCGACCACCTTCTTCCAGCTGTCATCGTATTGGGAAAGTGAATTTTGATACGTCGACCAAGGAACAAAGTCTTTTTGGCTCGAAGGCCTTCCTCAGTCAAGGAAGTAATTGACACCGACATGCGAACCTTGGGCGCCAAGTAAGACAGGTTACTTCTCGAAGTAAACATCGACTGTCTTCTCACCGTGACCAGCTGAACGAGTTGTATAAGCAGGAAGTCCTCATCACAAGGACGTAAACGACTTCGTCACTATCTTCATCATAGGCACAAGTATGCACACCATCAGAATCACTCGCAAAGCCAGTGGGTTCCCCAGCAGGCAAAGGAGATCTAGCCGAAGGCGTCACAGACTGAAATGGCCTGATGGTAGAAGGAGCAGCAGGAGCACTGTCATGGTGAGCAAGAGCGTCGAGGACCTCATTGTCGAAATCTATGGGCCAGAAACTCTGTCTGCATCCGAGGAACTGCTATGACTTCTTGTAATTCTTCAACCCTTAATTCCCCATTCAAGTAACAATGGGTTTGTACTTCTGAAAGCATTTCCAGTTTCAAATACAATTCTGTACATGAAACCCAATATACCTCTCAAGATATAGATCACACATAGGGAACTCTAGATAGAGTCTGGTGTCTGCATAA
>Ga0105055_10009288_pt1 | contig 12602 bp, 2 predicted proteins | sample BON03_FD_78090 | JGI IMG/M metagenome (GOLD analysis project Ga0105055, IMG submission 78090) | Freshwater microbial communities from Lake Bonney liftoff mats and glacier meltwater in Antarctica - BON-03 | ecosystem: Environmental > Aquatic > Freshwater > Ice > Glacier meltwater | place: Lake...
GCCAGATATTAATTCCTGGCCATTCATTTTAGTCGTTCTATTTTATTAAATATCACTAACAATTACTTAATCGATCACAGAGACGTTTGAGTTGTTCACGTCTATTAAAAAATTCTCTAGTCAATTTGTGTCCCGATTTCGACCAGCACTTGCTGTTGAAATTGGAGCAATCTATTTTGGAACTCGCCACGCCAGTCAAGTTTAAGGAAATTTTAGATGTATTATGTCAAGAAAATAGCATTGTTTCCAACATCAGTATTGTCCGGGGGCGAGAAATCGAAGCATTAAACCAAATTTCAAAGTTACTGGGTGCAGACCATCCTGGTGTGAATCAATTAAGCAAAGCATTGACCAACGATCGATCTCGGTTTCCACCCTCCCTTTCTCACCGTCGCACTATGTCTATGCCAACCAGTGACTTCGAGAGTATGATGGTTGGTGATCAACAGCAATTAAACACTGAACAAGATATTCAAGGACCACTGTCATATGCCAAAAGCAGTGGACTGGGATGTGGATGGATTAACATTGAAATGTCCCAACTTGGTACCAAGCAATCTAGCATTCATGGTAAGATCGATCTTGTATCATGGAGACAGGGGTACCGGCAATGGATTGAAGCGACCTTGGTAGATCCAAAAGTCAGTTTCTCCTGCACACAAGCAACCTTTCTCAGCGCTTCTACATTGACTTGCCGCGCAATGGTAGAATATAAAAATCTGTGGAATGATGAACAAAAGTGGTCGGTTCTTATGCGTTTTTCAGATGCCGTCATTAGTCCTATTAAGGAGCATGCCAAGTACTTTTCCGATTTAACTGCAGATTGGTCCCAATCTCTTATTGATGCCAAATGTGAGAGCATCAACAAAGATTCTGATATTCGTATGGATTTTGCAAGCTTTATCCCGACGGTGTCTATTGTTGCACTGGAATTTGAAAAGGTAGAATGGCGCTTTTTAGTTAACGAGGCCAATGTGGCGACGAGTATAGAACCTCACGAAGATACTAATACGATTATGAAGCTTGATGTTCCCAAGTTGAAGATTCATTGTGAGTCTCAGCAGCGTCATTTCAATCCAGAAACCACTAGCTGGAATTGGAAGATGGTGTTTGATGATAATCGAGCTGAAGATTCTTGGAGTTCTTGCTGCTCCGTTATATTAGAGTTACCCAAAGGGCATCCCAGACGATCTGTATGCCACCGGTCAAAGCTTCAAGAAGGCTCTTATGATTCATGGTCTGGGCCAAAATTCTTTGTCTTTAATCAGCTTACAGTGATGGGCCAATATGTATATCATAGTGCTCTTCGTCCTCGAGAGTTTACCGATCTGTTGGATATATCTGTTGATCTGCAGAAACCAAAATTCATAGTGTTTCCAGAAGCACTAAGTGCGTTGCTGAATTTCAAAGAGAATTATTTTGGTTCAACCACAATGGTGATGCAACCTGATGCATATGGACGGTGCGGGAAATCAAACATGAGATCTCGAATCGCGTTTTTACCGTGGTTTTCGCGAGGGGACAGAATCTATCCTGAAGTGAGTAATGGATATGAGATACGTCTAGATATGCGGTGCACTAATCCGATGTTACTTCATCCAATATATCTACATCCACATTTTGGTCACGATGGTGAATTAGTGGATCCAGATATAAGTTGTATCACAGTGTCTTCTTCGTTGCTAGAATTTGACATGCAATACAAGTATGATATGTTTCAAGATATCTTTTTGAAATTAGATTTATTGCGAATGGAAATCCCGGCTGCTGCCAATCTCGGTACCTATGATATCCCTGTGTACTCTGAAGATTTAAAAAATGCCTCAGGAGGTGATTTGAGAAACCCCGTGATGTCACCATCATCTCCAAATGTTATGTCTCCTTCCCATACTCGTAGTAGAAGAGCAAGTGGTGCTCCTGATATTAGAAGACGAAACAATCCATATCGATACCCACCTTCTGTCATGCCCAGAAACGTCGAAGACAGTGGACCAACGTCGCTGATTGAAAATAGTATTGGAAAAAGTGCGAATGCTTACTTGGTACTAGACACCTTCAATTTTCAGACGCATTCCTTGTATGGGAGAAGTACACCCGACGAATATGACACCATATCTTCGATCAAGGCTCCTCTAGCTTCTTACAATAGTACAACGAAGTTAAACTGTAGTTGTTTGAATGGCGATGTACAGGTTGCCCAATTGCATGCGATTGATGGGGCTTTGTCTTCCTTCACTTTAGGAAATGATTTAGGAGATACTGGTTGTTCTCATTTGCTCTTTGTGGACTTACGGAGTGCCAAGTACCTTCCAATTGGGGACTACAAACCTAAACGGAAATCTAACCCATGGGCCATGGTATCATGCTGCGGGCAATTCTTTCGAACTGCAGTTGAGCTTCACGCTGATGCTCCGGTGTGGAATTGTTCTTATGTATTTCGAGTGCCTGATTATGAAAAGGAAACTGCAACTATTAAAGTGGTGATTTTCGATGGATCATTTGGAGAGAATAGGGAAATAGGGCGTTTGTATATGGATCCATCAGAATCCATCCATGTGGATCCTAGCCTTGTCTACGATATCGATTTTGGGAGACCTGTTGATGCGAGTATCTCATCAAGAGATCCACCTGCATTAATTCCGCTGGATATGAAATTCGCCAGTGCTCATTTTCGCTCGGTCAAAGTCAAGTTGTCCAAATTGCCCTCGTTGTCGTTGCGGTGTTCGTGGCTAGTACCGACAGATCAGACGCAGTATTTTTTCCCTCGCTTCGGGGACTTGGTTGAGTCAGAAGAGACTTGTTATAAAGTAGCGTCGACCTTATGGAATCGTTTTCGAAATAAATCCAGTTTGGTTCCAACCCAAGCCCATGGTCCTGGTGAAGCAATGAAGCGGGGATACCGTCCCATCAGAAAATTTGCTGATATTATTCGTAAAAGAGGCTCAATCGTTAAAACTAAAGGCCTCAATCAGCATGAAACAAGCGAAATTGCCGAAGAGCTGGCGAATGTTTCAGATTTGAAATTGTGCATTGGCGAGACTGTCAACTACTTGATACAGGAGGATGATGTGACTGCGCTTTCGGGCTCTTATAGTCGGCAAACTGGAGCTTTTTCCATGGGAGGAATGAATCTTTGCGTATGGTCTCCAGAGGGAACCAGTACATTCCATGCTACCATTCAGCAGTGTCAGTTATACGGGGATAGTTTAATCACTGAAGCTACTTTATGGAAATTGTCGACAGTTGAAACAGTGAATATGCAAGTGAAGCAATTGACTCAAAATCGAGTGAGTGATGCTGTGGGTCAAAGTCCTTCTAAAACCACTGGTAGAAAGAAAGGTATTTCTGCTTATCTACCGCATTCATATATGGCTTCAAAATCAGGCGAAAATGCAGCTGGACCGTGGTTACAAACAGCGATGTTGGATGTATCTGTATCGATAGTGTTAGGGGAAAAGGCCCCCGATCTCTCTTCACATAAATCAATTCAAATGGCGTTTCTGGCTCAGTACGCACAATATAGAAAGGTGTCAGATTCAAACAACCTCATGAAAACATACTTTGATATTTCAAATCCAAAGTTGAAAGCTGTATGGGATTACCCTGATGTCAAGTATGGTGTTCAATTGATGGAATTGATGTATCATGCCCCTATTGAAACTGTTATCGATGCCACTAGACAACAACACATGAGCAGTTTCGACAGTATAGCCTCCCAAAATCTGATTGACGAACCAATCATCATCCATGGCGATGACGATGTTGCATCATATAAATCTTTGGAAAGTTTTCAGTCATCTACTTCGTCTTCGTCATTCGATTCATCATCCTCGAGCAGCTATTCTTCATCATCCTCAGATAGTTCTTCAAGTGTGTCCGATCCTTTTGAAGACCCTACTTTTGAATCAGAACTAGATGACAGGCCCATACCAATATATATGGCAACTTCTGTTTTGCCTTTCTCCTCGGCATCTGACCAATCTCATTTGGTTGAAATTTCAAATCTGTCCCCCTATCTCGAACACTATACCCTTGAAAGTGTTCCGTTCTCACTCAAGCAGTTTCCTTCTAATATCACCGGAATGCAAGTTTCTAATTTCCAACACGCGCTACGTCAACGATCTTTTGTCGACGGTTTGGGAGATTCAGATGTTTATTACACCAAGGTCACGAAAGGATCGAGCGGCCCTTTCTGTGTTCAATTTGCTCAAGGTCTTGAAGGACGTGAGGCAAAAGAGGAGCATCATGACGATCATGATATTGGCATTTCTGTGCACGTATCACTTAACGCGATGAATGTATTCGTGACTCCACAAGGCATTAAAGAATTCGAAACCATGGTGATGACGTATCATCCTACCTCCCCTAGCATTCAAAATCTGTGCGACTTATTTGACAAACAGTATTTCAAACCCAAGGTGGCCACATCGCGAAACGATGATACCAGATTTTCGTTGGACATAGACCAAGTCAATTTGCAGCTCCTGCATACTGCTGTTCCATCTGCAAAACGTAATAATATCCCTGTCCCGTATTTGGTAGAAGCTTCCTGTAATAAAGTGACATATGCGCTGGAATTGAATTCCGATGGCTCACATTTTCAATTTCGAGCTCAAGAGTTTATTAGCAGCGTGGGTATTCTAAATGCAAGGCTCGGTTTAGTAGACGCGTTTGTTGTGAATCCAGTTTCTTCAGTAGCGGTAGCTTGTACTGATAGTATTTTACTTGTTGGTAGTCATAACCAGCATTTGCATCATGTGGCTATCTCTGGTAAACTTGCTCCCCTAGAAATTACAACAGGGGCTGATGCTATTTGTGCCCTTTACAATGTATCTTCGACCTATCACAATCGATTTCATAATTTATTTCAAGTTTACCTGGGGGTGATTGCCAGAAGACAACAACAATGGGCGGTGTTGGCGAGTGGTGTGTTTGGATTGGAACTGAAACTTCAAAAGGTTCAAGGTAACCTTGTTCGTGGAAATGGCCGAGAAACAAAGATTAAGGCAATGTCTGATCTCAGTAAGCTTTGTCCTTTTTCTGAACTGGAGTTGATGGAGTCCAAATCTCAAGGTGAAATGAGATACATGGTGTCGAGCAGATTCAGAAGATTGGCATGCTTTATTCCTAAATTCGAAGAAGATCTTCACACTGAAATTTCTCAGCTGCAGCTGGACAGAAGCGGTCAAATTGGGCCTTTCGATCTAGAGCTTTTTGCAGGGGTTTCGTCGTTCCTCTCAAATGATAAGTTCCAGGAAATATATCCGACGGTGAGCAAGTTTTTCCGTCAAGTGCTGACTGGCGTTGCGTATAGTGAAGAGGCCGTCTCGGTTTACATGCGACCAGAATCGCTTGATATTCAACTACGAGCATCTGGGTTAAAATTACAAGTATTGTCCTCGCATGAGCGGAAACCCTTTCAAGAGAACGTTGGGGAGCATTCACAAAAGTGGTCTACCATCGATATGCAATCTGTTTCATTTGTTTGTCTGGATGGGAGTTTTAGTGGTATTTCGTTGAATGTGTTGAAAACGGTGACCAAAAATCCAGCGGGTGTTTTCTATTCGTCGTTTAACATCATATCCAACTTTGAGAGCTGCAAACTTTTGAGCTTTCCTGAGATATCGAGTACCATCAAAGCTTCCAAATCGGTGATTGAATTATGGTTGGAACAAACTCGCAGTTTGTATAAACAGAAGAAGATTGCATCACATATCCGATCGAGTGAAATGCAAGCTTTGAGGAATAAATCCGCGGAGAATTTGAATGCATTCTTTGCCCTTAATCCTTTCAGTCATTCAACAGAGAAACCAATATATCAACGAGAACGTAGTTGGATGAAAACCCCTAGTGGGATAAAGATGGAGGATTTTGTCTCTGGCTCAGGTGAGTTTTCAAGAATGTATTCCCCGCAACAACCCGCTGTCATATTTTCTGGCGATATGCCGCGGAAAGTGTCCATCAACATCCCGCTGCCTCTTGATAGGAGCGAGCGTTCTACGGGCCTCGAGTTCAAAAATTCTTTGAGAATGGAGAGGCAAACAAGTGACATGTCTATCAACTCTGTGAATAGTGAGCCTTTCGAAATTGCACCAGAAAAAGATGACGCCTTGATGAACACCACCAGCGTGTTTATAGTTTGCTCGGTCCAGGAAATTAATGTTCAATTAGGACATGCTCGTGCTCAAGCACATGCTGCGTTGCGATTCAAAGATCTCAATATGTCTTGGTCCCGCTTTGCCTCGAACGATTTGTTTGTGTATTCTAGTGAAGACAGTACCTCATGTGGGTTGAGAGATTTCGGATACATTTCGTCGTCGGAAATAGTTGTTCACATGGCGGGTGAAAAGAAAGATAAAAGTTGGGAAACGAGTGCCCAATTGATAGATGTGTCTGTGAACTTGACGTTGGCGACCGATCCTCATTCGCTGGAGACACTCACCAATGTACAGATGATGTTGAACATTGGAGGACTGAATTTAGAAGTGCCGGTCCACTCCATTGATAACAAGCAAGCCCAAGGTCTACTAGATGATTGGTTCCGCACTTATGGCGAGGCCAAAGAAGAATGGCAAATGATATCTTTTTATGTCGTCGAAGACGATTCTGATTCGGAGGAGGAGCAAAGCAATAAAGTGCATCCCCGTGCTCAAGAACCCCGTGGAATCCTCAAACAGAAATTTCGAAAACTTGCGAAAAGTACTCGGGATATCTTAGTTCAAAATGAACCTGGATTAGTGCGAGTTTGCTATACCGCGATTGCTTCAATTCGTTCTGTACATGCCAACATCGCCCCCCATTCCCTGCTGGTTTTGACCTATGATATGGATGGTGCGCAATATGTGATGGACACCTATGATGAAAATGCAGTTAAAGCTCATTTGTCTCTAGGAAGCAGCAGTATTTGTTTTGATAAGTCCAAACTTGGAGAGGCGTCCACATCCGAACGACTGTTGTTGTTTAGACAGAAATTACCCCGAGTTTGGATTCGTGGTGATTTGGATGCTGGATCAAAAAGGCGTCCTATTCTGCTTACCAAAGATATGCGCCATGGGGGCTCTACTTTGCACATGCGAGCTGACTCCCTTGAAAGCATAAGTCTGCAGAGCGAATTTCTTAAGTCAACAAAAACAGGACTTCATGAAGATTCCACAATGTATTCGCTTTCTGGATCTACTCTGGCGGCACAGTCTTCCTTTATGAAAAACAAAGGAGACAATGATTTTGAATACGTTTTGCGCTTGCATATTTACGTTGCTTCTGTCCAAAACCGATTCACACCTGCAATTTTAGAGCAAGCGTTAATGTTACAATCTGGGCTTGCACAAGAAATCAATGTTCTTTTGGAATCGCTTAACAGATTGACCTCCAAGGCCAAGAAGAAATTAGACTCGAAAAAGAAGAAACATCGTCGTAATTCGAGTCTTCTGGGCTCCTTGAAAGATGGCTCGGCTCCTCGAATCAGATACGTTGTGAATGTTGAGCTCGGTGGAGTGGCCCTTTCTTGCATGTCAGAGTTTAATCATGAAACTGGCAATTGCGTTTCAGCTGACATTAAGACAGGTAAGCTTCAACTGGTGGTGAAATCTGGGTTTTCAAGTGACTTCCCGGTGCCGGAAGAGGAAAATATTGTCTTGGTAATGAGGCATACCGAAATGCTGTGGTTCGCACGTTTGAAATCTGATGGACTCGAGATTTCGTTCAACTCCTCTAAAAATCCTCGAATGTTTCATTTGAGATCGAATTTGAAAGTGCTGTTAGATCCTCGATCCATGAAAGGCGTTGGTGACACCGACATGGATTTCGTGACTCGATCGGCATTCAATCACACTGTTACGATCACGATCAGAGACACGCAGTTCATGGTGCAGCCTCACTTCTGGGGTCCTATGTCATCGCTAGGGGATGAATACAGACGAGCTATTGGATTATATAGGTATTTGCGCGCGAATGAGAGATCCCTCAATATATTTGGTCAGCAAGTTCTAGATGCACAGGGCCCATTCGAGAAAATGGATGAATATGTGCAATGTGTGTGGAAGAATGTATCAGCACCTTTGCAAAGTGATTTGCTTGGAACCAAGATGATATTTAAAACCATGAAGCGTGCCTTTGTCAATCTTCAGATTATAAATACCACATTGACTGTTCCTTATCACAAGCACGGTGTGCCACAGAAAGGTTCGATGGCTAATGAACTGCTTGTTACGATTCCAGATGCCACTTGTCAAGGATTTGTGGACAATTTAGTAACCGCTCTTTTTGACAATCTGGATCACGGAGAGTCTGTGGAGTCGCTTCATCACCTGGTTACCACGCATTCTCCGACGGCTCGTAGCCAATACAAGCATCAAACTGACCTCAAGTTCTATGGCTTCCTAAGTATAACTCCTATCAAGGCTGTGTTGATGGAGAGAGGCCATACAAGAACCAAACAAGATACGAGTACTAATCTGGGAGATACTAGCACGCCATTCACTGAATGGACTCCCTTAAAGGGATTTCAAATGACTTCAGGGAAATCTTCTATTTCAATCACAGGGAGAACTGCTTCGAAAACATCTTCCAAGCGTTCACCTTTACAAATTAACGTTGTAGCTACCCAACAACAGCCTTCCATTGAATTCGACGCAGATTGCATTCAGCATTTGCGCGGAATTGTGTCCATGTACTTCAACGGCGATTCGGACTTGGCATACATTCAATCCGAACCTCCTAGACCGATATTGATTGATCCTTCTCAATTCAGGGATTTAGGTATTGACGTTACCCTACAGATATTGGCTGGTCATATGACAGTCAGTTTTGACAAGCCTGGTTCTGAAGGCAATTTCAAAAAGAAAGACCGCATTCCGCTGCCTTCATTCTCAGTTACTTCCTCTTTTCAATCTGGTTTTGATCCTTCTGATGATGGATCGATCACGAGAAGTTTATCGGCCAGTATGGTCATCCAGCAAAGAACTGTTGTGCTGAGTCCTATGTTTATAGTTCTCTTACTTGCTGTCACCAGCGAGATTTCAGAAGTTATAAAAAACGGACCAAAAGAATCTGAAGAATATCCTTGCAGTGAACCAATGCGAGCTAAAGATGATTCAGTCGCGAGTTCGGTGGAAGTTGGAACCAAATCGATATTCCAATGGACTGTATGTGGAAGGATTTTACCTTTTAGAATTGAAACATCTCCGCTGGAAACTGGATCTCTTGGCGAAAGGTTTGGTGCCACGTTGGCGTTCAACCAAGGCGTTGATGTTGGTATTAGTTCTGGTCCATATCGAGGCGATGATGAACTTACTTGTGTCACTCTTACGATTCCAGAGATAGAAGCCAGAATAGGTGACGAAAAGAATTACTTTGCTCGGGTTTTTCTGAGTAGCTTGCAATATCATTTGTCCCGCGGTTTGGCAATAAACGATATCCCAGTTGTGGAAATCTCCCAAGTGGTTACAAAGTGTCTTTTCCTAGATGTGAATCTGAATAGCGCTGAGAAATATTTTCGGCTACAAAGTTCTTGGAACAAGGAGTATGCCCAAATAGAGTCTTGTATTTCCCGTTTCTATTATAGGAAACAACTTGGCTCTGCGTTATCAAGTGCTAGCACAGAACTTGACTCTACTGTCCAATCAGACGTGGAGATGGAAGATGATGGATTCGGTTTGATTAATGGTAATCCGCATATACAGACAATCAGAACCTATATTCAATCGCATGTAGGAAGTGTGAAGATGGAAGTGTCGCTTGGTGCAATTGAAGCTTCGGTGATAACAGAAATTTCTAAAATCTCGCTTAGATATTTCATGCTTACATCCGGTCGGGACGAAGGCGGAAGTGATGAAATGGATCTTTATGTTCAATCAGGTGCGGTGCATTCAAATTGCCAAGGCCGTCTGGAGGGCGGGTTTACGATGGAGAAAGGCTTGTTGCTTCATTTCATACGAGATTATGGAGCGATGCCGGAGCTGGTCTCACCATTTGTATCTGCTGAAGGTCTAATTTCTCCTGCGTTTAACGTCTGGCAACCTTGGCTAAAGAAGAAACTTGGCCTCAATAATATCATTGTTAGATTGCGTTCCAACGTGTGGTGCGAGTTGTCGTTGGTATTAGGCATTCCCAATGCGAGCCAACAACGCACGGTTCTCTTCGTCGTGCAATTAGACTCGTTCTCCTTGCTTCTAGCGGAATATATTTCAGAAAGCAAAGGATCACAAATGAATGGTGAATACATGTGTACTTTATGTGCTTGTGTTGATGCGCACCTGATTGATGTTCAAGCCTCAAGTGAAGCTTTTGCTATTTTGTATTCCCTTCGAGAGAAGCTTACCAAACACATGGCAGAATCAAAGGCTTATGCGTATGGCAATGAGATAGATCGAAATGCTTATGCTTCTCACACTTCATCAGCGGCACGTCAAGAAATGACCCAACGTAGTTTGAAAGCAGTAGGACAAATAGAATTGGTGGTAGACAACATGGATTTATCAATAGTTCATGGGGTTCTCAATGATGTCAAGCGGTCAGCCGCAGCCTCTGTTAACGGTCAAGAAGTATCGGTGCGCTACGGTGTTGAAAAATCACAGAGTGAAATGCATCGCAGTCTCTCCATTATGTTGGGAGGGAAATGCCGCGTGTCTAGATTCCAGCAGTTGTTGAAGAGTCGGATGAGCGCTACGAATCTAATTATCGATACTTCTGATAAAGGACGGAAACGTGAAAAAGCGGTGTTTAGTTTGCCGCCATTTGAGGTGGCGATGAATACCAAGCAAGCTATCGACCCTACACTGCCATCCCAGGAGAATGCTTATGTGCTGGCATCCCGCATCAAATATGATTTCGTTACTGACTTTAGAGGCAGACCGATTGACTTGTCTACAGATGTTCGAGATTATACGTATCTTGGTGAAATCGCCAACTCGTGTAATAGAAGCGGTTCCAAAATATCAACTTCCGACGCAGCAGTGGTTGAGAAATTTCAACGTGAATTTCAACTGTCAGAAAATCCCGATAGTTTTGTATTCGATCCTCAAGTCAATGTGATGGGAGAATCAACTAGTATCGCTCTGGGATTAGTGTTGTCAAGGCTTGATCTTGATGTATACAAACTGCCAGAAACGACCCATTCTCTCGTTTCAGACAATCTCGAATCATTGCTTGAAACAATCCATGATGCATTGAGATCATTAGATTCAATCATTGATAGATAAACTTAATTCTTTTAAAATATTGGGAACGAGTTTTCAAAGTCGGCAAGTAGAGTGGGATGGATGCTATCAGGGGGATTTATTAAAGCCTTTAATACATCTTCAACAGTTGGAGATGGAATACATAGTTGGTTGCAAGGAATGTCAAGCAACGTGCATGAAATTGCATTTTCTGTTTTTTCGTCAGAGGTTCGAAATGTCCCTCCTTGCTTGACGAACCAATTTGATGATTGGAATGCAAGCAACCGGGTATTTTTAATCTGGTTCAGCCATTTCACAATAGTATACGTACTGCAATTGATAGTTGCATTTGATATCAAACTGATCGCCTCGTCATGACAAAATGATAAAGTCTTCTTCGCAGCTGCTACTCGCGCATCGTCCCCAAGTGTTGATACAAAAATCCGCTTGTCAAACCTTCTACGAAGTGAGCTAGAAAGTAACCATGGTTTGGATGTTGTGGCTATCACAATAACTCCCTCGTGGCATTTTTTAATGTTGCGCATTCCCGAGAGCACTTCAGCTTTCACTTGCTTCATCATCTCCCGATCTGCCTTATATTTAATTCCATTGGAATAATAGATAAAAGACCCCGGCTCTTCCTTGAGAGCATCTAAATCTTCTAATAGAATAATACTTGGTCTTTCTCTGTCTGCTTGGTCAAAAGCAAACTGCACACGCGCATCGCCATCGCGGCATACGAGTTCTCTGCAGTTTAACACTTGCAGGTTGCAGTCTCTTAATTCATTAGCAAGTGCATCTATAAGCATGGATTTTCCGCATCCAGAAGGTCCATATAAAAGCAAACTTTTCCACCCTCTCTTTTTGCCACGAAATACTTCAATATTGTTACTTGGAATGAGCACTTGCTCAACCAAAAAATTCCTTGCTTCATCAAGACCAAAAATACTATCCCATTTTGAGGATCGCTTTTGTGCTATCCTCTTCTTTGGATAGAGAATTCTTCTTGTATCCTTTTCTTGTGCGTTGAAAAACTGTTTAATGGTGCTGGCCCGCATTTCAAGTTTGTCTGCGTTTTCAATCAGTTTAATCCTGACTTTCTTGTCTCGTTCGTAACGTAGCATTTGTCTTATAGCATAAGCGCTTTGTTCATAATGAATAATTGCATTTTGGAACTCTCCCTTTTGGTCATATTGAATCGCATGTTGCAGAGAGTCCAGCATTTCAAAAACGGATAGATTATTTTTTCAACAACAAAAATCGATTTTTTTAAACTACTAGTAGTGGATAAAAGCCATCAAATGCTAATTTCTTAATAAACGAAGTATCTTGTTGAAAGAAAAGAGCCTGATGGCAATCCGTGAGGTAATCAGAAGAAAGAACATTATGTGGAATCACTGAATTCGCATTATATTTCTCCTGATGTAATTTAATTGCATCCCTCGA
>Ga0105055_10009292_pt1 | contig 12601 bp, 12 predicted proteins | sample BON03_FD_78090 | JGI IMG/M metagenome (GOLD analysis project Ga0105055, IMG submission 78090) | Freshwater microbial communities from Lake Bonney liftoff mats and glacier meltwater in Antarctica - BON-03 | ecosystem: Environmental > Aquatic > Freshwater > Ice > Glacier meltwater | place: Lake...
AAAGCTACACCAGCGAAAATATCTGTCAAGGATCGATGCTGTTTTCCCTAGCAGTTCGCTCGATCGATCGAAATATATTCGGATTAACTTTATTGGAGCTATTAATATTGAAGCAAATAAATGTGAGGAAGTTGTGAGTTTCGATCTCAAAGTGCTACTGAGGCAGATCGGTCACTGGTACCAAATCTAATCGATACTTATATAGAGCTACCGGAGATCCAAGTGTACTGAGCGATCGCAAGTAATCGGGATCTTGAGGTGAGAGATAAATTGCTGAAATCTGAGTGGCGGTAATTGTTGGTGTGGGAGTGGATGAAAATTGGTAACTAGTCGTTGTTTCGACAGTATTTAGATAAATTGTCGAACTAGTCCGAAAAACTTGTTGAGACACTTCGGTAGAAATAAACCGATTGGGGTTGAGAACTTCTCGTTGGAGTAACCGCTGAGAATCAGCATCAAATCCTGTCACAAAAGCCTCTAATTGGCGATCTTGAGTAAGTCGGGTAATCTGTTTAGTTGGATTTTGAGGATCTATCGTCACGGATTGAACATTAGCGGCACCCAGATAAGCAATCGCGATATTTAAGCCATTAAATGCTCGATCTGCAACAATTTGTGGTGCGGGTAAACTAGATTTGAGTCGGGGAAGATTGAGTGGAGAAAATTTGAGAGCTTTAGTGGGATCTGTCGGGATGAATTGGACTGTAAAGTCGATCGGTTTATTGATATATTGCCGATTACTTTCAAAGCCAGGAGTGACTATTTCGGGTGCTAAAGGGGCAATTTGTTCGATTAATGTACTCGTGGCAACCCATCGTCCTCGAAACCACTCAGGATAGGTCAATTCGCCCTCATGCTGCCTGACAAATGGTTGACGATCCCAATTTGGATATCGATCGATCCTGTCGCTCAAGGCTCCTGCAATCGCTCCCTGAGAGCTGCACCACCAAATCGCGATCGCACCTACATAGGTCAAAATTTTCTGGACTAAACTATTCATGTCTGGTTGGCGTAGCCTCTTGTTGTCTTTGAGCAGAAAATTATTTAGTTTTCAAAAGTGATGGTAGGGGCACGTGAATTGCCCCTACCATCACTTTTGAGGGATACCCTCGATCGACAATTGCTGCTTACAATACCTTACACTGTCCGTAATGTCGCAATAAGTGATCGCACAATACTAGCGCAACCATCGCTTCCACCATCGGTACCGCACGGGGTAAAACGCATGGATCGTGTCTGCCTTTAGCTGCTAAAGTTGTTTCTACCCCTGATTGGGTGACAGTATTTTGCTCTTTGCGAATCGTTGCTGTCGGCTTAAAGGCTACTCTGATGATGATATTTTCGCCATTGGAAATTCCGCCTTGGGTACCACCAGAGCGATTGGTACGCGTCCGAATCTCACCATTTTCATCTGGATAAAACTCGTCATTATGTTCGCTACCTGTGAGCAGCGTACCTGCGAAACCCGAACCAATTTCAAAACCCTTGGTGGCGGGGAGCGACATCACCCCTTTGGCGATATCTGCCTCCAACCTGTCGAATACTGGAGAGCCTAAACCTTTGGGGACATTGCGTACCACGCATTCTACCACTCCGCCGATCGAGTCGCCCTCTTTACCGATCGCTTCAATTCGATCGATCATCCGATCTGCACATGTCAGATCTGGACACCGCACGATATTCCGCTCTACCTGCGCCATCGTCACGGTATGACTATCGACAGTTGCTTCTATATCCTGAATTCTTTTCACATAGCCGATGACTTCTACACGATTAAAAATGTGGAGAATCTTTTTAGCAATCGCCCCAGCGGCTACCCTTCCAATCGTTTCCCGCGCTGAAGATCTGCCGCCACCTTGCCAATTCCGAATCCCATATTTGGCATCATAAGTCGCATCGGCATGAGAGGGACGATAAGTTTTGACCATCTCATCATAGTCTTGCGACCGAGCATCTTTATTTCTCACCAAGATACTAATCGGCGTACCTGTAGTCTTTCCTTCAAACACCCCAGACAGAATTTCGCAGGTATCAGTTTCCTTGCGGGGTGTCGTAATTTTACTCTGTCCAGGACGGCGACGATCGAGTTCAAACTGAATTTCCGCCTCACTAATCTCTACCAATGGCGGACAACCATCAATGACGACACCTACCCCACCCCCATGCGATTCGCCATAGGTTGTAATTCTAAATAAATGCCCAAAGGTGTTGCCCATCTTACTCGATCGATCTTCAGTGATTAGTTACTAGTTTACCCTGCATGGCCGGGAAGATGATATTTGAGCTGGTGTCCGATTTTGACAATCGCCATCTACCATCTCAACCTGAAAGATTTCACTAAATACTTTAATGAGCTGCTGACGTACTACCTCAGGATCGATCCTGGGGATGAACTCAGCCATACTACCAACAGAGCGATCGACAATTCCGCATGGTACGATCCGATCGAATCCACTTAGATCTGGACATACATTTAATGCAAAACCGTGCATAGTAATCCATTTACTAACTTTGATGCCAATTGCGGCAACTTTACGACCTTCTAGCCAGACACCAGTTAACCCATTAATTCGTTCTCCAGTGAGATGATGTAGAGCTAAAACTTGAATGACAACTTCTTCTAACTGCCGTAAATACCAGTGTAAGTCTTGTTGATAATGCCGCAGATTGAGAATTGGATAAGCAACTATTTGTCCTGGACAATGATAAGTAACTTCGCCACCGCGCTCGACTCGATACAACTCATATTCAGTTTGGAGATGGTCGAATTTCAAAAACTCCAGACTCGATCCAGTACCGAGCGTGTACACAGGTGGATGTTCGAGGACAACTAAGGCATCAGCTAAATCTGGATCGAGCATTCGTTCTTTTTGAAGAGATTTCTGCCAAATCCAAGCAGATTGGTATTCAACTTCTTGATAATTGTACAGTAGGCACTCGCGATTTTTTATAGCGATCCTCTCAGGGTAAATTAACATTATTTTGAGATAATTTAAGATTGAGTAAGGATAATGTAAAAACGATTAAAAATAGGACTAAGCCGATCGTGCAAGCATAACTGAGATCGGGATTGCTCGAACCAAAACCTTGTTGATATAAATAGTAAACAACAGTTTTAGAACTATTGCGCGGCCCGCCTTGAGTCATGATATAGACTTCTTCAAAAATTTTGGTAGCAGCGATCGCTGATATCACCGCAACCAGCAACATATAGGGACGCATCAAGGGAATAGTAATATCCCAATGCTTAGTATAACTATCCGAACCATCGATCGCCGCAGCTTCATACAAGTCTGCCGGAATCGATTGTAGTCCCGCTAAATAAATGGTCATATAGTAACCTAATCCTTTCCAAATAGTTACTACCATCACGCTAAATAAGGCTAAACTAGGACTAGTCAGCCAGGGAATTGCCGAAATACCGATAACTTTCAAGAGTTGATTAAGTAATCCATTCTCAGCATAAATAAACTTCCAAGCAATTCCCGCCACCACCATCGAGATAATTACAGGCACATAGTAAGCCGCTCGAAAGAAACTCATGCCTTTGAGCTTTTGGTTGACTAAAATTGCAAGCACAAGCGGCGCAAATACCAGAATCGGTACGACTCCACACAGATAGACGATCGTATTTCTAATCGTCTGCCAAAAAACCTCATCTTTCAATAGTCGATCGAAATTAGCCCATCCTTGCCAACTTGCAGTGCCCGCGATCGGGTCATAATTAGTAAAGCTGAGGTAAAAAGCCTGCAATGCTGGCAAAAATACCGTCAAACCCAGTAACAGTAATGCAGGTGCGAGAAATAGATAAGGTGTCCAGTTAACTTGATGGGGGCGGATCATGGGTGGGAGACTGGGGGACGAGGGGACTAGTGCCTCAAGTCTAAAGCCTAAAGCCTCAAGCCTCAAGCCTAAAACCTCAAGTCTCAAAAACCGATCCCTAGTCCCGATTTTGTACTATTGTGTATAAGGAACTATTTAGATATTGTTGTCATCTAACACTTCTACCCTCTGCTCAACAGGCATAACTCGTAAAATCTCCATGTTTGGTCTTATCGGTCACCTCACCAGCTTAGAACATGCCCAATCCGTCGCTAAAGACTTAGGCTTTCCAGAATATGCCGATCAAGGGTTAGACTTTTGGTGCAGTGCTCCACCACAGATAGTAGACCAGATCACAGTCACCAGTATTACCGGACAACAAATCGAAGGCTACTACGTCGAGTCATGTTTCTTGCCCGAAATGTTGGCAACCCGACGGATCAAAGCCGCCATCCGCAAGATTCTAAATGCAATGGCACACGCTCAGAAACAGGGAATTAATATCACTGCCCTGGGTGGCTTTTCATCAATTATCTTTGAAGAATTTGACCTCCAGCAAAACAAACAAGTCCGCAATGTCGAATTAGACTTCGATAAGTTTACTACCGGAAACACTCATACAGCCTACATCATCTGTCGGCAAGTAGAAGAAGGTGCCGCTAAACTGGGTATCGATCTGAGCAAAGCTACTGTGGCAATAGTCGGTGCTACAGGTGATATCGGTAGTGCCGTTTGTCGCTGGATCGATCGACGCACGGACATCGCCGAATTACTACTGGTAGCTCGCAATCAAGAACGGCTCCAAAACCTCCAAGCCGAGCTAGGACGAGGGAAAATCCTGAGTCTAGAGGAAGCACTACCTCAAGCTGATATCGTCGTCTGGGTGGCAAGTATGCCCAAAGGTGTAGAAATCGATGCGTCAAAACTCAAACAGCCTTCACTGCTGATTGATGGTGGCTATCCCAAAAACTTAGGATCTAAAATTCAATTTCCAGGCGTACATGTGATGAATGGAGGGATTGTCGAGCATTCCCTGGACATCGATTGGAAGATCATGAACATCGTTAACATGGATGCTCCTGCCCGCCAGCTTTTCGCCTGTTTTGCTGAAGCAATGCTGCTAGAGTTTGAGAAGATCCATACTAGTTTCTCGTGGGGGCGCAATCAGATTACGATCGAGAAAATGGAACAAATCGGTCAAGCCTCGCTCAAGCATGGTTTTCGGCCGCTGTTATCCTTTATTGGGGGATAGTTGATGACTTGGAGCGATCGCCTGTGAACTGCCACTATTTACTGATAAGCTCGGCTGTTTGAACCTGAGTACTCGGTCTGAAACCTGCTTACCTAACTAAAACCTCAAACCTCAAGCCTCAAGCCTCCCTATCCCCTACCCCCTACTCAATGGCTGCCCCCGAAAAGAAGCCCTATTTATTAGAATTTGAAAAGCCGTTGGCAGAACTGCAACAACGGATCGACCAAATTCGCGAACTTGCTGAAGAAAGTAGCGTCGATGTCTCCATTCAAATCAAACAGTTGGAGACTAAATACGTACAACTGCGCGACGAAATTTTTAGTAGTCTCACCCCCGCCCAGCGGCTGCAACTAGCTCGTCATCCTCGCCGTCCGAGTACGCTCGACTATATCCAAGCAATTTGTGATGAATGGATCGAGCTACATGGAGATCGGCGCGGCAAAGACGATCCGGCTCTAGTCGGCGGTGTGGGGAAACTCGCAGGTATTCCGGTAGTATTGATGGGGCATCAAAAAGGACGGGATACTAAGGATAACGTGGCGCGGAATTTTGGGATGGCGGCACCAGGTGGCTATCGCAAGGCGATGCGGCTGATGGAACATGCCAATCGGTTTGGGATGCCAATTCTGACTTTTATCGATACTCCTGGAGCTTGGGCGGGGATCGAAGCAGAAGAATTAGGTCAGGGTGAAGCGATCGCGTACAATCTCCGCGAGATGTTTCGGCTCGATGTGCCGATTATTTGTACGGTAATTGGTGAAGGTGGTTCTGGGGGTGCATTAGGGATTGGGGTGAGCGATCGATTGATGATGTTTGAACATGCCGTTTATTATGTTGCCAGTCCCGAAGCTTGTGCCTCAATCTTGTGGAAGGATGCGGGTAAGGCTCCTCAAGCAGCGGAAGTCCTAAAAATTACGTCAAAAGATTTAAAAAATTTGGGGATTCTCGACCAGATTTTACCAGAACCCCTCGGCGGCGCACATGCTGATTCCGTGCATGCGGCTGAAGTACTCAAGAAAGCCATTTTAAAAAATCTTCACCAACTTCAACTACTACCATCAACTGAATTACGCGATCTCAGATATCACAAATTCCGGCAGATGGGAGTATTTAATGAGTAACGTGTTAGTACTTTTTAAATCCAGCGGTCGTCTAGGGTTCGTTAGGCAACAGCCGTAACGCAACCTTGATACCTGACAGACTACAAAGGCGTTGTCGATGTCAAGTATGCCGCCCCAACTCTCAAATCGTGTAAATATTTATGCCGATCGGCTCAATTCCTAGCTCCGATTCGTTGCTATTTACAATCGATGTTATAATAAATTCGTAACAAAAATTTACATATTGCTCAGGCTTGAGTAAACTTCCTGGACTAGATGAATCCGATCGCAACAATTAATCGAACGGCATTGATTACAGGCGCGAGTAGTGGCATTGGCAAAGCCACAGCTCTAGCTTTTGCAAAAGCTGGGATAAATCTAGCATTAGTAGGACGATCTGAGGAAAAGTTAGCAGCAGTAGCCTCTGCCGCAATTGCCGTTGGCGTGACAGCCAAAACCTACGTGGTAGATTTATCTAAGCTCGATCGAGTGTCAACTAAAATTGCCGCAATCGCCGCAGACTTTGACAATTTAGATATCCTGATTAACAATGCAGGGATGGCTTATACCGGAACCGTCGGGGATACTCCGTTGGCTGATTGGCAGCAAGTCATCGACTTAAATTTAACTAGCGTTTTCCTGTGCATCCAGGGGATTCTACCTCAGATGCGCCGCCAAAAGTCTGGTGTAATTGTTAACATCTCTTCGATCGCTAGCAAGCAGGTATTTCCCAATTGGGGGATCTACTCCGTGAGCAAATTTGGTTTAACGGCACTCACTCAAGCCGTTGCGGCAGAGGAACGGGCAAATGGGATTCGGGTGACGACGATTTGCCCTGGCTCAGTCAATACTCCACTATGGGATACAGACACCGTTCAAGCCGACTTCGATCGATCTGCTATGCTCACTCCCGAAATGGTTGCCGATGGCATCCTCTACGCTGTTCTAGCCCCTGCTGGTGCAGTAGTTGAAGAACTGACGATAATGCCCAGTGGTGGTGCGCTATAGTCAATTAGTCATCTAATAATTTCGGTTTCATTACTTTTATTTCTACATCTATTCAGACAAAACATGACTATTTCATCCCCTAAAGGTAGTAATTCTGCTGGCAAAGATAAGCTCGGCAAAATCGATCTTAGACCCGATCGTAACACCCTCAATGGTGCGCCAGTAGAAATTCACGACCCTGAAGTTAGCCTCGAAGACATGATGGCATCGGTGCGTCAGATTATCCTCGGAGTAGGTGAAGATCCAGAGCGAGAAGGATTACTCAAGACTCCCAAACGAGTAGCTGAGTCAATGAGATTTCTCACTAGTGGCTACAATCAGTCTCTAGACGACATCATCAATGGTGCTATTTTTGATGAAGGTCACAATGAGATGGTATTAGTTCGGGATATTAATTTTTTTAGTATGTGTGAGCACCACATGTTACCGTTCATGGGTAGAGCGCACGTTGCCTACATCCCCAACCAAAAAGTTGTCGGCTTGAGCAAACTCGCCCGGATCGTGGATATGTATTCACGCCGGATGCAGGTACAAGAGAGACTCACCCGTCAAATTGCCGAAGCACTCCAAGCGGTACTAGAACCCAAAGGTGTCGCTGTAGTGATGGAAGCCAGCCATATGTGTATGGTGATGCGTGGCGTTCAGAAGCCTGGATCGTGGACTGTTACCAGCGCGATGCTCGGTGCATTTCAAGAGGATCAACGTACCAGAGAAGAGTTTCTCAATCTAATTCGTCATCAGCCAGCGTTTATGTAGGGAATAGTGAATGGTGAATCGCTATCCACTATTCACCATCCACTATCCCTCCGTTGCCGATTTTCTCCGCCGACACCTGTCCGAACAATATTTCACTTCATCCCAATTGGTTTCCCACTTTTTGCGCCAAGTGAACGACAGTTGACAGACAGGACAGATCTTAGTCGGAAGATCGGATTTCGATCGATGTCGAGGCATTTCTAGTTATTCGTAGGTGAACATATAGTGGGTATCTCTCTTAATCATATTCGGATTGTCTTGGTAGAGCCAGCAGGTGCCCTAAATATCGGCTCGATTTCGCGAGTGATGAAAAATATGGGATTGACACAACTGGTAGTTGTCAATCCTCAATGCGAAGTAAATGGTGAAGAAGCTAGCAGGATGGCAGTACATGCGATCGATTTACTCCAAACCGCCCGGATCGTTCCTGATTTACCCACTGCACTCCAGGGTTGTACTAGAGTTATTGCAACTACAGCTAGAAATAGAGCTATTCCCACTCCGCTAGAGACACCCAGACAAGCCTTACCCTGGCTAGTAGAGAGTACCCAACCCACAGCCTTACTATTTGGGAGAGAAGATAGTGGCTTAACTAATGCGGAATTGAAGTACGCTGGACGTTATGTGAGTATTCCAGTCGGCTCCGAATATAGTTCTTTGAATATCGCCCAAGCGGTAGGAGTTTGTGCATACGAGCTACAAGTGGCAGCGAGTAATACCGCAACCAGTTTGCAAAATCCTCAACCGTACCTCCCCCCAGCATTAGACATCGCACCTGTCGAGTTACTTGAAGGTTACTATCAACAACTAGAGGTTTTACTATTAGAGATTGGTTATCTATTCCCCCATACGGCTGCTCACCGCATGGAAAAGCTGCGTCGTCTCTACAATCGCAGTCAACTTTCACATAATGAAGTGGCTCTACTACGAGGGATGCTCAGACAAATTCGTTGGGCACTCGATACGTCTAGATCGATCGATACTAAGAATGTGGATTAAATAAAACGTAGGATGGGTTAGCACAGCGGCTTCTGCTTAGGCAGAGGCTGTGCCTACAGCACGTCTAAATCACCATCTTAACAACCCAATTATCACCCTTCTGGGCAGGGGACAAACGCTGTGCTATCAATTAATTTAACCACTTTGAGGTTACTATCGGCTAATTGCTTCAGCTACCGCCAACCCAGCTAGATAAGCATCCTCCACTTTCCGCCCCCGGCACCAATCCCCAGTAAAAAATAGCGGCGCGGGAGCATCGATCGATAGATAAGAATCAGATCGAGGGGACTTGGGGAAGGCATACCGCCAGAGGTGGGGTTGCTGCCATTCACAATCTGGGAACCACGGCAAAAATCGCTCTTGGGCACGTTCTAACATCGCTTGGCTTGCAGATTCCAGATCCTCTGGATTTGGGTACTTAGCGGCGAAATTTGCCGTACTCTGGAGCACAAAAACTGGTGGAGCTGGCTGCTGGCGTTTGCTACTATCCAATCCGATCCAACCCAAGATCGGATCGTCAGTACAAGTAATCGATCGCACTTGGGGATAGACTGCGTTCCACTGGGCTAATTGAGCGTCTGTATATCCCGCAGCAACTGCGATCGAGGGATAATATTCGATCGCCCTCAAGTTATTGAGAAATTCTTCAGGGATAATATTCGCCAAGGGCGCAAGTACATCTACCGCTTGAGGTGCAGGGATAGCGAGGATAACCGCATGGGCGAGAATTTCGGTAGGCTCGGCACCTTCAATTGTCAGTCGCCACAGTTGGCCATCGGGTTGAATCGAGATCGCGCGTTGCCCAAATCTGAGATCGAGATCTTTGGCTAGGTATTTAGCAATTTGATTCATGCCACCTGGAGCAACATAGCGGGGGTAAATATCTGCATCGGCAAGCAGATCGCCATTTTTAGTCAGGGTATGAGTAGTATCCGTCCATGTCTCGACAATATTAGCAGTGATGAGTCGATCGAATAATGCTCGAAATCGATCGCCTTTGGGTGAAATATAACAAGTCCCTCGATCGACACGCGTCTCAAACATCCGTCGTGTCGTCAACCTCCCACCGACACCCCGAGATTTTTCAAAGATCGCGATGCCTTGTCGCCCAGCAGCTTGGAGTTGACTTGCACAGGTAATTCCAGCCATACCAGCACCGACGATCGCAATTTCCAGAGGGGTAGTCATATTCAGGGATGGGGAGTTGATATTTATCGATTCTCTGCATTATCCACCCCTATTTCCACGATGTCGAGCTATGAGTGGTTTTGACGCATTTTTTGGAATACCACATAGCCACCTAAACCCACTAATCCCAACAAAACTAACTTAGAAACAGGAGCTAAATATTGTTCGATCGAAGCGTAGTTTTCACCCAACAAAAACCCAGCAGTAGTTAACGCCAATGTCCAGATCGCAGTCCCCGCCAGTGAATAAATAGTATAAGTGGCTAAGGGCATATTATTTATCCCCGCAGGTAGCGAAATTAGGGTGCGGATACCTGGTACCATCCGACCAAAAAATACTGCTTTCGAGCCGTATTTATTGAACCAGTCATTGACTCGATCGATATCTTTAGCAGTTACTCCAATCCATTTGCCGTAACGGTCTGTCAAAGCTTGCAATCTCTGATAATTTACCAATCGTCCCAGATAATACCAAGCATAAGTTCCTGCCATCGTGCCAATGGTACCAGCGATAACGGCTAACCCAAAATTTATTTTGCCTTGAGCTACTGTAAAGCCCGCTAATGGCATAATTAACTCGGAAGGAATCGGCGGAAATAGATTTTCCAAGAACATCAGTAGCCCGATGCCCCAGTATCCTAAACCACTCATTAAGCTATTAATCCATTCTACCATCTTAAAAATTGCTCCATCGACAGCACATTCATATCTCAATCCTATTTGATTTGTGACACTACCGCAGGGTAACGCCGCAAAAATCAGATCTAGTTTAGACGCAACTGATTTAGGATCGCTATAGTTAATAATTAGCGATATTCTTGACTTTGAATATCACTCAATCGTGCTTCTGGACGTTTAAACCTGTCGATTTGAGCCTCAAAGAATTGACGATTTTTCTCGAGATGTTTGGGATTAGGGTCATCCAAGGGATAGAGCAAAGCACCGCGTAGAGCCTGAATTACCGCAGAAGTAACACAGTACATCGATCGCTGAAAACTCGTCCCTAGCTGTACCAACATATCATCCTCACCCCGACAATGTTGTTGATAATAATCGACCAAGTATTGGGGGAGGAAATGGTACATATCATCCATCAATAATGTCGGGGGAATTCCCGCACTCCCCACTGGACTGACATCAGCATATAAAATGCCGTAATGGAAATCTGCTTGCTCGGCTGGTACTTGCTCGGATTGAGCATTGTAAGATTTAGTACCTCTAAAAGGAGCCGTCCGATAAAATACTGCCTCGACATATGGTAAAGCCGCTTCATATAGCCAGGTAAAGCCGCAGGATTTGGGGATGATTTCGTACATTTCCCCATTGATATAAACATGGTGGTAAATCGGTCTACCAGCAACGGCAAAAATCCCATTGATGAGGAAGTTCATGGCATCGGGTACGGACTTGATTTTACCCGCATCATAGAGATCGCTCATTTCAAAGAAGACTGGAGCCATCACTTCCCAAAATAGTCCTAAATTGGAGTAATAGGAAAGTACGCGCACCTGTTCGATAAACATCTCAGGAAATAGCTTGTATAGAGCCAGCATAGCGGGGTTGCCTTGAAAATAGGCTTTAATGGCTCGATCGGCATTTTGGCGGTATTCCTCTGTATCTAGGTAGGGATCGAATTTCCCACCCATACCGCGATGCCAATACATTGCCTGCATACAGGCTTCCGCAAACTCCATGTTAATCCGATCGTGCAATAAGTGATGGAAGAGTTTGGGCATTTTGGTACTGCGCCCTTTTTCGATGAATTCGAGCAGTTCGGGATGAGCTGAAGCTACACCTTTTTGCTGGATGCGTAAATCTGCATCATCACCTGCATAGTGGTTGGGTAAATCTAGGTATTCTTGTGGGAGGAAGTATTTGAAAGCGGGAAGGGGATTGAGGAAGACACGCTCGGCGATGTAGAGCAAGTCGCGCCAGTAGAAGTCCATCGGGACGGCGTAGGCTTTGTACAAACCGATGATTTGCATCAGGTTTTCGGGGGTGTCGGGGAGCATCGCTCCACCTGCTTCGAGGCGATGGATGATGTCGGCGAATTGGTGGGTTGAGGGGGGGAGTTTAGTTGCAGTTATCATGATTTTTTTAACGCAGAGGGCGCGGAGGCTGGGCGGGATGGGATCCGAGGTTGATGATTTTCGATCGCGAACGCGGAGAAGCTCTATTTTGTGATTTCGGCGATTTGGGTGGTGGGACGAGCGATAGTGGCGACGATCGCATCGGTGGTAATTTGAGTGTGAGAAATCAAAATATTTGGTTGGATGCCGAGCAGCACTATCAATGTGGCGAGAATAATTGCGGGAATGCGTTCGGCGGTGGTGACTTTAGGGAGGTAGGTGAGGTCGTCGGCTAGTTTCCCGAAGAAGGTCCGATTGATGATGATGATGAAGTAGACAGAGGTTAAACCAGTACTCGCCAGACAGATAAGTGTGGCGACGGGGAAGGTAGTGTAGCTACCTTGGAAG
>Ga0105055_10009297_pt1 | contig 12593 bp, 13 predicted proteins | sample BON03_FD_78090 | JGI IMG/M metagenome (GOLD analysis project Ga0105055, IMG submission 78090) | Freshwater microbial communities from Lake Bonney liftoff mats and glacier meltwater in Antarctica - BON-03 | ecosystem: Environmental > Aquatic > Freshwater > Ice > Glacier meltwater | place: Lake...
AGAAAAAAGCTTAAAACTTTTAACATTCCATTATCAAGTTTTGCGGAAAATTGATTTTAATTACCTCATTTTAAGAAACATCCTTAACCAAGAGAACATAATCGACTATACATCACAAATATTAACACCTTGCTTTAATGAGGCCAGTTTATCCTCTCTTTTAGGAATAAACTCTTGACCAATATGTCCTTTATAACCCGTTTCTAAAATAGCTTTCATAATAGCTGGATAGTACAACTCTTGGGTATCGTCAATTTCATTTCTGCCAGGTACTCCACCCGTATGGTAATGAGCAATATATGAATGATTTTCTTGAATAGTTCTAATGACATCACCTTCCATAATTTGCATATGGTAAATATCGTAAAGCAATTTAAATTTATCTGAACCAATCTTCTTACAAAGTTCAACGCCCCAATCTGTATGATCACACATATAGTTTGGGTGATTAACTTTAGAGTTAAGCAATTCCATGACTACGGTAACATTTCTTTTTTCCGCATGACTCATTAGTTTCTGAAGGCCTTCGGTACAATTTTCTAAACCTTGCTCATCACCTAAATTATCAAATCTATTTCCCGAAAAGCAAATAATGTTTTCAAAACCAGCTTTCGACGTTTCATCAATCTGCATCATATATCGCTCTAAAAGCCCTTCATGGTTTTCCCTTTTATTCCAGGCGTTAGAAATTGAATATTCTCCACCGCCACCAGACACCATGGCACATTTTAATCCATATTTTTTCAGCATATCAAAATCCTTAATTCCAAGTAATTCAATGGAATCTAGACCGATTTCTACAGCAGCTTTGGCTAGGTCTTCGAGTTCAATATCCTTATAACACCATTTACAAACAGAGTGGTTTATATTACCCTTAATCCCTTTAGTTAAAACATTTTCGGCGGCTGAAATTCTTGAATTCATTCCAGCTATAAGTGAAACTCCGGCAGTGCTTGCTAAAGATTTTATAACAGTACGTCTAGATGATATATATTTGTTCATTTGAAACTATTTTAGTTCTTTTAAGATTTCTAAGCTAGGTAATATTTCCTGAACCATCAGCAAATTTAATCTGCATTAATAAATAATTTAGGGAAACAATAATTATTAGCTCTGAAACATCATTTACAAATGAAAAAAAGTATCCTCCTCCTTATTCCTGTAATTGTATTCACTTTAACTTTATGCTCTTCATCGGATGGTCCACCAAAACCTATTAGATTAGTTGAATTGGATAAAACCCCTAAAAAAGTAACCTATTCATTTGATAAAAAAGTAACTTGGGCAGATGAGTTTGATTCTGACGGCAAACCAAATCTTGAAATTTGGAATTATGACTTAGGTGGTGGTGGATGGGGAAACAATGAATCTCAAGTCTATACAAATGAATTAGAAAATGCCAGAGTAGAAAATGGAAATCTAATTATTGAAGCCAAAACCAACTCAATAAGCTCTTCTTACACTTCTGCTAGATTAGTCACAAAGAATAAAAAAGATTTCTTGTATGGTAGAATAGAAATAAAGGCACTTTTACCTATAGGTATGGGCACTTGGCCAGCTATTTGGACCTTGGCTACGGCCGATACTTATGGAAATGCCTACTGGCCAGACAATGGCGAAATGGACATTATGGAACATGTAGGTTTTGATCAGGATCGTGTTCATGCTAATATCCACACAAAGGCATTCAATCATTCTATAGGAACTAATAAAGGGAATAATAGAATAGTAGAAAAAGCCTCCGAGGAATTTCATTTATATCGCCTTGACTGGTATCCAGATAAAGTTGAATTCTATATTGATGACAAACAACTTTTTCAATTTCAAAAACTAAATACTTATGGTTGGCAAGAATGGCCATTTGACAAAGCACAACATCTTTTACTAAATATTGCGGTAGGAGGAAACTGGGGCGGTATGAAGGGAATTGACAAAAGTATATTCCCTCAGAAAATGCTAATAGACTATGTTCGTTTTTATAAACTGATTGAAACGGCGGAAAACTAGTTTAAAGAAGGACGTTTAACATTTACTAAAATTCTATTATTGATAGTTACACCGTGGTAAGTTTTTAGGGAATATTGATGAACACCTTCTGGCAAGAAGCCTAAATCAAACGTATTACCAAATTCAACATTACAATAATAAGTTTGTCCTGTGAAGTTGTTTACTAAAATTTGGTCTACATCGTAATTTATTCCTTGTACAGAAGTACTTACTTTTCCATCATGTCTTGTGAGCGTAGTAACTACAGACCAGTGCCCACCTTGCTGATATCTATGCACATTATATCTTGAAGCTGTTTGAAAATAATCTGTAGTCACATCCATTATAAAATCTTTATCAACATCAAAATATGTCGTATTCATTTTCCTACTAACGGTTCTGTAGTCATAGGTAGGTTGAAATTCATTAAAAGCTAATATTCTATCCTCATTATTTTTAGTCATAAACCTAGCATGCATACCCAGGAATATTTTATCAGAAACAACTTCATACACTTTTATGATGTCATCTAATTTCTTTCCTCCCATTTCAGAATTTACCAAAAAAAGGAAGTCATTAGCAACAGGATTGATTTTAGGAAGATTAGCCTTTAAGGCAACCCATGGCTCTAACATATCGTTTTGAGCATTCTGGGGACGTATATCTCTATATTCTGGGCAGCCTTCTTTAGTTCTTAAAGTTGTAACTCTATTTGTGGCGTCGCTTCCTTCAGCATAAAAATAGAAATTTAATATACTTCCTGGCTTTATTAGGCCAGTAGGTTGCATTAGCTTCCATTCTGTTAAACCATCAATTTTGTACTCTGGAGTATATTTTGCTACAAGGTTCCCAACCAATTGGCTGTTATGACTATGTGCGTATAAATGTGGATTTGCAGGGCCATGATTTGCTAAGTTTTCACATTCTTTTATTGTAGGCGGTGTAACTGGAGGTGTAACTGGAGGCTCAACCGGAGGTGTAACTGGAGGTGTAACTGGAGGCTCAACCGGAGGTGTAATCCCTATTATACTAGCCTCGAAAGTACTACCCAATTCAGAATCAAAGAATCCAACAATATCAATAAAGTCATTAGCCTTCAATTCTAAACAAGCAGCAGAGGCACCTTTTACAACTGTATTGTTAACTACAATTTCATTACTTTCCTCCATGTAGCAATTTGGATCTTCAAAGTTTCTGGAAATTACTATAGCAGAATTATTCACTACATTATTTTCCATTCCCAAACTTTGTTCTTTAGGCAATGCTTGAGTACTTTGTGCTTTGGCTTTAAAACCAAAGGCTAAAAAAATTAATAGAATTATAGAAAGACGCATATTAATCCTTAAAAGTATGTTTCTAATTAGACTCCAATTATTATGCCATCTATGAAATTAAAAAAACATGTATTAGATGATTTAGGCAGGATAAAAGAGAAAGAATACAAGAATGTCCTAAAAACACCTATTGTTGTCATTTTGGATAACATCAGAAGTTTACAAAATGTTGGTTCGTTTTTTAGAACTGGAGATGCTTTTAGAATTGAAAAAATAGTATTGTGTGGGATAACTGGAACACCACCAAACAGAGAAATAGAAAAGACCGCTTTGGGTGCCACAAAATCAGTTGATTTCGAGTATTATGCTGAAACAATTTCAGCTATAGAATCTTATAAAAGTGATGGCTGGATCATTGTTTCAATGGAACAGACCAATAAGAGCATAGAACTTCAAACCTTCAAACCTAAAACTGGTGCCAAGTACTGCTTTATTTTTGGAAACGAAGTTTTTGGAGTAGCTGAGCCTGTTTTAGAAAAAAGTGATATAATTATTGAAATACCTCAATTTGGCACAAAACACTCTTTTAACGTGAGTGTTTCAGCAGGAATAGTCCTTTGGGATTTCTATCTGAAAAACAAATTGAATTTCTTTTCTAATCCATCATAATTAAGAATAAGAATATACTTCCCTTGAGGAACATGTGCCCCAGCATCAATTATTTGAGGTATATCCAAATTTTTCAATAAAACAGGCCTGAAAAGGTTTCTGCCATTTATGTCTCTTAATTGTGCATTAACAGTAGCAATTGTACTATTGGAGCTTAAATAAATCTTACCGTCAGCTACGGGATTTGGGTAAATCACCAATCCATTCTTTTTAAGATCTTTTACGTATGAAACAAAACCCGAATTGTTAGAAATACAAGTGGATTTAAAAGGGGATTCATGCCTTACTGCTCCTTGAATAGAATAATAGCCATCTACTTTAGTCAATAATTCACTTTGATTTTCATCCTTCAAGAGTTTACCATCTAAACTCCAAAGAAAATTATTGTAATTCTCTGGATTTAAAGCAATCATAGAATAAGGCCCGTTTTGAATTATTGAAGGGGGTGTAGGTCTTTTAAAAATTCGTACTTCTTTACTTTCTGAAACAAGGGAAATACAGCCATCAGAAGAAATTGCCTGGGCAGTGTAAGAGCTTTCTCCTTCGCGGCTTATCGCTATTTCACTTAACGTTTCGCCTGTACTCCATCTTATATTCTTGGCTGTGGTGTAAGCCTTTAATTTGACTGTTTCACCAATACATGCACCAAAACTGCCATTTAAACTTATTATAGTGGGTGGTAATGGCTTGTCTAAAAATTTAGCTTTTACGTCTTGAGATTTTACTGAAATGCAACCAATTGAGCTTACGTATTTAGCAGAAACAGCGTTTATGTTAGTTGTTTTAAACTTTAGCCCAGAAGTTCCGTCTTGCCAAAGTACGTTAAACTCATTTTTATCTGTATAAAATGTAACGGTATCTTCAATACAAGCCACACCTGCATTTTCACCCAATACAACTGGTGCTTTAGGTAATAGGTTATCAACTATTAAAGTTTCTGTATATCTATAATTGCCAGAGGCCTCTCTTAAAATAGCTGTAACCTTTCCATTGGAAGAACTATAATTGGCATTTGCACTATTGTCGTTATTCCATAGATAGGAAGCATAATTCCCATCCACACTAACATTTGCCAAATTCCCCGTAGAACAAATAGCTTTTAATGGAACAATTGGGTTCCCAATGATTGGTTTTAAATTAGAAAATAATTCAGGCGTTATTGTCTCAAAAATTGATTGAGCAAATAACGAAATACCATCGTCTTTAAAATGCACCCCATCACTCCTAGGGATTTGTATATTATCGGTATTGGGACCAGCAAATGCATTTGGTTTTACATTAATTAGTTCGTTTTGGGCTTGAATAATCTGGTTATGAACATTATACTCATTCATGGAAGTTCGTGTAATTAACCAATTAACATTCTTCCCTGTATCACGCTCCACTTGCTCCAACAAAAAATTTAAGTCTCTATAATAATTTTCTTTAGTGGTATTCAAATCACTTTCTCCTTGTGTCCAAATGATTGCTCTTAATCCATATAATGGCACATGATTTTGCATGATAATTCTTAAGTACGAATATGGCGTATTGTTTGGAAAGACAAACTTATAACCAGAATGGATAACATTAGGCTCCCCTCGCGAACTCCTTGCCCAGTCTTCTATTAATGTTCCTTCATAAGCTGTATTGAAAAAAAGTACAGGAACATTAAATGTCGATGCTATTTTATCTCCTAATTCTCCCCAAGCCCACGCACTTTGTCCACGGGGGCCAATATTTAGGTCTCTATCAATATGTCTAAAATCTGATAGGCTTGGATTTTCTGAGATGGAATAGTCATTATAAATTCCATAACCATTTACACGATCGTCTGTAGAACCTTTAGGATTTAATAATAAAAACCCCTGAGCATTTGATTGTCCAGAAACGATAAAAACCTCACCGATTCCAATTCTATCTAGAGAAGTAAAACCAATTTGATTAATACCTTCAAAGGTTTTTAATTCAACTTTGTACCAACCACCTTTTCCTTTTATACTTCCCGAAAAAGACCCGCCCAACAAATTATCATCTAGGAGCTGCCAATCTGATTGAGTACCCTGGCCTGAAACCATCGGTACAAGTCTAGCTTCAATTTTAGTAGCCGTACTTACGGCGTTACCACTTATATTAATTATTCCATCATTATTATTATCTCGCTGAAAAACTGCCCTTTCTTGAGGGAAATTTATAGTAGTTTGAGAAAATAAATTAAACGAGCATAACGAAACTAGCCCAACTAGAATAAGTTTACTTGCATTATTAAACCGTGTATGTCTTATTATATTTTTCAAAAATCTAAGCTCCGTGAAATTGATTTAAAAAACGAACGTCATTTTCAAAAAACAGCCTAATATCGTTAATATCATATTTTAACATCGCTATTCTTTCTATCCCCATCCCAAATGCAAATCCAGTATATTCTTCATTATCAATACCAGCACTTTCCAATACATTAGGATCCACCATTCCTGCCCCTCCTATTTCTACCCAACCTGTCTTTTTACAGATATTGCAGCCATCGCCATTGCAAATAAAACAAGAAATGTCAATTTCTGCACTTGGTTCCGTAAATGGAAAATAACTAGGTCTAAGTCTTATTTTGGTTTCTTTCCCAAACATTTCTTTTGCAAAATACAACAATGTGTCTTTCAAGTTTTTAAAACTTACGTTTTTATCCACATAAAGACCTTCTGCCTGATGAAATTGACAATGTGCTCTTGCAGAAATAGCTTCATTTCTAAAAACCCTGCCAATCATTATGGAGCGAATTGGAGGCTTAGTAGATTCCATTAATCTAACTTGAACATTGGAAGTGTGTGTTCTTAAAAGAACATCCTCCGTTTGGTTATCTCCTTTAGACACAAAAAACGTATCCTGCATTTCACGTGCTGGATGGTTTTCTGGAAAATTAAGAGCAGTGAAATTATATCTATCCGTTTCAATTTCTGGACCATCCTCACTGCTAAAGCCCATTCTAGCAAATATCTCCGTAATTCTTCTTTTAACTAGCGTTAAAGGGTGAAGAGAGCCTAAGTTATTTGAAACAGAAGGTAAAAACAAATCAGGAATTTTCTCTTCTGAACTTGTTTGACTTAAAATATTTTGAAATTCAGCAAATTTCTCTTCCAAAAAGTTCTTTAACTTATTTAGCTCCCGACCAAACTCTCGTTTTTCTTCTTTGGCTACTTTTTTAAAACCATCAAATAAATCATTCAATTCGCCTTTTTTGCTTAAATACTTAAGTCTATACTTCTCTAATTCCTCTGCGTTTTGAATATCCCAATTCTTCGCTTCTTGAAGTACTTGTTTTATTTTTTCTAACACTTACAGTTTTGGTTTTTTAAAAGTTAGCACAAAGATAAAAATAAACTCAAAATGAATTCAAGGATTTCAGTACCTAATTAAAAGCTTTTTATTAAAACTATAAATTCAATATGAAAACTTAGGGCAGAAATCGAATTAATTACCGAATTGAAGAAGCATTTAGTTTTGTAATTAGGCTTTATTAAAGCATTAAAAAAAGAGGGATAAATTTCAAAGCGACTACCTTTCAAATAGTCAATTTTTATTTAATTAGAGAATATTTTTGTTTGGCCTTATCTAAAGAGTTACAGTTAAAATGCCACCATTCACTTCTAATGGAAACAAAACCAACTGCCCTCATAGCATTTCTAAGTAGCAAACGATTTGCTATTTGCCCTGAAGTCAATAATCCATTTTTTAACATCTCTTCCTCTTTCCTTGGATAAGCTAAGTAACCAAAATAATCATAATTGGTACCCATATCCAACAAGCTATCTTTCAGATTATCAAAAATGCTTAAATCTACAGCACATCCATAATTATGCAATGAACCAGCTTTTGGGTCTGCCACATAAGCTTTTCTAAGGTTTACAGGAATACTATCTAGGGCATCCCAAAGGATTTGCTGAACACTTAAAGGCCTTACGGCATCAAAAACCAACAGGCTAAAATTAGGATATTTTTTCTTCAAATCTTTGTTTACTTCACTCAGTTTTTCTGCAACATCTTTAGGTAAATAAGCATTTTCCAAATCATCGTAGACATCCTTTCCGAAGAAATTGTTCTCTGAAGAATATCTTAAATCTACCAGTATGGAAGAATCAATCTTTTGTAGATTTACTAATCCCTGATTAATTAAATTTTGTTCGAACACTCCAATGACTATTTCCAGAACTGGTTTCTTCAAGATTTCATCTTTAAATTCCTTTTCAGATTCTGTTATGCTAGAAGAGCACGCCATTGTAAATAGCAAAAGCCATTTATATATATGAAGAAATTTTAAAAAAGTCTTTTTAAACATTAAAACACCGATGTAATTCACCTAATTTGTTCGAAATTTCGTCATAATTAACAGAGTAAGCTTTCTTTCATGGTATTAAATTACGTTTGGTCAGGATTTTTCATCATTGCCATGATTGTGGCTCTCATTAAATATTTCATTTTTAATGACCAAATAATTTTCGAAACACTGGTTACCGGCATTTTTAATTCTGCTAAAGACGGCTTTGAAATTTCACTGGCACTAACAGGTATAATGACCTTGTTTTTAGGTATCCTTAAAGTTGGCGAAGAAGCCGGTGCCATCCGATTTATGTCAAGAATTGTTGGTCCGTTTTTTAATAAACTCTTCCCAGAAGTTCCAAAAGACCATCCTGCACATGGTCAAATGATTATGAACTTCTCTGCCAACATGCTTAATTTAGACAATGCCGCTACGCCGTTTGGACTTAAAGCCATGGAAAGCCTACAGGAATTAAATCCGAGTAAAGACACTGCTTCCAATTCTCAAATTATGTTTTTGGTTTTACAAACCTCGGGTTTGACATTGATACCTATAAATATCATGACATACAGAGCGTCAATGGGAGCAGCAGACCCTTCTGATATTTTTATCCCAATTCTTATTAGCACCTATTTTGCTACTGTTATTAGTTTACTAGTACTAATGATTAAACAAAATATTCCAATTTGGGATAAAACTGTTTTAGGCTGGATTGGTGGTATATCAACTGTCATTTTGCTTTTACTTTGGTATTTATCCAAACTAAGTCAAGGTGAGGTTGAATCTTTTTCGAAGGTTTATAGCAATCTTATCCTATTCTCAGTTATCGTACTTTTTATTTTAGGAGGAATAAGAAAGAAGATTGATATTTTTGACACATTTATTCAAGGTGCAAAAGAAGGTTTTCAAGTGGCAGTAAAAATTATACCTTATTTGGTAGGTATGTTAGTAGCCATCTCTGTTTTAAGAAACTCAGGTGTATTAACTGCTGTAACAGATGCCTTAGCTTTCGTAATCGGTAGTTTGGGGTTTGACACCAAGTTTGTAGAGGCATTACCCGTAGCCATAATGAGACCTCTTTCCGGAAGCGGTGCCAGAGGCCTTATGTTAGAAGCTATGGCACCCGAAAACGGTGGACCCGACTCTTTTGTGGGTAAACTCGTTTGTATTTTTCAAGGTACTACAGATACTACGTTTTATATTATAGCTCTATATTTTGGTTCAGTGGGTATAACCAAAATTAGGTATGCTATTCAATATGGACTTTTAGCAGACTTCATAGGTGTTGTGGCTGCTATTTTAATTGGTTATATGTTTTTTGCTTAATGCCTTCTTTTGTAATTGAAGTGAGTTGGCCTAGCACATTCTCCATTGCTACATCCTACATTAAGTATTGTTTGAATTAAAAAACCTATACCTAAAATATATAGAAACACATTGTGAGCACTCATAAAAGCCGCTCCTATTAAAGCCAAAGAAGCCACTAAATATGTAATTCTCAGAGGTAGCCAATTTTTTAGTCTATCTTTCATAAGTTTTTATATTTATTTCATTTACGTTTAATTGCTTAACAAAGTTCTCCAAATGATAAAAAAAGCACTTACCTTTTTCCTTTTATCCACATTACTAATATCATGTAATAAAATGACAATTAATCCTCCAATGCTAATTGAAGGGGAACAAGAATTAGATCAAAATCAGAAAATCATTCTAAGCGGTGATTTTAAAGCTGCCGCCCACCCTACTTCTGGTAAAGCAGAAATAATTGAAGAGGATGGAATTAAGAAACTTAAATTCTCAAATTTCAAAACCGACTCTGGCCCAGACCTACGTGTGTATCTAGCGGAGGACAATAAGGCGAGTAATTTCATAGAAATAAGTAACAAAGTGAAGAATGGCACTTTAATATATTCTTTACCTACAGGGATAAATTTGGAGAAACAAAAATATGTATTGATATGGTGTAAATTATTTAAAGTGAATTTTGGAACTGCTGTTTTAAATACTCCAACAGCATAATTAAATAAAGCTAATCGTATTATAAGTTCCTTTCCGTTTTAAAATAATTTATTAAGTCTCCTGCTAATTTTGGAAATAGCTTTCAAAAGAGTAAAATTGAAATACATTATAACCTTAACAATAATATGAAAGCAAATAATAAAGGAATTTCACTATTCCTTCCACTCCTTATATTTATCATTTCATGCGGTAAAAGCGGCACAAAGGCACTGGATCAAGGTGACTATTACAATGCTGTTTTACAGTCAGTAGATAAATTAAGAAAAGACGTAGATAACGAAAAGTCTATGGCTGTTTTACCCGAAGCATATAAATATGCCAGCCAAGAGTTATTGGTAGATATATCTTCCGCAAAAAACGCCAATCAACAATTTAGGTGGGAACGCATTCTAGACAATTATGCAAAACTTAATAATATGCATGATTTAATAGCCAAATGTATGGCTTGTAGAAGAGAGGTTAATCCGAAATCCTATTTTAATGAGGCCCTAAACGCTAGAGAATTGGCAGCAGAAGAAAGATACATTTATGCATCGCTGGCTCTTAAAAAAGGTACGATAGAAGGAGGAAGAGATGCATTTAATTCTTTTGAAATACTATTTCAATTTGCACCTAATTTTAAAGATGTTAGTGCAAAAATGGATGAGGCTTTAAGTGCAGGTAGTTATCATGTGGTGGTGGAGCAGCCTACACTAAATGTAAGAGCCTATGAATTAAGTCATCAATATTTTCAAGATAGAATTGATGAGTTTTTAAGAGAGAATAAAAGAATGAACAAGTTTATTAGATTTTACTCTCCATCTGAAGCAAAAGCTGTAAATCTAAAGCCAGACCATGTTATTAGATTAGAGTTTGTTGATTTTTTAGTTGGCCAAACATTCTATGAAAAAAAGGAGAAAACGCTCACAAGTGCAGATAGCGTAAAAACGGGAACAGCAAAAATTCGCGGTGTATCTGTAGATGTTTATGACAAAGTGAAAGCCGCTTACTTTGATAACCGTAAGGTAGTTATCTCTAAAGGTCTTCTTTCTATGAAAATCATTGACTTTCAAGTTAATAAAACTTTAAGGCAAGAAGAATTTCCTGGTGAATTTACTTGGGTAAATGAATGGGCAAGCTTTAATGGAGATGAACGGGCATTAACTAAAGAAGAACTAGCTCTAACTAAAAAGCGTGAAGAAGTTCCGCCTTCGCCACAGCAGCTTTTTATTGAATTCAGTAAACCTATTTATGATCAATTTACCCGTCAAATAAGAAGATTTTATGACAATTATTAAAATCGAGTAGGAAGCTAGGGATTATTTCCCTAGCTGTCCTCTCACACCACCGTGCGTACCGTTCGGTACACGGGGCGGTTCTTTAGTTTATACTCCGCACTTTTAGGTAATAATCAGAGAGAAAAACATATCCTGATACTTTCAGACGTTCTTTGCTAATGGTGGTTGACAAGATAAAACTCTTGGACGTACGCCAATATCCTTTTCTTGTGTTAGCCCATTCATACGCTTTTGATTTCTTAACTCCAAGTTTGATGAGATTGGTTATTTTGGTTCTTATTCGTTTCCATTGTTTCCAAATCACCATTCGCAGTCGCCTGCGATACCATTCATCTACACGAAGTAGGATACTTCTCATATCTGCCATCTTAAAATAATTAATCCAACCCCTTATATGTTGGGATAAAGATTCCTTACGTCTCTCATTTCCCCATCCGTTACTCCTTGATGTTAGTTCTTTTAATTTGGCCTTCATCTTGGCGATACTTTTGGCTTGAACCCTTAGTCTACATTCTCCTCTATATTTATAAAAGGAGTATCCTAGAAATTTAACTCCTCAGATTGATGTAACCTGGCTCTTTTCTTGATTGTCTCTCAAGTATAGCTTGTTTTCTATGAAGTATGTAATACTCTCCATTACTCGTTCAGCACCTCGATCACTCTTACATAAAATCAAAAAGTCATCTGCATACCGTACAAATTTATGTCCTCTATGCTCTAACTCTTTGTCCAGTTCATTGAGCATAATATTACTCAACAACGGACTCAATGGTCCGCCCTGTGGAACGCCATCTTTGCTCGGTTCAAAGGTTTGACCTATTCGAACACCACCATTTAGATAACGATGTATCAACGATACAACTCGATTATCTTTAACTGTTCGTGAAAGTAGTTCTATTAACTTGCCATGATTTACTGTATCAAAGAACTTTTCTAAGTCCATATCAACAGCGTAATTATAACCTTCTGTTATGTGTACTCCTTACACTTTTTCAGTGCTTGATGTGCATTGCGTTTTGGTCTGAACCCATAGCTATGAGCCGAAAATTGGGGTTCGTAAAGTTTACTTAATTCTTG
>Ga0105055_10009300_pt1 | contig 12592 bp, 6 predicted proteins | sample BON03_FD_78090 | JGI IMG/M metagenome (GOLD analysis project Ga0105055, IMG submission 78090) | Freshwater microbial communities from Lake Bonney liftoff mats and glacier meltwater in Antarctica - BON-03 | ecosystem: Environmental > Aquatic > Freshwater > Ice > Glacier meltwater | place: Lake...
GCGTGAAGCTCAGTGGCGGTCTGAGCTACATTGCTATTTTGCAATCCGAATAAGGTTACAGTATGAGCCAGTAAAAACACTTCGACAAACAACAACATCCCTTCATCAAAAGAATGAATTGTTTCAGAATCGAGATCATTCGCCACTCTTGCAGTTGGATCTTTCATATGAAGCTCATAGGAGGGAAATACCGTGAATGGAACTGTGTGCAATTGAGACAGCGTCGTATTGTTCACCCCAAGAACTGAGTTAATTCGATTTCCAAACGCAACGTCATCTGTCATGTAATGGAGATTCGAAGTACCTACTATATTCGCTACTCGTGAAAGTGTTGGGCCATAATTAGTGGGCAGTTCTGGGTCAGTAAACCCCATAAACGTCTTTTTGTCCCCGTTTCGAACATGAGCTCCAATAAAATTTTTCTGCTCTTCAGCAGTTGCGGTATGCAAAAGCCTCGCCCAACTTCGAATGGATTGCTTAGTGGCCTTGTTGGCACGAAAAGCAAAAGCTAAAAGCTCTGAGCGAACAATCAGCGAGGATTTCAGCTGGTTCATCGATGGGTACAAAATGCGAACTTCCTTGAGGTCGTTAGCCCAGCCTTCGCAAGTTTGCGACGCTATAAATGTAGTGACAGTAGTCAAAGCATTGGGGTTACATCTCGATATTTTTTCAAAATAGCACCACTCCCGATTGTGCTGGCAATGCTGCGGATGCGTGTAAGCTTTGAATGTGAACCCACGAAATCCTACCATCGTGCAATTTAACGAGACGGCTTTGATGAGGCAATGCGAAATAGCGTGAATCTTTGAAAAAAAACCTCCCGCACGGTTCGAGCACCGACATAAAGGTCTAGTGTTGCATTTTTCTGGATGCTGGTTCTTGTATATGATTTGTCGCCATTCAATCTTAAGTTGCTCTAACGCATCGAATGCTCTGGAAGATGGATTTCTAACATTCCACGAATCGGTAAGAAATTTTGCCACGCCTGTTGCGTCTGTATCCAGTGAATAATGAATAGTCCAGGGTGCTTCTTCCTTCGTAGCGCCGTCATGAAACACTTTTGGTGTCAAAGGTAATTTCACTACGGAAATAGATTCATTATATATTGAAATAGTTTCAAAGTCTGATTGGAAAGTGAGAACTGAATATAGGACGACTATCGACAATGCTGTCAAAACACCAATCGTGGAGGCACCTAGCTTCATTAGTACCTTGATACTTATTTGTACTAGTAACCAATTTTGGTACATGACAATATGTTTCATTTCAATTCTTTTTCTAAACTACATTTTTGAATGTAAAAACTCCTTGAAATAAAAAAAGGATTGGAGTCCATTTGAAACATTTGTTGTAAAATATAAGAAAGTTGTGTACGGAGATATAAAGAATCAGTATGCAATTCAAATTTACAGTGAATTGATTATAACCCTTCAACGTTTTCTATACTTAGGCCTTCATAACAAGTGAGACCATCTGCATTAACGAGTGAATCATCTGCACCTTTTTGCATAAAGTACTCCGCCAGTGATTCGAACCCATAAGCAATGCAATAATGAAGAAGCGATTGGCCATTGAGGTTTTGAGTGTTGATTTCTGAACCCTTTCGCAAACACAATTTTGAAATTCGTTTGTTTCCATTTTGTGCCGCGACGCTGAGAAGAGTATTCCCAAGTCCATCTTTTGAGTTGATGGGAAAGTTGCAATCAGGGTCCTCGAAAAACGTTTCAATTTCTTCGTATTTACCGTGTCTACACCAACTAAAAAGCTGATCCATATCATCTGCCAATTTTTGTTTCTCTGCAACTTCAGCTCTTTGCTCTTGCAATCCGTTTTTATCAGCGTGTTGTCCCGCTGATAGATCGACACCAGTTGCTTCGTCAATGAACAAGGACGGGATGAATGATGTTGCATATTTGTCTTTGCCATTGGACCAAGGGTCGAACCCCGTATGAGACCAATCTTTAAGAATATTACGTGGCTTTACAACTCCGACTGGTTTGGCTTCGTTTAAGTTAGGCATTGTAGGAAGATAATCTGCATATTGTTTCGCAGTATGCGGTTTGTACACCGAGTTCACAAAACCCTCTGGAAGTGCCACTTTAGTTGACAGTAATTTGCCTTTTGATTTTTCTTTGGCTGTTCCTGTTGCTGTCCAATAGGTTCCCTCCCCAGCAGGGGGGTGAGTTTTGGGGTTGTCCATATTAGGCATTGTTTCATCAGGCGTGGAGGTTGGCAGAATACGCGAATCAGCATGACGGGGGGTTGTTACCGCCAACAAGTCCTCGTCATCTTCACTGCTACTATTTGAGCTGCTTTCGTCATCGGTTTCTTCTGGTATTTCGATTTCTTCTGATATTTCAGTTTCATCGTTTTCGATCTTTTCAACTTGATCAACCTGCTCGATTTTTCGAGCCATTTGTTTTTGTCCAAGACCAATTCCCATTCCTAGTGACATTCCCAATTTAAGCAAATCATCACTTGAAAATTGTGATCCATTTTCACTTTTCATCACAGATTGCAGAGCACTAGTTATATTGGAAATCAGTGTAGTCGTTTCATCAGTAGCAGCAATATCAGCTTCCTTCTTGGGGGTCGGTTTGATTTCAGAAGTCTTGCGTTTTGAAGATTTCTTTTTCGATGATCGTTTCTTCTTCTTTGTCATGGTAGCATTCTCATAATGAGTGTCTGTGTCTAAGACCGCTTGCAAAGGTGTACTGCTCTTAAGCACATGGGCTTGACCAATTCTTTCCCTATAGCGTTTTTCTTGGGCCTTCTTTTTATCATCTGCTTTCGCTAATTCTCTTGAAAACTCATCTTCTCCTTTATCCATTTCTTCACTTGGTTCCTCTTCGTAGTCTCGTAATACATGTTGCCTCATCTTGTTCTGAGTAGGAGGCACGCGTTTAGCACCCAAAGTTGTACTATGCTTTTTCTTCTCGTATTTTGTCATGGGTTTTAACACATCTTCAACCAGAACTCTTTCTTGATCATCTTCCACAGAAACATCAAATTCAAAAAGTGGCGATTCCCAAAAGGTTTCTCCTGTTTTTTTGTTGTACCAATAAGGAACTCCCTCTGCAGTTTTGTACTCCTCAATATGTGGTGTCTGGTAATACGCAAATGAGCGATAAATTCGCATTTCAAACGAGCCCAATGAAGCGTTTGGATATCCATGCATCAAATACATTCCAGGATCTTGTCTTCCGAGATTCGTAAAACAGCACGCGGAGTTCCCGTGACAAAGATAAGAAATCAGTAGATGAAAATGGTCTAAAAGGCTCAATTCTCTAGTTGTTGGTATGCAGAACGGATAGTCTATTCCTGCATGTGTGGTGATTGCTCCACTTATACCAGGTGTATTTGGTATCGCTATGTCACTAGATGGAACAAATTCTACAGTGTCAAGTTCAGGCTCGCATGGAGGTCCAGGAACACTGCAGACTGTTCTAAACCCTGTGTCCTCTTTCTCACCTGTTTGCGAGGTTCTATTGTTTCCATGGTAATGCATCATTCGTTGGTCACCTTGGGTATACTCGCTTTTTGAATACGATTCAAGGATAGAATGATACTCTGCTTTTGTAATTTGCTCTTGCTTGAATTTCTGTTTCAAAGAGGTCTCTAGTGTGTTTCTTGCATGATCCTTTTCGAATTCAAGTATTTCATTAACAAAAGAGCTACATGAGATTCCAGGAGGACGACGGGTGTTCAAATTTGAAACCAACGGGGAGTATGTCTCACCAAGAGATGATTCATTTGGAGTTTGGAACGATTTGAATGTCAAAGAATGGTCAATAATTCCATCTTCATCATGAAATGTCTCATACTGATGCTTTGTAGGAGCGATCGAGCTTTTTGAAGTTACAACAAATTTGCCGTACTGTGCTGTTACTACAGTAGTTACTTCTTGGGACAGTTGGGCCATAGCAGGTGGCAAACCGCGCATTTTATTTCTTTCGCTATTTGGAATCTCAAGCCGCCTAAATGTGGCAAATTTGTTGGTTGTTGGAATAGGATGTTTCGTTCTATACTGTGAAATTTGTGGAACGCAATCCCTAACCTCCTTTATTGTCTTCTCTATTGTTGATTGAGCTGTGTGAGATGCAATACGTTCCAACCATGATCCTACCAAATTCATATTCATAAATACATTCACTGTTGTTCCTTTAGAAACAGCAGCGGCAATGGTAACTGCGTCGTCAGCTGCCCATGGATCATCAGCAATCACGCCAGGAATTTTATGTTGCATCCTTTTCATGTCTTCATCTGCTGTGAATGCGTAGGATGGAGCCGGAACCTTCACCTCACGCGGGACTGGAATATTAGAATATTCACGTGGTTGATATAGAATAAATGGTTTTGAAATGGGGGCCATAACAAAATGAATTCGTCTGGAAGCAACTCCTTCTGCTTCTCGATGTAACACCACATATCCCAAATCAATACTTCCTTTACCTGCCAGAATAATGTCATCCATAGTTGCAGTAGGCTGCGGCTCTAACAAGCAAACGGTCTCTTTGAATTTCCGGATTTCACGATTGTGCATAATCGTGTCTTTAGCTTTTAGAATATTGCATCTGCTCTGCGCTTTGTTTCCTTTGAGCTTTCCCACCTGGATCTGGTCACTTACACTTTTAAACCATTTCCAAGTTTTCACTCGAGAACGCATCTTCAAATTGAAACCTCCTAAGACCTCAGCAACGGCACGGTAAATCTGATGTTTAGGTTCTACTATCGTGATGAAACGTTTTTTATTAAGATCCCATCGAAGTGATGCTCCGGCTTTTGCAAAAGTCTCTTGTATTTCTTCCGAACGATACTTTCTCAGCAAGGTAACTACGTCCCAGTTCGCACAAGTTAATACTCCACCTGGTCGATCTATTGGCTGACGCTCGTGCATGTCGCAATGCTTTACTACATCATCGCCAGCACTCCAACACATAAAGCATGTCTCAGCGCTGCTACCTGTTGGTGCTAATTGGGCCAATTCGTTCATATCTGAAGCAGTATTTCCAGCATGTTTTACTTCAAAAAGCGCAGGAGGATGTTTTGGGCTCAATACCTCAAAACCTTCAACTTCTTGGTTGGGACTTTTTGGCTGCCGTTTCTTAACTTTGATCATTCCGACCATCGGTGCTGATTGCAGATTTAAATTCGCGCATCGAACTACAGCTTCATTCAAATCTAGATCATTGATTTTTTCTCCCGTCTTGCCTAAAGCAACCTTTCTGTCTTTCTTTGATTTTGTTCTGGCTTTACTTGCATCTTTCGCCATCTCAACCATAAGCGAAGAAACGGAATCAAATTTGTTTTGTTTCAAAGCATGTCTCACCGTTTCTCGTAGTTTAATGTTCGTACTGCCGTCGGGAAGGAAAAATCGCGGGGTTTCACTTTGATCGGTCCATTCAGAAGATACTTCACTGATTGAATCACTAGTATCCTGTAGCTTTTGGTTTACCCAGTGTGTAGAGAATTTTGAAATATGCGTCTCCTCTTCTTTATCATCGTCATCACTATCTTGATTAAAGTATTCTATATCATCTTCTCGAGTAGCAGAATAAATTCTTGGTAAATTGGCTTGAAAATCTGCTGCCGGTGTGATTATTCCACTTCTAATCGCATCGTGTGTCGTGGGTCTTGTCTTAAAACTATCTGAAGTACTTGTACGAGTAGGTGATAAAGGAGGAAATCGTGTGGATGACACTGTGTCTGGTAATGAGCTAGAGCGAACAGAATGAGATGAATGAGTTCCTACTCTCAGTTTGTTTTCGTCACTCGCTCGGCGAAGGATCCCGAGCTCCAATGGAAGTTCCCATGCACTTTCTCCTGTGGCCGGATTATAGTACCAGGTATCCCCAGTTTCCGGATCACATACTTGCCTCCAATAGTATTGAATAGATTTAGATTCAAGATAAGCCCGATAGCTTCCTATTTCTCTAACTTTTGTAGCAATGCTTCTAGCGAAGAACACACGAAACATATTTTGAATGATGGTTGCCGACCTATTTGCCTTTGCCGCTGCCTTTCTTGTTTGTTTATTTTCCTCGATTTCCATTAATGCCATATTCTTAAGTTTCTCAGCCTCTTCTTGCTCCTCAATGCGTAGCTTTTGAGCTTGGTAATCACTAGTGGTGTTCTCTACTGATGGTATAAAATCGTCCAATTCAAGTCCCACACGATGAATCTCTGATGAAAAATTTAATTCACGATCCTCCAGCTCCTCTTCCGCAAATTTTATATTCTCTTGTAATTTTAAATTCGTTGCCGGAACTTTTGATTGATTTCGCGTCTCCCTTTCAGCAACATGTTGTTCTGCTTTTTGAACTTTACTACTTCGTTTCTTTCTTTTAACTTTTAAGACTTTTTTTTTTTTGACTTGATGGTAGGGTGCATTAGAATGCCAAAAATCATCGTCTAGTTCAAGGGCATCGTTCGAAGCATCGTTTGCGTGAGCCTGAACTAAACTCAATAGGTTTTCTTCGTTTATCTTGGATTCATTCAAGGTTGTTGGTTCATTCAAGGTCTCTACTTCGTTTTCATTCAGTTGAGACGATGATTGACTTAAAACATATGATGTATTTTCAGTTTCAGCTTGAAGTGTGTCATCTTCTGACTTTGTTTCGTGTTCTTCCAGGTTTTCAAGTATATTTAATGGATCCTTTTTTTCTGACTTTGGTTCAAGTTGCTCAATGTTTTCAAGTATTTTTAAAGAATCACCTTGGACAGGTTGTAATAAACCGCTGAGGTCGTTTTGAAAACTAAGTGGCGAATCAAACTCAGTGGAAGTCATCGATTCTTCCGTAGTTCTTCGTCTCTTCTTCGTTTTCTTCTTTTCGCTCATAGCTCCTCTAGCATCTTGTAGTAAGGCCCTGGTCTGCTCTTCTATAATGCTTATCTTATCATTCTTTCTACGCATCGCTTACCCGCCTTGGTATCCAACAGTATCAAAAGATGACTTATCCGTTACAAAATCGTAGACCCTTTTCACCATTTTTTTTTTCTTGGAGCATTACTCATGTGGAATGAACCTCCTCCATTTGGTGCTCGCGCGCGAGATGGAAACCAATGTCCCAGTGTCTCTGTGGAATCAAATCGCTTACAAAGGAATAATAAATAGATCGCAACCGCTTTCGTGCAATATCGATGATACATTTCCAGTTTATGCGCCACAAGGGGGCATCGCGACTAGCGGTATGGATTCCTGTCAAGAACGGTTTTTCGTTGTAGGATGTTGTAACGGATCTATTTTATGTCATGATTTGCAAAAGGATGGCGTTGTGGTTGGTTCTTCCACGAGGGGTAAAGGACACACGCATTCCGTGTCAAGTATTCACTGGCTGCCTCGAGATGCGGGTTTGTTTGTGACAGGTAGTATGGACAAGTCATTAAAAATTTGGAATACTGCCACTTTTAGCAGTGTATATACCTTCAATTTAAGGTCCCATATAAACAATATTGCGCTATCTCCTATTCCTGGAGGGACAACTCGGAAATTGATTGGTGTATGTCGTCACAATTGTAACGAACTGACACTTTGTGATATGGGATCTGGTTCCAGTATTCAAACATTGATTGGTCATGAAAAGGAAGTTATGTGCTGTGATTGGTCGCCAGTTAGTGAGTTTGTCCTGGCATCTGGAAGTGCTGACAGAACTATTATGTTTTGGGATATTCGTCGGAGTGGAAAATCAGCGATGCTTGGAAAACTGGATCAGGAAAATCGAGAAAAAAGACTGACCTCGAAATCATCATATGCTCATGATGGTATTGTTACTTTTGTTCGATTCGTTCACGGGGGAAATTATATCGTATCCAGCGGCTCCGACGGTCGTATCACTTCATGGAAAGCTTGTTCTGAGAAACAATATTATCGAAATACACGAGTACATTATTGTTCAACTATTGCAGATCCGGTTAGAGTATCTGCTCATGGAGTTTGTGCAGTCACTTGCGAAGTTCCAGATAAGGATGTGGAGATATTTCACACTTTGGGAGCGTCTGGGGCTGTCTTCGGGTCTTTTGACTTGCTAGGAGGTTCTTTGTTGGAGAAGCATTCCGGACATTTTATGAAAATAACAAGTTTGACCTATAGATCACTTAGTCAGGAATTGCTTTCAACCAGTTTTGATGGACTTATCGTGAGATGGACTCGAAAATCAAACCATGTTGAAGAAGAAATAAAACAAGACGATTGGGATTCAGATTTTGAATTCTAATTTTAATTGAAAGCTGCTTATTTACGAACTGGCAGATTCGCTTGAAAAACTGCCTCTTTCACTTGAGCTATTGAAACTTCTTCCCTGTGAAAAATACCAGCAGCGAGACCAGCTTCCGCTTTAGACTCGTTGAATACTTGGACGAAGTGTTGCGGGGATCCGGCTCCACTTGACGCGATAACTGGAAGCGATATTGCGTTTCTTACCGAGTTCACTAATGGCAGATCAAACCCGGAGTTTTTCCCGTCTTTATCAATACTGTTAAGCAATATTTCACCAGCACCAAGAGCTTGTGTACCTTGCGCTAACTGAACAGCGTCTAAGGGTCTTCGTTGTCGGCCTCCAGCGACAGTGCATTGAAACCAACACGTGGACGATTTAGAACCAGTCTCGTCAACAACGGAACAGCCCAGTTTACTGGCTGCATCAGCATCGGCACTATTATCAGGTAATCCAAGAGAAGTGAATAGCCAACTGTTGTATGATATCTTGTCAGCACACGATCTGTCGTCGACCACGTCAAAGACAGTGTATCCATGACTCAGTGCTTCTTGCAGTTGTTCTTCCGTCTCCAGATATATGCGTCTTGGATCAACAGAGATTACCACAGCTTGATTGCCGTACACTTTCGATATCTTTTCTATCGCACTCGTTCCATCAGGCTGGTTGTTCATTTCATTTCGTAACTTGAGGACGGCTTCAACGGCGTAGCTTCCCAAACTGACTTTATCTGCCCCACTTCTGAAATATTTCTCCGCCACTTCAAGTGCACTGATATTCCCATAGTCCCGAATTCCTCCTCCTATCGTCAAGGGCACGAAAACATTCTCCGAAACACAACGCAACATATCATGCATTGTCTGTGCTTCCAAAGTATCTTCTCGAAATTGAGTAATATTCAAAAAGGTTATTTCATCTGCACCTTCTACATAATATCGTCTTGCAATTTCTACCGGCTTTCCAAAGTTTCTCACTTCCCCTTTTTTGTCATCGTTCTTTTTCTCTCGAACTTCATACCCATCCCCTTTTGTAACAACTAAATCACCGTTATCATTTTTTCTCACATCAAGACATGCAATGATTCTACGGGAGAGTCCCTGAGGAGCTACACCACTAGGAGGAGGCACGAATGGCGGGTCTTGAGTCGACTCCAGAAAACCTTGAAGAATTTGAAGTCCTAGAGCTCCAGACTTTTCAGGATGAAATTGAGTAGCCATTACATTTCCTTTTTGAACAGCGCTGATGAATTCTGTTCCATAAGTAGTGGTGGTTAAAATCCATTCTTTGTTCAAATCTGACGGCATAGCGCAATAGGAATGAACAAAATACGCTCGCTTATCATCAACGCCCTCTTCAACCTTTTCAAACAAACGAGACCCTTTATGTCTCGAGAAAGAATTCCATCCAATTTGAGGGATACTCAATGATGAATCAAAACCTGCAACACTATCAAACCGTTTCACAATACCGGGAATGACACCGAGTCCTTTATACTGCAAATCTTCTTCAGAGCCTTCAAATAGTGTTTGCATACCAAGACATATACCAAGAAATCTCCTATCTTGCTTGATATATTCTTTCAGAGGTTCAATATAATTCCCAGCTTGTAATCTTTTGATGGCGTTTCCAAAACTACCGACTCCAGGAAAGACAAGAACTTTGGCTTTCAAGATATCATCTGGATTTGTGATGGTGTGCACTTTAAATCCGCATTTTACAATGGCATTTTCAACACTCCTTACATTACCGGCGCCATAATCTAATAGGTATACTTCATCCATAGTAAGGAACAATCGTGGATTGGAAACCATTCATATAGTTCAGCAGTATCATAGAGTCTGTTAAGAGTGGTTCACATAGTAATGTCCTGTGTGAATAATACAAGACCGAGCTCGCCGTGTATGTTTTATTTTTATTTTGATGAAGCTGACTATCAAGTGCTCCACCGGTACGAAGTTGGACATCGAAATCGAATCAGATCGAAATGTGGGAGACTTGAAACAGATGATATCGAATAAGACTAGCGTGCCTGCTTCATCACAACGACTTATCTTCAAAGGAAGGGTGCTGGTTGACGCCGGTAAATTAGAACACTATCTCATCAACGAAGGAGACTCGATTCATATGGTTGCATCAGGTACTCAATCTGCTACAACCCCCGCTACTACATCTGCTACATCTGCATCTGGTCTTAGTCCATTCGGGGATGATATGGATCCAGACATGATGCAAAGCATGATGAATTCTCCTATGATGCAGGGCCTTTTGGATAATCCTGATATAATGAGAAGCATGCTATTAGCAAATCCTCAAATGAGAGATCTTGTTGAGGCTAATCCTCATTTGAATCACGTTTTGAATGACCCTGATTTACTCCGTCAAAGTATGAGTGCTGCTCGAAACCCGAATGTGATGCAAGAGATGATGAGGAATCAGGATCGAGCAATGGCTAACATCGAAAGTCTTCCGGGAGGATATAATGCTCTTCGTCGAATGTATCAAGATGTACAGGAGCCCATGATGGATGCTGTAGAACAGAAATCAGCACATGAACAAGGTTCGACATCAACAGAACTTAACACCGGTGGAATAGATCCACAAAACAATCCTATGCCTAACCCTTGGGGCACCGCTCCATCCCGAAATCGTAACGCCCATAATAGTGGTAGTAGCTTCAGGATGCCTAGTAATTCGATGTTGGATTTAACGAGTTTGATTCAACCTTTAAGGAGAGCCAATAATGAAGGTCCAAGTTTGGATGGTGCGAATCCGTGGGCGGCTTCTACGTCAGAAAACTCTCCAGAAGTTAAATACAAGTCACAGTTGCAAAATATGGAAAATATGGGATTTTCGGACAAGAAAGTGAACATACAAGCTCTGATTCGCTGCAATGGAAATGCGAATGAAGCAATCGAATCCATTATCGAAGAACAATCAAAATGAGATGTATTACTTTTTATTTTTCCGTCGTCTAGACTTTGATTGACCAGCAAACTTATCGATTCGAATTCTCTCTAGATTTTGTTGTGCCTCCAATTCAGACTTGACGTTTTTGTACCTTTGCAACAACCTTTCTAAATCTAGTTGACGTTGCTTTTTCTGCTCTTCGCGTCCGGTTTGAATTCGTTTCAATAACGATTCTAATTCAATCTTTTGACGATCTTTAAATCTCTGCTCTTTCACATATAAATCCTGTTGCTTTTTGTTTCCTAGTTTTTCCAATTCGAACGCTTCAAGGTTGTCTGCTCGTGCCTTCATCAGTGCTGCCTGTTGATAATCCTTATTCTTCGCAAGTCGTTCTTGTATAACCCGAAGATTTAACAATTCTTGGGAAAATTTAATTCGTTTCTGTGACGAGGTGATCATCTTTTTTTGCCAATCAGCAAGTTCTTGAGAATGGCGCTCCTTAATAGCTTGAGTCAACTCTTGTTGATGTTGCTCATAGTCCCTCATTTTTTTGTCCCACACTACATTAAACTGCTGGAATTCAAGCATGTGAGCTTCTTCTACTCCTAATCGCTCTGCTATTTGTCGCGACCTCATGGCTTCTCGTCGGCGATTCTCCTCATGCAATCGTAACTCCTCCAATCGGTTCTTAGCTATTTCTGCCTCTACGTATTTCCCCTGTTTTTCGCAGTTCTTTCGGTGTTCTTCAAGAATTTGCAGGAAGTCTTGCACCGCCGATTCCTCTGCATCTCCCATTTCCTTTCCGATTTGGCAAAAAAATTGAACGGATATATGAGGATACTTGGGTCTGGTATTGTTTAACACTAGAGTTTTTCACGAGTACATTCGTACAAGACTACCGATATTCATTTCAACGGAACTTTTGTGAGAGGGGGGCTGTCCGATTTCAAATTCGTTGAGGGGCGGGAAACGTTGGCGGAGTTAATGAGCAAAGGGCGTCTGCGTGTTACTCTCTCAATAAGGACGTCCTCGTATAGTTCTGGCAGCATCTAAAATTTTGTTCATGTAGGATAATCGGAATTCACTTGTAAATTATTGAAAAGGATGTTAGTTCTGTTGTCGATTCGCGCTCACTTGGGCGATACGATGAAACCATACAATGCGAAGGAACGCAATGCCACTGAATTAACAGTAACGGTTCTTGATCCGAGGCCATTCTTTGGTGTAACTTCACACTTTTGTGGCTGGAAACAGGAACGGCGAGAAATAAAATTCGTCAATTTTTGACAGCCTGCTTCTAAATTGTTGGTTCAATTCATCGCCGGAAATTGACTCGTTGCAACTGCATCACCAGTGAATGTAGCGCACCTACTAAAGTATTTAAAAATACTTTATACATTGATATTCCTCTCTCTGTATCACCAAAATGATCTCGCATACCTACCAAAAATGTCTGCAATAGTATCCTCGTA
>Ga0105055_10009301_pt1 | contig 12591 bp, 13 predicted proteins | sample BON03_FD_78090 | JGI IMG/M metagenome (GOLD analysis project Ga0105055, IMG submission 78090) | Freshwater microbial communities from Lake Bonney liftoff mats and glacier meltwater in Antarctica - BON-03 | ecosystem: Environmental > Aquatic > Freshwater > Ice > Glacier meltwater | place: Lake...
ATTCAGGCTTTGTAATAAAGGCCTTACTTAATAGAATTCACCATTTTCAATATTGCATCTAATCGCTCTTGTGGGCGCCTCATTTCCAGCAAGTTTTGTTTGATCTCTGCAGGCATGGCAAACAAACCGTTTACCAAAAAACTAAACTCAACTGGTGACATATTTTGCCAATGATCCCCCGCTAGCATTTTTTGAAATTCATCATTGCCATGACTAATGGTCATTACGCGCTGCATGATCTTTTCATAACTTTGCCTTAATGAGCCTACTAAGTCGTCATCGTCAATCTGTTCATCTTCATATAACTCACAAGTCCATATATTAAAAGGTAAGGTCTGTCGCTCTTTTTGTAGCTTCAGTCGTGTTTCAAAGTTAACTATTATTGCCATGCGACCATCATCCGTCTCGTCAAGAAGCTCCACTGCTCCGGCAGAAAAAACAGCGCATGGCTTGTAGGTAGATTGATTGCTGCTGAGTATCTCTTCCTGAGTTTGATCTCGCGTCTTGGCGTGCACCACTTTTTCGGTATGACAAACTCCCATCATCACGTTGTGATCGATGCAGTATTTCACCATTTTTCGATAACGGGGCTCAAAAACATGTAATGGCATTGGCACGCCAGGGAAATTAACTGAATTGGGTATAGGAAAAAGCGCAACTTCTATCATAAGGTTAAAAGCTTTATATAGGTAAGTGAATTAATCGCTGTTACAGGCCAATAAGACCTCGCCAGTTTTTTGTCCAAGCAGCCTAATACCTTGTAGCTGCTCCTCGTTTAATCTGGCCAACTGAGAGTCTATTCCAGTTGATAAGTATAAAAGGCCTACCCGCCAATATCAATCGGCAACAATCAAAGGCGTCAGCTTCTGACCTCATTGATTTATTACTACACAAACGCATACTACGTTTTATCTGATGTTTTTCGCTAGTCTTGCTGGTAATATGACGTCCAACGCTTGTGACGGAAAGTAACACCCCCGACATAAGATTGGTCATACTCGCTTGTAAACTTTTTCTTCGTATTTGATGCATACAAGGGGTGACATCCGTAATTAACTGTTTCACAATACGCTCTATTTTCATAGCATTTCCTGATGAGTGATGTGTGGTAACTGATCTGATCACTTAATGTCATGAGAGCTCCTTATATTTTTATATTATTTTCTTGTTTTTTACTCTCTATTTCGTGGGGGTTAGCCAGACTCTTGTATCTTAAAATCGATGCCTTTTTAATGCAGTCAAGGACACAAGCATGAGCGAATTTCAAGGGATTTTCTTCTGGGGCTTCCTGATCGTCTTCGGTCTCGTGATGTACGGGCTTGCGCCCCAGTCCACAGACGAAGCCGGTTTCTTCGGTGGCTCCGACGCGCAGGGGCGCCCGCCCTCGGAGCGGGCCCTGATGATGAGCATATTCATCAGTTGGATCTTCGCCAAATCGGTCACCAATGCAGCCAATCTGGGCGCAACCTATGGCGTGGTTGGAGGCTTGGCGTATGCGGCATACTGGCTGTCGATCCCTATCGCCGGCTTGGTCATTTATCGCCTACGCACTCGTGAGGGTGCGACCAGCATGGTCTCATTCCTGATCGGCAAGTACGGCCGGGGCGCTGCAATGGCTTTCTCGCTGGCTATCCTGATCCGCTTGTTTAATGAAGTATGGAGTAATACCGCCGTGGTCGGTGGCTATTACGGCGCGAGTGGTTCTGGCGCATTCATCGGCTCCGCGCTGCTGTTCACCACTGCCGTACTATTCTATAGCCTGAAGGGTGGGCTGCGTAGCTCAATCTTCAGCGACGTGATCCAGGCCGTAGTCTTCATCCTCTTCCTCGGCCTTGTGCTCGCCTGGATTCTGCCTACGGACTCGCCCCGCGCGCTACTTTCTGAAGGCAGTTTTGCCCTCGACTCGGGCGCCGACTTGTTATTGGTGGCGCTGCTGCAGTCGCTGTCTTACCCGTTCCATGACCCGGTGCTGACCGATCGTGGCTTCATCACGCGCGAGAAGACCATGCTGCGCGCTTTCATTGTGGCTGGCGTGCTTGGCTTCATTGCCATTTTCGCCTTCAGTTTAGTGGGTGTACATGCGCGTCTGCAGGGCCTGGCCCCCAGTGGTAATATGCCTGCCGCGGTGGCACGCGGCCTGGGTTTTGCTGGATTCTTCGCGATGATCGTCGTGATGGTGAGTTCAGCTGGCTCAACACTCGATTCAACATTCACCTCGCTGTCCAAGTTGGTCGCACGCGAGTTGCCACTGCTGGCCAACCGATTGCCATCTTCGAAAGCAATGACGGTGGGTGCCCTGACAATGGTGATCTTTGCTCTGCTAGGCAATCTACCGATGATCGCTGGTACCAACATCCTCAAGGCGACGACCATCAGTGGCACTATGGTCATGGGCCTGGCGCCAATTTTCTTGTTCTCTGGCCGCGTCGGTTACTCGCCTTGGTCGTTTCACCTAGCTTTCTGGACTGGTATTGTCTTTGGCTTCATAGAGGCGTTTGGACTGGTTCCGCATGGATGGGTAATCGGCAGCGGTAAGTACGGCCTGCTGTTAGGTATTAACTTCTACGGGCTGTTGCTGTGCACCGCCGGTTTTTTTCTGCCGTTGGCGTTAGCAAACCGCACTGCGCGGGGTATTGAGAGTCGCAAATGAATCAACCCGTTTGCGTCTACCCGTTGCGACGGCATTAACGATATGCTTCAACGGCGACTTAAACTGGTTTAATATCTCCGACGCTGGGCTACCGAGATTAATCGACGCATACTCGTTCATGACGCTATCTTGGGCAAGGTACAGCATGTAAAAGAAATAATTGAGTACAAAATGTCGAAAAAACTTAGTACTCAATGCGACAGCGAAATAGTGAAACGTGAAGTCAAAAAAGGAACAAATAAAGACACCTTATTTTGGGGTTGTTCTACTTATCCTAAATGTCGTTCGACCACCATTTTTGAAAGTGAATAACAATCAATGGGACACTAGCCATTGACCAAACCGTATTAACAATCCTTTAACTATTTAAAGCACTAAATGGATAAGATTATCCTTAAAATATAGGCAAAGGAGATTAAACAACATACCATGGCACCACCCAAATCATTCTGATTCTGGGCATAAATCTAACTATAGGAATTAACATGAAACAAATTACCGTTGATAGCAACCCAAGTGAAGCCCATTTAAAAAAAATAGGTGCTGTTTACTGGCCAACATGGAAAAAAGAAGTTTCTGTATTCCCATGGGAATTCGTTACTACAGAAACAGCGCTTATTGTAGAAGGTGAATGTGTAATGACACCTGCAGATGGCAGCCCTTCGACTACTTTCAAAGCGGGTGACTTAGTAGTATTTCCATTAGGTTATAAAGGTACATGGGAAGTGAAAAAAGCACTTATAAAGCGCTTCAAACATAGCGAAGGTGATATTAAAAAACTTTTTTTTAACCGTTTGGCTAGATTGATAAATTTCACTAAATCAATCATGAAATAAAGTGCACTTCTATTATTCCCACAGCAACTAGAACCAAAGAAATCAATGAGATCAGTCTCGATTGATTTAATATCCTGCACTTCCCATTTTATCATCGTCAAAAAATAAACTATTTAATGGGTTAAGCGGTCATAGCTAAATCAGGTAATCGAATTGCAGTTTTCACTAAAACAGTGAATCATGCTAACCTATATACCCAATGCAATAGTAGTAGTTAGTCAAACAAACAGTTACTAATTTATACAGCAGTAGCCAGTTTATTGAACGACTCATACCCAAATAGTAGCTGACATTATAAAATATCGCCTTATTAAACTTTAAATAAGAAAACTACACTATGTCCCACTTTGACACAGAAATTGATACCTCAGGCTTAAACTGCCCCCTTCCATTGCTAAAAGCCAAAAAAGCACTCTCTACAATGCAAGCTGGAGAACGACTACGGTTGATTGCTACTGATCCCGGCGCATTTATTGATATTCCTGTTTATTGTGAAATATCCGTACACCAATTAATTGATTCGTCTGAAATAGAAGATAAGTTAATCTTTATCATTGAAAAAGGTGAAACCTAAGACTGATCAATTAATAGGGGAACCGTCTCTGATCAATCTCCACGAAATGGTTAATAGAAACAATCAACGTGTTAAAAACAAAAGGAGCTTTCACGGCATTTGGTGAACAGATCATTGACCACAAGTCACTCATCAAGAAATACTGTGAAATTAGCCACTATTTTGTACCCACATTTAATTGAACTCACGCCGTCAATGCATAAAGTTCGAAGAGTCAGTCTGAATGTGATGATAACAAGTTTAATCTCAGATACACGGTGTTCTGTTATAGGTTTAGGGCGTAATATTACTAGTAAAACGACTGAGAAATATCCAATAAAACGTAGTATGCGACTGTGTAGTCATCCTCATTTACAATGTGAAATGGGTACGATTTATGTGCTCATCGCTTAGTTAGCCATCAGCAGCACCCTATTATTTTGATTAACTGGTCTGATTTAGAGCCGCGAAAACAGCATCTCTTATTACGTGTTTCGGTAGCCATTAAAGGTTGTTATTTAACTGTACTTGAAGAAAGTCTTCCCTTGTATCGTAAAGAAACACTTGCCGTACATAGAGCCTTTATACAATACTTAAAATCATTGTTACTTGAACGTTGCCAGCCCATTATTGTGACCGATGGAGGCTTTTGAGTGCCTTGGTTTAGATTAATTGAATCATTAAATTAAGACAATGTCGGTCGTGTTAGAAGATGCCCAAAAAATTATTAAAACATATCGCAGTCGGATGCAAACAGAAAAAGACTTTAGAGACCAATTTTTAAAACTAAGGCGGTGCGATTGGTTTGCCGTTTATGATAACTACAGCAGTTGATGAGAGAGCCGATTAATGTGTAATGGCCGTAAATTTCGTGGCGGTCGTTCGATAACTGTCCCTATAAGCTGGAAAAATTGCCGAATCTATCGATAAGTGAGGTATTGTTTTTAAAGCCACTGTAATGGGCAACGCTGATTGCATTGCAATCAGCGTTTTGAACCAGATACATTAGTCAATATCTGCACCGCAGTATTAACCGCTTTTTTTTGCTAACCGATTTGAACACTAACGGATTACCCACAGCAATTCAATTAATCTTTCGGCCATTGAATCTTCTGTCGAGGCGCAACGTTTTATGATGCGTTTTAGCTTGAGACTGCACCAATCGTGTTAGCGAGTACGTAAAGTAGAGGTTATAGCTTGCGCCTCCAGTACTTCTTGGTAATTTACCTGTACATCTCCTGTTGATATAATTTTTAGTATATTTTTTATAAAGTAGTAACCCTCAATGTCCAAGCATCCAAGGTCTTGCGGTTTTCTTCGTTTGCATCGATAGGCCGTGTCCTTTAGTCGTTGAGATAGATTTTTCTTTAGATGTCGGTTTGCAGCTATGTGAACCTGAGCAACCACAGCTTGAACGTCTAGCTTGTTTAGGCTCGTGAGCGGCTTTTTCATTTCGTTCATGTGCCACTCTCGTCGACGTACTCACTAAGGCTAAGTGGGGCGCAGAAATAATTCTGGGTGCCATTTCTCCACAGCGGGTACATAACGACGGATTTGCAGATTCACTCATCTTACGAAGCGCACTGAAAGTTCCACATGATTCACATTGATAGTCATATAACGGCATCAAATATCTCCAGTTACGATGTTGAGCTTAAATCCGAACCTGGTATAACCAGTTTCAATGGCCCATCAGCATTGGGTCTAATATCAAAATCAAATATTTCTGTTGGGATCCATAGCGTTGCACAGGCATTAGGAATATCAACAATACCACTGATATGACCCTCTACTGGTGCCGTACCGAGTATTGAAAGTGCCTGCTCTCCGGTGTAACCAAATTTTTTCAGATACTCAATCGCATTCAAACAGGCTTGTTTGTATGCCATGTTGACATCGAGATAACCCTGTTTACCTTGATCATCGACTGAAATACCTTCGAAAATCATAAAGTCGCGGTAATTTGGGCTCAATGGGCTAGGTTGGAAAATAGGGTTTTTAACACCATATTTTTTAACGCCATCTTTAATCAGCGTCACTTTGATATCTAAGTACCCAGCCATTTCAATAGCGCCACAGAATGTAATTTCACCATCACCTTGTGAGAAGTGAAGGTCACCCATGGATAGGCCTCCATCTTTGACATAAACGGGGAAAAAGACCTTTGAACCTTTGGTCAGATTCTTAATGTCACAGTTACCGCCATGTTCACGAGGCGGCACTGTTCTAGCACCTTCTTTAGCTGCTGCGGATGCGGCATCACCTTTCAAACGACCCATTACAGCGGCCTTTTCATTGGGTGGTAAGGCTAGTGCTGGAACACGTTCTGGATCAGTGGCAATTAACTCAGCTTCGCGTTTATTCCACGTTTCCAATAACTCGCGAGATGGAAGGCAGCCAATTAATCCTGGATGCATAATCCCTGCAAATTTAACATTAGGTACATGTCGGGAAGTGGTGTAAATACCGTGGAAATCCCAAATTGATTTTCGTGCGTCAGGATAATAATCGGTTAAAAAACCACCGCCGTTGTTTTTAGCAAAAAGTGCGTTAAAGCCCCATTGTGAATCCTCGAACGTGCCCACATCGAGAATATCAACAACCATTAAATCGCCAGGTTCAGCACCTTCAACACCAATAGGGCCGCTGAGGTAATGAACTTGAAGCAAATCAACATCACGAATATCGTCAGCACTATCGTTGTTACCCACTTGGCCACCGGTCCAATCCATGCACTCGACACGAAATTCATCGCCCGGTTTGACCATCGAGATCATCGGAAGATCAGGATGCCAACGATTGTGAATTTGACCATCCTGCTCCGATGGTTTTTTATCTAAATCAAGCTTTACTAATGTTTTCATTTTTCTCTCCAGTTAATTGGAAAAAATCTGTATTGACAGGTGTTAGGATTAAAGCTGCATACCCTCTACAAAAAAATCAGTATCAGAAGCACTAATGACTTCTGCGTATTCTTACGTCCATGACCACCTAAACACATCATCGTGAACACCCGCCTTATTCACGTATTTAGGTCAAGCATATGTATACTCTAAGTGATCAAGATCCGTCAAATAGGATAGCATTCTTGCATCGATCCTCCTTTTAATTTTATCCGGTGTGCGTTATGCCTTAATCGTTCTAATATGGCATCAGCAAAAGTATTATCGCCAATCAATTGGTACCATTTATCGGTCGGTAATTAGCTAGAGTCAGTCTTTATTTTAATAACTAAAATCAAATGGCAGGTCGGTATTGATGAAATAATTAGGGTCAGTGTAAAAACTATTTAAGTATTTATACACTAACCCCAAATATCCCTTTTAAGGATGAATCGGAATGTAGCCTCGTTTGATTTCATCAATCAAAAACTTCACGCCCGTTTGTACGGTTTCAACACCAGGTAAAATTTCTGGACGCTTATGATGTTTACGCTCTAGAGTATCTAAAGTATTACCACACACATAAAAGCGAACACCATATTCTCTCAGGCTAGCAATACGCGGAGCAAACTTATTATCTTCTGCGAAGAACATCGGTACACCGGCGCCAAAGGCAATAATTTCAATATCAATCATCTCTTGGCCATAACGCTTTGTTAGATTATTAGAGATGTCCAATACCGCTTGATAATGTGAGGGATCAGCATCGCTGACCTGCATAATTATATGGGTATCCGCAAAAGGCTTGTCATCATTAAGTCCTACTTGTGCGTTAACAACACCCAAACTGGTAACTAAAGTCAGTGCAATAGACATCAACCAAATCATGATCTGCTTCATAATATCTCCAATTTAATAAATAACCTTAAGCCATTGTCGTCAATGTCGAGGTAAATAACAAACTAGCTATTTTATTCGACAACGGTTTTTAACAAATTCATGCACAAAAACAACTAAAAGTTGTTATATCACGATAGCATGGCGCTATTGCTGGCGTCTATGAAGTTTGAGTGTAAATCTTATGTGCTGTATACAGGTCAACAGTTTTTTAACCACTTGGTTATTCGTGAGCGTGTTTATGTTCATCTGTGTTGTTATTATCACTTATTATCATTCCCATGGAATCAACCGTATCGGGTGTAACAACCGCACCGAATTCAGTATGTCCATGACTTTTTTCATCGGAACCTTGCCAGCCAAGGACCAATAATAAAATAACGGCAGTGAAGGAAACAGATAAAAGCTTAAAACCTGGCATCATACTTTTTCTAGATAGATTTATGCTCGCGATACCAAGTGCTAAAAATAATCCAACTGTCGGCAAGGCCAAGTTTCTATGTAAAGGCTTTGCTGCCCTCATTAGTTGATTGAGCAAACCAGAAAAAGCAACTAATCAAAGCAATTATGATAAGAAATATCATTATTTTCATTGAGGATAAAAGTTGAAACCAATTACCCATACTATTTTTAGTTTTTTGTTGTTTATTCACTTAGTGAACCTGTTTAGATTGATTAAAATGACAATTACTACACTCATGCCGATAATATCATCTAACTCTTTGAACGAGCGATTTCGTTCACATATATCGTTTTCTACTACAAGACTAATCCTTATTCTCTGTCTGCTTCATGACCTTAGTATTACAATTTTGTAATACTAAGGTCATTTCAATGGCAGGATTGATTAGGTAATCATGTCGTTAATTTCCAAAACTTTTTAGATTCTGTTAAAACACCCTAGAGTTAATGACACAGGTATACATTCAAGAATATGAAACTATTAATTGTTGAAGATGAGATAAAAACGGGTGAATACCTTAAACAAGGGTTAACAGAAGCGGGTTATGTTGTTGACTTACTCCATAACGGGCTAGATGGTTACCATCGTGCCATGACCGAGTCTTATGATTTACTGATTTTGGACGTCATGCTACCTGATATAGATGGCTGGAAAATTCTAAAATCGTTACGTGAAGCCAATAGAGATATACCAGTACTCTTTCTCACCGCACGAGATAGTGTCGAGGATAGAGTCAAAGGTCTTGAACTCGGTGCTGATGATTATCTAGTCAAACCCTTTGCCTTTGCCGAGCTACTTGCACGAGTGCGCACTCTTATGCGACGAGGGGCAAACTTACTGAGTCAATTAACGTTAAACATTGCTGATCTGAAACTAGATTTGGCTCGACACCGTGTTAGCAGATCGGGTCAGCGCATTCAGCTCACTGCAAAAGAATTTTTACTTTTGGAGCTGCTGGTTCGTCACCAAGGAGAGGTTTTGCCCCGCTCATTGATTGCATCTCAAGTCTGGGATATGAATTTCGATTGTGACACTAATGTTATTGATGTCGCCATTCGTCGATTACGCGGTAAGATTGATGACGATTTTGAATTTAAACTGATTCACACTGTGCGAGGTATGGGCTATATGATCGACGTGCCTGAGAGTAACTCATAAATGAAACTCCCTATCTCTCTTAACTTACGACTTACTTTGTTATTGAGCATCGTTGCCACCCTGGTATTTCTGTCCTTCGGTTGGATAATGGAAAGTTCAATCCAAAAACACTTCGAATTGGGCGATATTAAAGAACTTAAGTTGATTGCCAATGCTGTCGAGAAGCCGCTCATTTCACTACAAGCCAATCATAATCTAGTACAACTTAAACAAAGATTTGATGATATTCTGATAGGTCATCACAACCCATTGTTACGTATTATCGATAGTTCAGGAAAACTGTTATATAACAGTCCACAACAAGACCTGTCACTGGTTCCGTTGCCACCTTTTGAACTACCCTCGCAGGCTAATATACAACAGTGGAACAACGCTAAACATAGTTATCTTATTCTTATTAAACAGATAGTAGGGAAAAACAAAATTCCTTATACCGTGATCATCGCCGTAGCCACTGATTTTCATCGCCACTTTCTAACAAACTTCCGTATTACCTTATGGTTTATGGTCCTATCCGGCATCATCGTGATGGGACTGATGAGTTGGTTAGTAGTCCGATATGGACACCGGCCATTACACCGAATAGTTGACCAAATCAGCCATATTAGTATCAATGAGTTAAATACCCGCCTAGCCCCGGAAACCGTCCCTGCTGAACTCACCGAACTAGCGGTGTCATTCAATGACTTATTGCAGCGGTTGGAAGAGGCATTCAACCAACTCTCACATTTTTCTGCCGATATTGCCCACGAACTACGTACCCCGATCACCAATATCATGACCCAATCTCAAGTTGCACTCTCACAGACACGTAGCGTTAAGGAGTATCAAGAAATTCTCTACTCTAATATGGAGGAATATGAGCGTTTGGCTCAGATGATTGGCGATATGCTATTTTTGGCCAAGGCTGACAATAGTCAATCTCCGACTGAGTCAGAATATACTGATGTAAATAGCGAAGTACGAAACCTATTTGACTACTACGGGGCTTGGGCAGAAGAATGTAACGTTACCTTGTCTCTTGAGGGCAATAGCCATGTTCACTGTAATCGTCTAATGTTAAGGCGAGCGCTAAGCAACTTGCTATCCAATGCTATCCGCCACACGCCTAAGGGTCAATCAGTCACCGTTAGACTCGAAACACATAACAAAGAGGTGGCTATTACCGTTCAAAACCCTGGTGCTCTAATTCCACCTGAACACCTATCCAAACTGTTTGACCGCTTCTACCGCATCGACCCATCACGTCAGTATAATAATGATGGCACTGGTCTTGGCCTAGCTATTGTCAAATCAATCGTCGATATACACAGTGGAAAGATTTCAGTCTCCTCCGATGAAACGGCTACGCGGTTTAAGATCACCTTACCTGTTACACAGCCAAGATCCGAAAAATAATTATTTTGGCTCAGAAGTAGAGTCGAATATTGATTAAATAGTGCATTTTATTGGCCGCTATTTCAATTTTACGACTACCACTTACCTGCTTTCAAAACATGTATTGCCCCGCCATTTAAATTAATACCTTTATTGCATATTAAATAAATTCTGTATGATCAATTTTTTATGGGGCTTTTAGTGAATTGCAAAGGGACGTGTTCAATAAAGCTGAAGCATAAGATGGGGCACCATATATTTCATGAAAAGAGAGGACACGTAGCTTTGACTGCTGTTGATTATTAATGCGAAATTTTCTGTTAAAGCTACACAAATGGTTGGGATGGGGTCTATTACTTGTACTATTAGTTCAAGCTTCAACAGGCATTATTTTGACCTATGATCATGCCATCGATGAATTTTTAAATTCTAGCGAGCTTAGGGTGAAAAATGATCAGGCTGACGAATTTACATCGGTTGATAATATTATTAAATCTGTATATTCATCTGTGCCGAATGTAGTAGCAATTACCTCGCTCAGAAAACCTCGACATAATCACACTGTATATGTTGTATATCCCGAATTTTCCAAAGACAGCATGTTCTATGGGCAAAAAATAGAAGTTCTCGTTAATCCATATACCGCTGAAATAACCAGCGTGAGGGAGTGGGGAAAATATTTTACTTCATTTATCTACTCTCTCCACTCGACACTATTATTGAGTAAATTAGGAACACTCGTTATCGGATGGCTAGGTATATTATTGTTTACGAGTGTTATTATCGGGCTTTATATCTCATGGCCAAAAAGTGTCAAGGCTTGGCATTTTTATTTTTCTCGCTCGCTTCCACACATGAAACACGTTAATTTCTGGCGAAAAAAACATGTTCAAATTGGGCTTATTTTATATCCTTTACTCTGCGTAGCTTTTCTGTCTGGCGTGGCATTGTCGTTTAATGATTACACTTCTAAAATTCTAAATGTACCCCAGCCAAAATATACAATAGATAACAATATCAGTAGGCAAGGAAGTCTAAATATTGAAAATCTGCTCCAAATTATCACTGTTTCACTGCCCAACTATGAATGGTATCGCATTAAGATCCCTGCCTCAGTACTCGAGCCAATTGTGATTAATATTAGAGGTGAGGACGATCCGAGACAATCTGTCGGGAGTTCTACTGTCTGGATGGATCGTTCTACAGGGGAAGTTCTCGACCTTATCAGCTATTCTGATTTATCCAATCGCCAAAAACTGGCCTCTTGGTTTTTTCCTGTTCATAACGGAGAGTTTCTTGAAAATGTTGGCAAGTTTTTAGCCATTTTGACGGGGATCGGTTCTATATGGCTCGTTATTACAGCATTTTTTCGCCTAAAAACGAGACTAAAACGGCCAGTATAAAAGTTTTATAACTCACCTCCTTGTATTTGCGAATAAGAATCGTTATCATTTGTGTTAATTTCACTTACAAGGCAGGGAATAATGCATTTTGACAAGAAAAAACTTATCGTATTAATGGCTGTAGCAGGTTTAACACCTTACGCTAATGCAAACCAAACCACTGAACTGGACTCAATAGTGGTTAATTCAGATTGGTTGGGCGAAACAAGCGAAGAAAGTCTCAAAACCTATTCTGGATCTAGGGAAGTGTTAACCAACGAAGAGTTACATAAAAGAGGTGCCCTCAATATTGAAGATGCACTCAGAAGCGTTAATGGTATTCAAGTATTGGATGAAACAGGCACCGGCATATTACCCAATATTGGCATTCGA